>X355_Hoffmanns_Two_toed_Sloth__coassemble_2375_pt1 | contig 12916 bp, 11 predicted proteins | sample X355_Hoffmanns_Two_toed_Sloth__metabat2_low_PE_021 | metagenome-assembled genome bin X355_Hoffmanns_Two_toed_Sloth | reverse complement strand
ACTCAATACTGTAACAGGCAGATCGAGTATACTGCTTAGTGATTCGCTATTGTTTATCTGCAATTCGAAATTAAGCATATTAGGTTTCTCTTCCGGTCTTTTCTTATTGTCAGGCTTTATAAGTGCCGGCAAATACATGCTCAATGTCTGCTTCACGCTATATATCATCGACGACATGGAATATATCCCGTTGATATCTCCTTTTAGCAAGTTAGACCTTATACTCAGCCTGCGATTGTCCGGGAAGCCAGCAACCCTTGCCACAAGACTATCCATTTGAAATAACTTATCATCCCGGATAAAATCTATAGAATCTATCCTTACATATCCCTCTGCATTATCGATATGGCTACCGATAAAATCTGCATCTATGGAAAGAGAGAGATAAGAGTGCTGCATCTTTTCGGCCAAATGCAAATTAGCCAGTTGAACGTTCTTTATTCTGGCCCTGAAATTCAACTCCGGATTCTCTTTATCAGTCAAATCAAACAGTCCGTTAACATTCAATATACCATTCTCGTCATTTACATTCAGTTGCCCGTCTACCCGCAGGCCGTCGTAAGTTGCATCCAGCGAAATATCTTTATATGTATATCCTTTGAGATCGAAATTATGAATATCTCCGTCTGCTGTCCCCCTGATTTTACCATATATGGGTTTCTCCAAATCAACAGCAAGATTGAATGATATCTTGTTCAAGTCTTTGTTATCCAAAAGCTTTCCCAGTTCGAAGTCTGAAGTATAAACTTTCCCATGTACAAAGGAACTTATTCCTTTTCTTGGATTCAGCCCGAAGAGCACATCTGTTTTAATAATACCCAGGTCTGTATCCAGACTGCCAAAAGCCGTAAGTTGTTTTAAATAACCCGAAATATCGCCGATAAAAGAGAATCTACCTAACTTTTTTAATTGCGGTGGCAATTGAGTCTTATTGTTGGAAAAATTATTGAGTATACTTTCCACCTCATTAATCCCAATAGTCAAATCGTCGACACTGCCCAAAAGATATGTTTTTTCGGAATCCCGGATATCTTTGACCTCTGCATTAGCAGTCAAATGCATCTTTTCCCCATAATTTACGAACAATTCAGAAAGGGTCAGATTATCCAGCGAACCCGAAACATGGGCACGTATATTAACTAAGTCATTGAAATTCTGCAATACGGGAGCAAATGCCGCTATATCTTTCGGAGCTATATATGAAGGGGCTACGCGACAATCAAGAACTGCGTAATCAAGTATTTTAGCCGTATCACTTGTCGGCGTGAGGTCTATTTCGCATTTTTCTAACGACATATAGGAAGATGGCAGGTTCAGCTCAAATCCCCTGACCGACATCTTTTTCCCCTGACTGATTACTCTGAATACAAGATTCGATATCTCCAGTCCGCTTTTTTCCTTCAGACTGATTTTTTTCACCTGAATATTAAGAGAGTCTTCCTTTATAGACTTTACAGTAAACTTAGCATCCATACCGGATACTTGTATATGATTTGCATCAAACTGGCCAACCTTTAGAGGACGGTCTTTTACATCATATGAAAAGTGGCCATTGGACAGGTTGATTGCATTCAGCTTAATATCCAGCTTGGCTTTCGGTTTATCATCTTTCGATTTGAATGCATCAATTACATATTGTATATTCAGAGGAGCACTTGTATTGTCTTTCGATAAGTGGACTTCAAAATCGGTAAGCCATGCAGAAGTGATTACTATCTTACCGTTTATAAGGGCAAGGATATCAACGCCTGCCGAAACCTTATCAGCCATCAAAACTTTCTCATTGGATTGGTCATAAAGATACAGGCTATCGATAGCAATGGTATTGAACGGTTCAAAATGAAGACTGCCGATCCCCAGTTCTGTACCTAATTTAGCCTTCAGTTCCTTCACAATAAGGTCTTTGGCATATTCCTGAACAGCGGATGTGTTCAATAAGCCAAACAACAGGATAACCAGACCGAAAATTATCCCGAAAATAGTGAGAAATATTTTTTTAAACCGTTTTATAACTCTTTCCTTTAAGGTCGCGGACCTATTTTTTTACTTTGGTAAGTATAATAACTAATATAAGTTACCGCTCGAAGATATATCATTAAATAAATACTATCTTCTGCTTAATAGTGCAAAAGTATTAAAAAAATGAGATTTTTCCCTATCCCCATATCGCTATCTTGAACAAAAGAAATGATGTTAAGATAATTTATAGAAAAATCCTTTTCATCACAAAGAGAACCGATTTCTAAACCGGTTCTCTTTGTTACTAATTATCCATTATCCGTTTTGGGTTCCTTCTCCTTTTTTGTCCGTCCTGTTTTACGAAGTGCCTGATCGAGAATATACTGTATCTGCCCGTTGGTACTGCGAAACTCGTCGGCAGCCCATTTCTCAATTGCATCCATCATTTCGGGGTCGATACGCAGGACGAAGCTTTTTACAGTAGATTCTTTTTCTTTTTTAGCCACAATAATATTAATTTAAAGATTTCAATATTGAAATATTGAAAGAAATACCATTTTGAAATCTTGAAACCTGAAATAGAATTAATGATGCAGTGTTCCCGCATTCACTATCGGTTGAGCCGCCTCATCAGCACAAAGTACCACAAGTAAATTACTCACCATGGCAGCTTTACGCTCCTCGTCAAGTTCCACTATCTGGTCTTTTTGCAGTTTATCCAAGGCCAACTGCACCATACTTACCGCGCCTTCCACTATCTTCTCACGGGCAGCGATAATCGCATCTGCCTGCTGACGGCGGAGCATCACGCTCGCTATTTCAGCTGCATATGCGAGGTAATTGATACGAGCTTCTATGACTTCGATACCAGCAATTGCCAAGCGGCTATTCAGTTCATCTTCCAGCTTCTGGCTCACCTCATCACCGTCGGAACGAAGAGTTATCGCATCCGCTTCATGATTGTTATTATCATATGCATACATACCGGCTACCTGACGCAAAGCGGCATCACTCTGTATTTTCACAAAGTTGGCGGCTGCAGTCATTACACTGCTTCCGGCTGCATCGATGTCGAAAGATGCTTTATATGTATCTTTTACTTTCCAAACCAACACTGCGCCAATCATTATAGGATTACCCACTTTGTCATTTACCTTTACAGGCTCTATATCGAGATTTCGCGCACGAATAGGAATCCGGCGTGTAGAATAGAAAGGATTTACCCAGAAAAAACCATTTTCGGTAAATGTTCCTCTATATTTTCCAAAGAATATCATTACACGGGTTTCGTTCGGTTCTATCATAATAAGCCCGTAGAATATTGCAGGAATCAGCAATACACAACCGACTATTCCTCCTGCCACCCCTGCGATCGTTTCTGTTGTTATAGCAAAAATACTTGCACCAACCAAAATCAATCCAATTACAATAGCTGCAAATCCTGAGATTTTAGCTCCTTCAAACTTCTTCTCCCGTGTTTCCATATTATTTATTATTTGATATTAAAATGATATCATAAAGATATAAATAATTTTATTATATGCAAATGAAAAAGGGTGTATTTAAATAAAATAAGTTTCATGGTATATACACTATGAAACTACACCCGGATAATATTTTATTTCATTCAAATAAATTCGAATTCTGATATCTGCCCGTATTCCGACAAATCATCGAATGCCCCGGCCAAATCTGTTTTACCGAAATATACTTTAAAACAGTTTATTACCCCGCCATGAGCAAAAACTGCCACAGTAGAGTGATCCTGCCCTTTAAGTTCGTCGAGGAAAGATGCTATACGCTTATACATTTGTGCAAAGGATTCTCCGTTGGGCGCAGGGGTATTTATCCAGTCTTTTTCCCATTCCGTCATATCTATCTTGTCCCACTCCTGCATTTCCCATTCGCCGAAATTCAGTTCTTTCAACCTGTCCTTGAGGCGTATATTTTCATACCCGCAATACTCGGCAAGTTTTTTTGCCCGGCTCAACGGACTGGAAAATACAGCATCGAAAGCTATATCTTTCAGGTTTTGCTTTACTATTTCAGCTTCACTTTCAAAGGTTTCTTTTAATGGCACATCTGTTTGTCCGTAGCAAACACCGTTTACGCCAACTGCTGTATGTCGTACAATATATATTTTCATGAAATCAATTAGTAAATTAGCCAATTTGAATATTAGCCTATTAAACAGCTAAACAATTCAATATTATCACTATTCCCAGATAAAAAGACAATTCACACATCAGGAATGTAGCTCCGCAACAATCACCTGTATAGCCCCCGATTTTCTTTTTCATCAGAAGAATTAATCCTGCGAAAACAAAGATAGGAAATATTATAGCCGGCAAAAAGTCAATTTTTAATAATAAAATAAAAGGGAATAGTCCTAATATGATAGATATAACACCTGTTCTGACTGACATTTTATTATAAACCACCTTCGATTTACTGGTTTCCTCATTTCGGGCATATGGCAGGAACAGAGTTATGAGTGATGCTATGAATTTACATAACGGATCTGCCGATAATATCACAAGGCAAGCCATTTCGAGACTAAGATTGCTCAGAAGCAAATAAAATAATGAAAAATAAAATATCAGGCTGACAACCCCATATGTACCAATGTGCGAATCCTTCATTATCTCCAGTGTCCGCTCGCGTGTATTCCCTCCCCCAAATCCATCGAAGAAATCGGCCAGACCATCTTCGTGCAATGCTCCCGTAACCAGTAAACGGCTTAGTATTGCCAGAATAACAGCAATGGAATAAGGCAAAATTTGCGCAGCACTCCAAAGCACCCCTGCCATCACCGCTGCCGTGAGCCATCCGGCAACGGGCCAGTAATTGATTACCTGCTTATAATACGGGGCAGATACATTAAAGGCCTTTAACCGCCAGAACGGTAAGCGGGTAAAGAAAACGAGGGCGGCAGCTATATTTTTCATTATAAAACAGTTACGAGTTACATGTTACATGTTACGAGTCAATAATTAGCCAATCTGTTTTTGATGTGTTAGCAAACTTGTAACTCGTAACTGCCTACAGGGCGAAGTAACTTGTAACTATTTAAAAATACTTTGTCACTTTTATCTCCTTAAACGAATGCATCTCGTTTATCATATGCAGGGCAGAAGCGACAATAGGATAGGCACATAACGCACCTGTGCCCTCTCCCAACCTGAGACCAAGATTCAGTATAGGTTTTGCCTTCAGATAATCCAATACCAGTTTGTGACCTGCTTCATCACCCTGATGCCCGAAAATAGCATAATGCAATACATTTTCGTTTAACTTAGATGCTACAAGCATGCAATTCGTCATAATGAAACCATCGACCAGAATCATCATTTTCAGTTCGGCAGCTTTGAGCATAGCGCCCACAGTCATCACCATCTCATAGCCTCCAAAATAGCGCATAATATCCTCGACAGAGGCATCGCCTTTGTAATTTTCCATAGATTGTTTCAGCACATTGTATTTGTGGCTGATAATTTTACCTGTATGGTCGCATCCGGCGCCAATACACTGATCTAACGGGATACCTGTAAGATAGGTCATCCAGAGGGAAGAAGACGAAGTATTGGTTATCCCCATTTCACCGAATCCTATAACATTACACCCCTCATTATAGCAATCCTGTGCACATTCTGCCCCGCGTTGTACGGCCAACTCCATTTCTTCATGCGTCATAGCTGCCTCGTGCAGATAATTGCGTGTGCTCTTACGGATTTTCTTATCTATGATAGGATCGCCATCTTTGAAATCGAAATTAACACCCGAATCCACCACTTTAAGGTTAAACCCATGCTGACGCGCCAAGAAATTAATTCCTGCGCCACCTGCCCAAAAGTTTAATATCATTTGATATGTTACCTCCTGCGGAGAAGGGCTTACACCTTCGGCTGCGATACCGTGATCGCCTGCAAATACGATATGGCAGGGATTCGTCAGTTTAGGACTGAGGGATTGTTGCACCCAGCCGATTTGCATGGCAAGGTCTTCCAATACGCCTAATGAACCTTTCGGTTTGGTAAGGTTATCAATTTTTTCCTGTAAATAAGAACGGACTTCGTCGTTTGGTTTTTCGATGTTGAATTGTTGCATTATATTCTAGTTTATGCTGCCAGCGAATACAGGCAGATTATATTAGTCTCTTTCATCCTTTCAGATTTGCAATCCGAAAGTTTTATACCATTCATAATCAGTATATATTTTGTTAAAAAGTAACAAAGGTTACACTATTTACAGTCATCAGTCAACAACTTGTATCTCGTGTCTTGTCTACTCGTATCTCATATAACTTAAAAACTTACGACTTGTTAAAAAGTAACAAAGGTAACAACCTTTACAGTTATCAGTGAACAGTCATCAGTTAACAACTCGTATCTTGTATCTTGTCTACTTGTAACTTTTTTCAAAAGGTAACAAAGGTAACAACCTTTCGAAATTTTTCACACTGTTACTTTTCTATCGACAACACGCTTGTTATCTGTACCATATAGATAAAATGACATTAAAAAAGTAACAGTTTCCGGACCTGTAGGGACGAAAAAACATTCACCCATTAATTAGGGCAAATTCTTTGCTCCTATGGAATCACTCGCAACTATTCTCTATTTATACCCAAAAGTATTCAGAGCATCGGCTACAACAAAGTTACTACCTCCGATGAATATGAAATCATTGGATGCTGCCCAGTCTCTTGCCGCCCGAACAGCTTCCGCCACTGTCGGATATGAATATCCCATCAAACCTTTCTTCTGGGCTTGCATTTGCAGTTCGCGCTCGTTCATGGCACGGGGAACAGAAGCTTTGGTAAAATAATAAATGGCTTTACGGGGCAGTAATTCGAGTATGGAAGCAATATCTTTATCATTTACCATTCCCAGTACAATATGTAGTGTATCGCACTTCTCATTAGCCAGCTGCTCGGCTATATACTTCATTCCGGCTACATTGTGTCCTGTATCACATACTATTTTAGGGTGCAACTCCTGCAGAATCTGCCAACGCCCCATCAGGCCTGTCAGTTTGGTTACATATGCAAATCCGTTATAGACAGCCTTAGACGGAATAGTATATCCTATTTTCTGTAATTCCTTGACCGCACATAATACTGTGGCCGCATTCTTTATTTGTGCATACCCTGACAGTTCGCCTTTAAGATGCAGATAATACTTTGTATCGAAAAGCCAGCCACTTGCTGTCCTCAAACTCGACTGGATTATATGTTCATCTTCGGCAAATAGAATGGGTGCTCCCACCCTTTCCGCTGTGTCGGCAAATACAGTCTTTATCTCACCTTCCGCTTCACCTATAATTACAGGTATATCTTTCTTTATAATACCGGCCTTTTCGGAGGCAATCTTTTCCAATGTATTGCCAAGAAACTGCATATGGTCGAAACTTATATTGGTTATTACGCTGAGGTCCGGCGTGATAATATTGGTACTATCCAGCCTCCCACCCAGTCCCACCTCTATGATAGCTACATCTACATGCATATCCGCAAAGTAAAGGAACGACATCATCATTGTCAGTTCAAAAAACGAAGGCTCTACCGGTTCGAAATATTCCCGGTGCTTTTCTACAAAATCCACAACATACTGCTGTGATATCTTTTCCCCGTTGACACGTATACGCTCCCTGAAGTCTACCAGATGCGGCGAAGTGTATAGCCCTACCTTATATCCGGCTTCCTGTAATATGGCTGCAAGCAAATGCGAGGTCGAACCCTTGCCGTTCGTTCCGGCTATATGGATTGTTTTATATTTAGTATGGGGATGTGCAAAATATGTATCGAGGGCAAGGCTGTTGTCCAATCCCTCTTTGTATGCGATACCACCTACTCTTTGGTATACGGGCAGTTGGTTGTACAAATATTCTATGGTCTCCTGATAGGTCATTATCCTTGTTATCTTTTATATTTCAGAGTGAATGGATACTCTCGTTTAACTTATCCAGAAATTGCGCTACATGCAGGCCATCCATTACAGCATGATTGACAGTTATAGAAACAGGCAATAGCAATTTTTGTTCTTTTGAAAAGAGTTTTCCCGTCGATATTTTGGGGATGGCCCCGTTATTACCGAACGAAACAGCATGCTTCATATCGGTAAACCGTATCCACGGAACTGATGAATAATGAATAACATTATTATTACCGGGAAGGCTTTGCAGTCCCAGTCCTGTCGTATTCTTCACCCGCTCTATAACCAATAAAGCATTGTTTGTAAATTCTTCTATATCGGAAAAATATTCGAAAAAAGAAAAACAGAATGTACCGTCATCACGGCCTACCGTCGATTCGGGATGAATGGTATCGTAGCAAAGCAGTTCTTCATCTTCGATCCTGTAACGGAACGCTTCTACCGCATTGGCAGCCCGCATAATCCTGTGTAACGAATGAAGAAAAAACGAAGACTTACTATCTTTACTATAATTATAAACAGGAGTAAAATCAACATCGACCGTCATACCGAAAAAGGGGTCATCGAACGACCTGAAAAAATTGTAATGCTCTTTCCGGTTCCATGTATTTAAATCGATTCTTTTTTTCATCCGGCATTCTGCATAGTAGGAAGGTACATCAGTTTATAAGACAACATGATAGATGTATCATCTGTATCGAATGCTATTATCTGTATATCCATTATAAAAAATAATGCACTTAAATATTAATAAAATCAGTCTTTAGATTGTAAAGATATTAACTATTTAGGGGAATTATTCATTTTTTTCTTAATTAATTGCAGTATTATGGGAAAAGACATAATAAGAAATCCTCCCAACAAACTTATTATGGTAAAAGAGACAGTCAGAATCCCTTTTTCGGAAGCTATTGCATAGGCCCATGCGCAAACCGGTATAAAAAGGAATACAGAAGTTATCAATCCCGGAGAAAATCTCCGTTTAACAACAGCGGTTCCGATATGGGCAAAGATAGCATTTACAGCAGCTAGTCCGACAAATAAATATGCAAAGACCGGACAGGTATATCCGACAGCCGAGCAACAAATACCCAATACAATGACGGCGAAATTGGCTACAAAAAATTCAGCCCATTCCATTTTCAGACCGGATGTTTGCTGTGCCCATGATTTCCAGTCCAACACATACTCTTCGAGAATATGCGCCGAATAAGCTACAGTTAATATCCAGAAGGGCACATTTTCCATCCTGTAAAATATCTGTTTTTATCCGAAAAGTTGTCTGAAAGCCTCTTCAACCTTTCTCACCTGGATGATTTCGATATTGACTTTCGATGTAAATCCTTTCAAATTATTTTGCGGTACAAGTATTTTCGAAAAGCCGAGTTTTTCGGCTTCCAGTATGCGTTGCTCGATACGGTTGACCGGACGGATTTCTCCGGACAGACCGACTTCACCTGTCATACACACATGTTTCTCGATGGAAATATCCAGGCTGGATGATAATACGGCACTGATAACAGACAAGTCCATGCCGGGATCGTTTACTTTCAATCCCCCCGCAATATTCAGGAAAACATCTTTCTGGATAAGTTTGAAACCCGCCCGTTTTTCTAATACGGCAAGAAGCATGTTCATCCGGCGGAGGTCAAATCCGGTAGCCGAGCGTTGCGGCGTACCATATGCAGCCGTGCTGACCAGCGCCTGTGTTTCTATCAGAAACGGACGTATGCCTTCGATAGCCGCGGAAATGGATACACCGCTCAATCCCTCATGGTTCTGCGTGAGCAGCAATTCGGACGGATTACTCACTTCACGCAATCCATTTTGGCGCATTTCATAAATACCCAGCTCGGCAGTGCTGCCAAAGCGGTTTTTAATACTGCGCAGGATACGGTACATATAGTGCTGGTCGCCTTCGAACTGGAGTACAGTATCAACGATATGCTCCAATACTTTCGGCCCGGCTATACTTCCCTCCTTATTGATATGTCCTATCAATACGACTGGTGTATTTGTTTCTTTTGCAAACTTGAGTATCGCAGCCGAACATTCGCGTACCTGCGATACGCTTCCCGGCGAGGATTCCACAGCGTCGGTGAAGACCGTCTGGATGGAATCGATAATAACAAATTCCGGATTCAGATTCTGAATATGTACAAATATCTGTTCCAGATTAGTTTCACAGACTATAAAACAATTTTCACTATTGGAATTGATACGGTCGGCACGTAGTTTCAACTGGCGTGCGCTCTCCTCTCCCGATATATATAGTGTCTTTATTCCGTTCAGTCCTAATACGGTCTGCAATATTAAAGTCGATTTGCCGATACCGGGCTCCCCTCCTATCAATACCAGTGAGCCGGGCACAAGGCCTCCTCCGAGTACACGGTTGAGTTCCCCGTCGTGCAAGTCGATACGTGGCTCCTCACCTGTCTGTACATCTTTCAGAAGTAAAGGCTTAGCCTTAGTGGTGTCAAATATATGCAGGCCGCTTTTTGCCGAAGACTTCTCCTTACTTATTATTTCCTCGACATAAGTATTCCATTCGCCGCAAACAGGACATTTACCCAGCCATTTGGGTGAATCATTGCCGCAATTGCTGCAAACATATACCGATTTTATCTTTACCATGTTATTTTCTCCGCTTTCTTTGTCCCGTTTTTGGTTATAGTTTGTATGATATATGTGTCTCTTGGCAAAATACTGATATCTATTGGCTCCTCTTTTACATCAAGGCCTTTTTTATCAATGACCGTATCGCCGTTCAGATTGATTATCCGGATGCGTCTAATAGAATCGTCTTCCTTATTAAGTGTTACTGTAAGGGTTTTTGTCCCGGTTATAGCGTATTTCACTGTACTTACTACTGAAACCGTTATTTGGGCTGCCTTATTTTTCTTATCCGTAATATTAATTAGTGCAGAACCAAAATCAAGAGCCTTGATTATAACTTTGCTACTATTTAATTCTGCCGACACTATATTACTGTTTGATGATGAAACAGTATAATCACCATTTCCATCAAGAATTGTAACTTCAGTAGTTGTATTCAGAATCATAGAGAGGTCATTATTATCCAATACAATATTTTTTTCTATATCATCATTGTTGTTCAGTCCGGCAAGTTTGGTTACTCCTGTATTTGTCGGATCTAAATATTTACTCATATGCTTGTTCGCATCCGGATATTGATCCCAGTGATACCACAATTTCCCATAATAGTCGGGGATTGTCAAATCACAAGAGTTGTTTTCACCACCTGTCAGCGTACCTATAATCAACCCTGCCGGATTGAAAATAGGACTGCCCGATGAACCCCCTTGAGTAGCTCCTTTTGTATAAGTAACCACCCAATGTGCATTCGTCGCTGAACCACTCCACGTACCCGTAGACAATTCCTTTTCATAAAATGATATTTTCTTCACATCCCCCATCGGATGATGAATTATAGCTCCGCTGCTACTCGCTTTATTTTCTCTGTTCCATCCGTTAAAATATACGTCCCAATCGTCAGGAATGCTTTCTGTAAGTTTAAGTAATGCTCCGTCACTTCCTCCATTTATCGGATTAAGCACCATTACTTCCGAACCTTTGTGGTATTTATATCTGGGAGCCTGGGCCCCGGCTTCCATCTCGCAGGTAGGATATTCATATTCAAAAATGAATGATGTATTGTCCGGAATTTGATCGACAGTCATATTTTCGAAACAATGGTCGGCCGTAAGTAAATACGGAGTCTTATCATTGTTTGTATTATTAATAAGAGATCCCGAACATAAATACGTTTTCCTATCGCTTTTTGTCATTCTTAACAAAACCACGCCTTTCTTTTGGTATTGCCAATTTTCAGCATCAGGGCAATTAACGTTAATCATACATGACGCAGATGTATCAAAATCGGAATGTTCCCCATTTCCGTTTGTATATTTATACCCTACATCGGATAAAAGTATACGGGGTGTTTCCGCTATTTTCTCCGGAATAACATATTCCAGTACGACATTATCCCCTTTTAAATTTTCTATAGAATATGGCCCGCCGGAAGGATTATCATTATGGTTGTACACAACAGCATCGGTTGTATTATTTTTATTGTAGACATATAGCTTTGCCCCTTCGGGTAAATAAAAATCGTCGAACCGGACAAAGAAACCTGTTGCCTGAGGTACATCAATATTCAGCTTCCAGATTTTATCCTTGTTCGACAATGCCGACCAGGAACCAATAGTATCCATATTTATACCGAGTGTATATACCTTTGCTTCCAATAGTGCAGTTCCCCGTTTATTGTATTGGATGTCGGCAACAGTATATTTGGTCTGCTTCAAATCGACAATCAATGAAACCTGCGATTTATCTTCATTCAGTGTGTATTGCTTATCCTGAGCAACAACAGACACAACTAACGCAAGTATTATTACACCCGATAAAAACTTCTTCGATAGATTAGATTTCATAATTTATCAATTAATTGCTGAACATATTTATTAACATCATCCCGATTGACCAGTTCTTCCGTTTCGAATATAATCTGTGCCTGAGTGTAATACGGATTTCTTTTCTCCAGACTCTCTACAACAAAAGCGAAAAGGTCTTCTTCATTTTTGTCTTTTATGAGTGGACGTTTTTCCTTACATGTGTTTAACCGTGCGGCGAGTGCCTCAGGCGCAGCATTCAGATATACCGTAGTACCGGCCTTATTCATATACTCCATATTATCAAAGAAACATGGAGTACCACCTCCTGTAGAAATGACTACATTTTCGAATTCGCCAACTTCTTTCAGTACAGTGCTTTCTATTTTACGGAATTCTGCTTCGCCAACATCCTGAAACAGCTGGCTCACAGTTTTTTGGTAACGCGCTTGTATAAAGTGGTCTAAATCTATAAATTCAAGTTCCAGAACTTTCGCGAGTTCTTTTCCGGCAGTGGTTTTCCCGGCACCCATATACCCAATCAGGAATATTCTCTTCATTTATATTATTCGATATATACTAATCATACAAAAATAGGAATAAAAT
>X355_Hoffmanns_Two_toed_Sloth__coassemble_2363_pt1 | contig 13106 bp, 7 predicted proteins | sample X355_Hoffmanns_Two_toed_Sloth__metabat2_low_PE_021 | metagenome-assembled genome bin X355_Hoffmanns_Two_toed_Sloth | reverse complement strand
TGCTTATACATAGTAATAGAGTAATTCATCTTCATTCATACTAAGACAAAAAAATATTAAAAAAATCATTAATCAGGCAAATTTAGCAGAAAAGAATAAAAATTAGAAAAACATATTCTGCCACGTATAAAAATACATAGCTTGTTAGTAATCAATATACCCCTGAGAGAAGTATAAAGCTTGTGTTAACTCATCCTTTAAGAAAGTGTATATCCGGGAAACCGGAGATATACAAATAATGACTTTAGAATAACATAAGAAGACAATAGTACAGGTAACAAATACTGAAAGTCAAATTGATTTTTTATAAAATCAATAAAATAACTACTCAATAATATCCGATGACCAAAAGAATAATATTTCTCACACTACTTATCTGTGGGACTTTTTTGCAGGGCAATAGCCAAATTGTATCTCAAAAAAACGGATTACCCTCAGGTATGGAAGCAATACCCTTGCTGGGTATCAAATCCAATCTGGTTTATGACCTGACGACAACCATAAATGTGGGGGTTGAATATCGCTTATCGGAATATCTGAGCCTGGATTTATCATTCAACTACAATCCCTGGACATTTTCGAACAACAGAAAGTTCAAGCATATCCTTATACAGCCGGAATTACGCTACTGGATTTACGAACCGTTTAACTCCCATTTTATAGGCACCCACCTCCTTTACAGTCACTACAATGCAGGAAATCTGCCTTTCGGTTCTTTAAAGGACTACCGTTATCAGGGCGATGCTTACGGATTTGGCATATCTTATGGCTATCAGTGGATACTTTCTCCACGCTGGAATTTAGAAGCAACCCTTGGCATAGGCTATGCTTATTTCGATTATACACGCTATGAATGTGAGAAATGCGGACGGGAACTGGGAACGGGAAATAAAAGTTATTTCGGCCCTACCAAAGCTGGTATCTCGCTTATTTACATCCTTAAATAATACTATATCAAACAATATTATGAACCGGACAAAATATTATTCCATTCTGTTTGTAATCTTTTTACAATTTACGCCATTATATAATATCGGTCAAAACATCCATTTGGAAGGCCTTAAAATCAGAGCGATAAACGATAGTTTACAGTTGAGTTACCGGATAGAACCAGACAGGAGTTCCGTTGCCAGCGGACAGGCCATATATCTTAGACCCATATTAATGATGGAAGACAACCGCTATCCTTTACAGTCGGTAATCATTGCAGGAAAAAATAAACAACAGGTACTTCGGCGATGGGCAAACAACTATAAAAGGGAGTTGCCTTCCTATATTATTAATCCTGAATTGCAAAATGATTCTGCACTGTATTTCAATGTACGAATACCCTATCTGCAAAAAGTTGATTCCGCCCGCATGCTTGTAGAGCTGGAGTCTCTACACTACAGGGGTAAACATACACTTACATCTGATGTTACCGTAAGCCCTGTTATTCCAGCAAATCAGGAGACATATACTGTTTCACCCCGGGTTAACTTTATTACTCCTGAAAAAGAAAATAAACTTCATTGTGTGCAGAAAAATAATTCTGTGTTGTTTAAAATAGGACATTCGGGCATACTTCCCGCATACAGGAACAACCATACAGGGATATCCGAAATGGAAGGGATATTGCGGGATATAATTAACAATAAAAATATTTCTCTGGAATCAATATACATACATGGCTATGCTTCTCCCGAAGGAAGATACGGTGTGAATGAAACTTTAGCCCTGAAAAGAGCATCAGCTCTGAAAAATTATATCAAATCTATGTTTAACATTCCGGATAGTATATTGAAAACAGATACAACTCCGGAAGACTGGCCCGGACTGGCTACTCTTATTGAAGCTAAAGACTTGATTATCAAGAATGAAATCCAGAATATCATATCTATAAAAAGGGATGATGAGCGTGAAGCTGCATTGAAACAACTAGATAAGGGAAAACCATACCGCATAATACAAAAAGAGTTATTTCCCCAACTAAGACGTGTAGAATATAAAATCTGTTATTCCATCAAAGATTATAGTCAGGATAAAATCAGGATACTGGAGAAAAGCAATCCGGAAAATCTATCCCAATCGGAGCTTTACAATCTGGCCGTCAGCTATGGGGAGAACAGTCCCGAATATAAGCGATTGCTGACAGAAACTATTCCTTTTTACTTTCCTGATGACATAGCTGCAATCAACAATGCTGCCGCGGTCATGATTAAAAACGGAGATTTGGATGCCGCACGACACCTTTTAAAAGAAGCTGCCGCAAGTAATCTGCTGTACAATAATATGGGTATAATCTATATGCTGGAAGGTAATCAGGAAGAAGCGATCCGTTGTTTCGACAAAGCCATTTCCTCCGGCAACGAAGAGGCTGTATATAATAAAAGAGAGTTACAGCGTAAAAAATAAATAAGCTTTACGGACATATTTAAAAGCAAATAATTCATTAATAAGTCAAGTCAATCACATTGAATTAATTTAAAAAACCAACAGTGTATGAAAAAAAAATTCAGCTATTTAACATTATCAGTTATAGTCCTCTTATTGGGCTTTAGCAGTTGCTCTAACGGTGAAGATTCAGAATCTGTAGATAACGCGAAACCCAAAAGTGTATTTCTGAAACTCGGCAAGAGCACCGCCACTACTCACTCGGTAAGTAGTCCTGTGGCTAATGGAGCCGACGTAGTCCTTCAGTCGGGAGATTTATATTTCGTAAATGCATCGGGTGCCATATTAAAACATTACACGATAACCTCTTCCACGACAAGCGCAACAAATATTAATATGACTGAAGCCCATAACGGAGCATCAATAACCAACCTGCCCGGAAATACAGAGATGGTCTATGTCATAGGTAATACTTCCGGTCTTCCTACTTCCGGTAATATTTCTGTAGTACAGGAAGTTGTATTGCAAGTGGAATCGCAGGATGATATTGAAGACGTAAACCTATATGGAAGCGGTCTACTTGTAGACCCTGTATCTCCTGCTACAGCCTACACCTGCGAGGTTGATCTTAAACCTACCGTGGCACGTATCGAACTGACCGACATTACTGCTGCCGGTGTTATTACAGACTTTAAAGTAGAGGGTATTTTCGTGGATAATTACTTTTCACAAGCTTTAGTTAATGGAAGTGTGACAAGTACCGATTTCGTTGAAAACGGAGCCGTAGCCGCAGCTTTTGATGATGAAACCAGTGAATATCCGGCCGGGCTGAAACCTGCCATCTATGATTTCTATGATCCGGCACTCTCTGCCTCTACAAATGTTGCTAAACCTGCAGGTACCGGAACGGTATGGGCATATAATTTATTTGCCTCTTCTACCGGTAGCACAGTCCCTCGTATAATCATCCGTCTGAGCGATATTGCAACAAATGATGGATCTACATACGCTGATCCGCAGTTTATCACGGTCAAAGGGTTCAAAGCCGTTTCCGGCGGAGCTTCTTTGACTAGTATTGAATCGGGGAAGATATACAAGATTGCAGCAGGAGCATTGACTTTCAATGAAACCGACCTGTCTCCGATACCAAATTTAAACCTGATCGATATAGAAGTAACAGTTAATCTGGCTACCTGGACAGTAGTAGGTGTAACACCTGAACTATAATTGATACAGCATTCTTCGGGGAAAGCCAGCCATACCTTCCCCGAAGGATCACTTTGCAAATCCGCCAGCACAGTGAGCGGCTGTAAAAACAGTCATATCACAAAGTAATGCGGTTTAGTAAAAATCTAAAGTTTTGATATATGAGATTGTTCCATTTGTTTTTCGCATTGTTTGTCGTCGTGATATTCAGCAAGTGTATCGATGATAGTTCCGGTGAATGTCCGATCGATATCGAAAATAATTTTATACTGAAGTTCCGTTATGTAAGCGATAGCCCCGAAGAACTTTTTATTGAAAAGATAAAAAGAGTGGATGTATTTGTCTTTAAGGAAGACGGACAGTATGTAATGACCCGGAGTGCAGATCTCGCAGCATTAACCTCTTTTGCCGGAATCACCCTGGATCTTGATCCGGGTAGTTACCGGATTGTCTGCTGGGGAAACGCTTCCGAAAAGACATTTATCAGTCCACTAAGTACAAATAGCATGATGAAAGATGCTTTTGTATCTTATACTGCCCTCAGGAACGGAACTGTTGCAACAAATGGCGACACATTATATTATGCTTTGGACCATACTGTATTATCCCCGTCGTTAAAAGCCACAACCGTATCCGAGACTGTGATAGAGCGGATACTGGATTTTCATAATGCATTCGTAAAAGTACAGGTTTATATAAAGGGACTTGTAGATAAAGACCCTCTGGGGAACCTACTTGCACCTGTAATAGAAATGACCGGAGTTACCAGTGGATATAATTTCGAGATGCAGACTTTCGGCAATGCAGTCCGCTATCTTAATACATCCGCATTTGAAAACATATCAGGAGAAAAAATCGCTGCTATAACATTTTACACTCTCCGTTTCAAAGATGACAATCCAATAGAGATCCGGATAAAGAAAAGTTCCGACGGCAGCACTCTTACAACGATTAATCTCAAAGATTTTATGAAAGAGAATAATATAACAGTAGAAGGTATAGAGGAGGCTTTAGTACCTATACTGGTTGAATATAAAGAAGCATCTGTCGAAATAAGTATCCCCGAATGGGGACAAATACCAGTAGACCCGGAATTATAAAAATATCAGGCTGGTGAATTACCCGGTTCCTTTCCGGTCTGTATACATCACAGCGCAAAACACAGAAACAAAATAGAGTATGAAAATCATAAATATGCATACCGGACAAAAAATCATCATTACTTTATGCATTTTATCGGGGGTACTATTAAATTCCTGTCAGGATAATGACGAGGTGCCATCTCCCGGTTCAGAGACAAAAGAAGTGACCTTTTCCGTAAAAGTTCCGGGAGCATCGGCACCTAAAACCAAAACTCTGACAGAAAGTAACGAAAATGAAGTCAGAAGTATCGAAGTCCTGTTGTTCGATAACAATGGGGAATATACTTATCAACCGGTGTACAGCAATGTTATCAACACTGATCCTGATGACAGTAATATCAAGACCTTCACTATAAAGGTACCCGAAGGTACATATAATATGGTGATACTCGCTAATACGCGGCAAGCAGTATCAGGAATTGTGAACAGTATCCATGAGGGAGATTCCAAAGCATCGGTACTCGACAAACTGGTTATCACCAACAGTAATAAATGGAATACCGATCCGGCATCCACAGGATATATCCCGATCCCGATGTTTGGCGAGATACCTTCTATTTCCGTAAATGCAGCATTACCTTCCAATACTTCTGTAAACCTGGTTCGTATGGTATCTAAAATCGATGTTGCACTAACTAATACAGATGCCACTAATAATTTCACCTTGGAAAGTATACGGTTGTACAATTATAATAATAAAGGATACATAGCACCTCTTTCGGGTAATTGGGATCAGGCACAAAATGTTGTCACCGGAGCCAGTGTTCCTACCGGATCTATTCTCACACAAGGCCCTTTATTATACGACGGCACGGCTATTACGACAGCGCATACGGCATCATCGGGAGAAATATATACATTTGAGGCAGTCGGGGCTAATCCGTCATTGATGGGAAATGCCACATGTCTGGTGATAGGTGGCACATATACAGGTGACAGTCAACCAACATATTACCGTGTCGATTTTGCCCGCACTTCATCATCGGTTACCACTTACCTACCCCTCCTCAGAAACCACTATTACAAAGTAAACATAACAAAAGTTAGCGGCCGTGGATTACCTACACCTGCCGATGCATTCAGCTCCCGCCCGGTAAATATAGAAGCAAATGTAATTATGTGGGATAATGCAAAAATAGGTGATATCGTCTTCGACGGACAATATATGCTGGGAGTATCACAAAGAGAAATTACCTTCACCCGCGATGCCCGTACTATCGCCAGTACAGATAATACGTTTTGTGTAACAACCGATTATCCTCCGGGATGGAAGATTGAGAAAATAACCGATGCCGCAGGAAATATTATAAGCTGGCTCAATGTGGTATCTACCACAGGAAGTAATGTATCGGCAGGTATTTCCGGCAGTATAACCGATCTCAAACTCAATATGCCCGAAAACACTAGCGGATCAGACCGTACAGCTTTTATTCACCTCAGCGCCGGACGCCTTACCCATACAGTACAGGTACTTCAGAAGACTGAACTGAATTTGAGTTTAATGGTTACCGACCTATCTGGAAAAACGATTTCCGAGCTGGTATTTGCATCATCTGCTGATGTTCAACCCGCAGCGCAACAGTTCAAACTTAAATGGAATCCTGTTGTGTTCAGTATTACAGCCAGCCGCAGCGATATTTATGACATGGGTTTTTCGTTCGACGGATCATCAGATCAGCCCGGATCGGGAATATTGGCATTAATCAATGATCCTTCAGGTGAAAAAACCTTTACTGTACGTCCTACAGCTATTACTGCGGCTGAGATTGCAGCAAACCCTTTCAAGGAGAAAGTCTCTGTCGTCGATTTCAGAATAGGCGACCCGTACACTTTTTTAACCACAAGTATATTCCTCAGGCAAGTCAGATATAATATCTCGACGGAAAAAGACGTATACTACTTAATGGACGGTACTCAGAAATATTTCACTGTCAAATCCAATACAAACTTCACGGTTGAAGTAAAAAGCAACCCGGATAATGTGGTCCAATCCTTAGTGACCACTTCCGGAGGAGCCAATACAAGCGGAACCAGAGTATATTTCAATATAATCAATGATACATCCAATCCTGCACTTTATTACAGAGACATTGTATTTACGATCAAAAGTCCGCAAGGCCGTTTTGCCGATACAGATATTACATTGCCATGCTATGCCGGCGTTATCCAGTCTAAATCGAACTCCTATATTGTGAATCCGGGTGGCACAGGAATACTTATCCCTGTCAGCCGTGCAAACGATTCTGGGATAGGTACTCAACTGGGCGTATCCGAGAGTTTCACAGCCAGACTCCTCTGGACAGACAATTCCAACAGGATAGCGTCCAATTCAAATATAAGCCAGATTCATATTATTGGAACTGGATCATCAGCTTATCTTCTTGTTAAACAGGGAAGTGCGTCAGGAAATGCGGTTGTAGAGATCAAGAACGCATCTAATACAACTCTCTGGTCTTGGCATATATGGGTGACCGATTATACACCAGTAGCTTTAGGTACAGGTAAATTTATGGACCGTAACCTCGGAGCCATAGGCAATACACCGGGTGTGGCTGCAACAAAAGGCTTGTTGTACCAATGGGGACGCAAAGACCCGTTTCCGGGTTCGTCTACGTTGACAGGAACCGATGAACCGACATTATACACTGCCTCAGGGACAATATCTGTTACCAAGACACAAGTAGCTGTCGCAAATAACCTTAGCAATAGCATAGCTAATCCATTTACATTCTATTATTTAGCTACAGACCCTCGCGACTGGTACAGCAATAGTGGAATCAGGAGCGATGCCCTTTGGGGACCTGCATCCAAAACAGTTTACGACCCATGCCCTATAGGCTGGCGTGTACCTCAGCAGGGAATATGGCTCCTCACTAATTTTACAATGGGACAAAATGGCGCCGTATGGGGCAGCAATGGAATGACCTGGACAGGTTATGGAGGATGGTATCCGGCAGCAGGTTATCGCGTAGATTCGAACGGAAATCTGACAAATGTTGGCAGTACCGGAATATATTGGACGGCAACAAATTCAGGCACGAGTGCAAACTATCTCAGCTTTACCAATAGCACCGTAGCCGTACAATACCCAACCTATCGCGCCGGAGGTTTCTCTGTACGATGTGTTGCCGAGCAGTAGCAGTAATCTGAAAAATTGAAATGAAAAGAATTATACAATGCATTATAAGCGATAAAATATGAGAGTAACTATCAAATCAATTATATACCGGACTATGCCCGTTTGGGTTATATTTCTGATCTTCTTTTCTTCCGCTTGCCGCGATACGGAAGATGTACCGGTTGGAAATATCAATGATATGGAAATGCTATTCTCTGTCATAGTTCCTGGTTCATCCGGACTTAAGTCTTCCATGGACGAAGAAGATGAAGACGATGTGCAAAGTATAGAAATTTTATTGTTCGATACAGATGGGAAATATACCTATCAACCTTTGTATAGCAATGTTATAAATACAAACCCGACAGACAGTAAGATCAAGACCTTCACGGTAAAGATTCCGGAAGGAACCTACAATATAGTGATTCTGGCCAATGCCCGTCAAAACCTGGCTAATGCTTTAAGTAGTATCAGTGAAGGGGAAGCGAAATCTTCAGTCTTGGAAAAGTTGTTGCTGGCGAACTCAGGAAAATGGAACACCGACCCTGCATCCACAGGATACGTTCCCATACCGATGTGGGGAGAAATAACATCGCTCACGGTCAATAGCAGCACTCCTGCAAATAATCCGGTCAATCTGGTTCGTATGGTCTCCAAGATAGATGTAGCACTTACTCATACTGATGCCACAAGCAAATTTACACTGGAAAGTATACGTCTTTATAACTATAATGACAAAGGCAGAATTGCTCCTGCTGCATCAAACTGGAATGCATTGCAAAGCAAGGTAACAGCAGCGTCAATCCCGGCTTCAGCACAAAAACCGGCTAATCCGTCACAAAATCCGCTGCTATATGACGGAGTTGCCATCACAACACCGGGAGTTTCGAGTATAGGAGAGATTTATACCTTCGAGGCATCAGCCGGAAGTTCGTCTTCTCTACAAGACAATACCTGCCTGGTTATTGGTGGAACTTACACAGGCGATAGTCAACCGACATATTACAGGATCGATTTTGCCCAGACGTCTTCAGGCACTACTACCTACTTAGCGTTACTACGAAATCACCACTATAAAGTAAATATTTCTGAAATAAGCGGTTCCGGACTGGCTACGCCGACAGATGCCTTCAATTCCCGTCCGGTAAATATAAAAGCGGAAGTTATTGAATGGAACGATGCCCAACTCTCCGATGTTGTCTTTGACGGACAGTATATGCTAGGGGTATCCCAGGGCGAATTTACTTTACCTCGCGATATCCATATAGCTTCCAGCGAAGGCAACAGTCTTGCTGTTACAACAGACAATCCTTCCGGCTGGAATGTTGATAAAATAGTAGATACCGAAGGGAATAACATTAGCTGGCTGGGATTGTTATCCACATCCGGAAGTGTGATTTCATCAGGTGGCTCAGGCGTTACTACGAATGTAAAACTTAGCCTGACTGAAAATATAAGCGGTACAGCCCGTATTGGTTTTATACATCTGAAGGCCGGACGCCTTACTTATATAGTCAAGGTGACACAAAATATCAACGCGGCACTTGCTTTGAGCATAAAGAATGTGGCCGGGACCAATAGTATTAACGAATTGATATTTATTGCACCAATAAATGCACTGCCTACAACCCAGCAATTCAAAATGAAATGGAGTCCGGCAACCTCTTCCGTTACCGCAACTAACTATGTCATAGGCAATGCTGGTCTCTCATTAGACGGGTCTTCAGGATTACCTTCCTCCGGCTTACAATCGGGTATAAGTGATCCTTCCGGCGAAAAAGTCTTCACTGTCCAGCCCACCGCTATTACAGATGCCGAGCTTTTAACAGACCCGTTTCTGGTAAAAGTATCAAAAATAGACTTTACGGTGTCCAATGGGATCAATAATATGACCGAAAGTATCTTCTTGCGGCAATCAGTATATAATCTTGTATTCAGCAACATCAACTCTTCGTACTGGACTAACGGAAATACTTACACCTTTAATGTGAGAAGCAATGCCGACTGGCGGATCAAATCCATCACAGAGAATATAACAACAGGAAGCGGCTCACTTTTGAATCTGCAAACGTCAGATAATTTAAGGGTAGGAACAGTTGGTAGTATCAATACGGGAACAGGCACTCCGGTTAGCTTCAGCGTTGTGAGCAATATCGTAAGTATGGCCGGACAGATAAGTGTTGTTTTTGAAAGCCCCGATTCTCCGAAAAAATTCAATGATGTAACCCTTGTATTGAATATAATCAATGAATATTATCCTAAAGCTCATCAGGGATGGGCCGGAAGCAATATTTATTACGATTCTGCTTCAGGACATTTGACCTTTGATGATGTAGGGGTTACTACTCACAAAACTTATCAGGGAGTGTATTTTCAGGCAGGAAGCTTGTATGGGATTTCACCTGTCGGTGTCTTTTCTTTAGCAACAGTTCTATTTCCTCCTGCAGGCGGGACAACATTAAATATTGCATGGTCTGCGATCCCTTACGCAACCGCCAGTGTAAGTAGCAGCCCTCCTTCTGGAAAAACAAATCTCGACCGCGCATATTTATACGAGATAACGAATGAGGCGACCGGTGTCGGTGACATTTGCCGGTATCTGACGCAAAAAGGCTGGGCACCTCAGGGTAAAAAATGGCGTATGCCTACTTCCAACGAATTTAATGATGTATCCAGTTATACAATTGTTGGACCATTTGTAAGCTACACCTCTGCAGAACCTTTTGGTATTCAGATTTTTGACCGGGGATATAATAAGTCAGGTATAGGGTCACCATTTTTACCGGCTTCCGGATACCGGGACCCGACTCTGGTGCAAATCGGTACAAATGGGATGTACTGGTCTTCGTCCGCGGACGGGACAGATAGCTATGGTATGACCTTTGCCAATAACAATTTTATAACACCAAATTATAAACTCCTACGCCAACTCGGCTTTTCTGTACGCTGTGTCGTAGATGAGTAACAAACAGGCATGCAATCATATATAAGTTAGGTCGTCGAGATCTATTGCGTAGTTTTGTAGAATTCGTGCTTATGGAATCACGCGGGTTGGGATAATCCGCGGATTCCATTTTTTAGTCAACTCAGATACACGATTAATATAAAAAAACGATCTACATCAACAAAGAATATTGTTCTGAAGGTAAATAATCAATATGCATCTACAAGAGAGACAATTTTTAATTGTTTCTTAATAACTGCCAATTTTCGTGCGGTTGGCCTAATGAAGAAGTATTAAATCATTATTGACGTATTGCCAACTGAAAAATGCGCCATTAATTTCTATTGATTACTTATGTATATTACCCTTTAATAAAAACAGCAGAACTTATTACAGGCAGAAAATATCCTATCAAATCCTTACGACTTTATCTGCCACGCACTCAAAATCCAGCAGATGAGTAGCCATCAGAATAGTAATACCGGGATATTGATCCCTGATATTTCGAAAGATGGCAATTGTGTTTTCAGAGCTTATACCAGCCGTGGGTTCATCCACAACCAACAGTTGAGGTTTTTTAAGCAGTGCTTGTGCCAGCAAGAGCTTTTTCCGTTGTCCGCCACTTAAAGTTTCACCATTTTCACCTAACCAGCTTGCCAAACCATCAGGAAGCGACAAACGCCAACTTGCCAAATCCACCGTATTCAGCACTTGCTCAATAGCTTCGTCTGAATATCCTTCAAAGTTTTCACGCAAGGTTCCGGTTAATAAATAAGCTTTCTGGGTAACGTAAATACATTCCGGTACAGGTAAATGAGATAATTCTGCATCACCATTCCATCTCAACAAGCCACTGCGGCGGTATTCAGGATAGAAAAGGCTGTTCAACAAAGTGGTTTTTCCTTTTCCGGTTTCTCCGAAAAGTGCAATCCACTCCCCCCTTTTTATCTCTAGCGACACTTCTGTTGTATATACCGATGTTTCCGGTATTTTTGCACTCACCTTCTCTAAACTTAAATTTTCGAGTATGGAATTGACTTCCACTGTTGCAACAGGCTGTTCCCCTTGCCTGATAATCGAGTCAATATCTCTTATCTGGTGTGCAACTGAACTTTTTTCCGATTTTCCGGAGAAAAGCATTTCAGCCAATTCGGCCTGTGCCATGATACCGAAGAAAATCCCGATCGCCATTGGGACATCGATACCATAATCGCGTGAACTCCAAAGCAAAAATGCGGCAATATAGCTAAACCCAAGACCGGCAATCAACTGTAGCCAAAATGAATTGGTCTGCAACTGATCTTCCAATTGTTCGAGCCGCAGTAATCTTTGTTCATATTGCCCAATAGCTTTCTCTTCCATGTTATATTTCGAAATTTCAATCCGGCCTCTGAAACTTTGAATAAGAGCTTGATTATTCTCCTCCCGATGCACTTTCAATTCTCCGTAAAGTTTTCTGTTTTTTCGAAAAATTAATTGAGGTATAATAAACAGAAGGATGGCAGATGAAATCAAAAATTCTATAGCTATCACCTGTGAGAATACAATAAGGAAGAAGAAATAAATGCTCAGTGAAAGAATCAGCGCAGAGAATGGTAATATCCATAAAAGAATATGATTCAATATCTGGTCGACGCCGTGCGTACTGTTTTCGAGTAAAGTCGAGTTATTATTGAACTGCTTCTTGAAATAGGGAAATTTAGCAACAGACCGGAATATTTTCAGCTGCAGGCTTTGTTGAGCATCTAATGTGGTTTTGTGATTTTCCAACCGTTCGAAATACCTCAGGACTGTGCGTACGAGAGCCATTAAACGGATAATGGCAGACGGGACCAGATAAGAGAATGTAGTACTTGCTGTAACAAACACAACGCTACATATTGCCAAAAACCATCCTGAAATAGCAGGAAGAGCAATAAATGCCACCGTCCAGAGTGATAGCAGGAAAATACCTCTCAACCATCTGCCTGTTAAAGGCTGCAATATGTATTGTATGATAAATTTATTCATAGTTCATCTGTTCCCCCCAATTTAAGTTTATAATTACATCTGCAACAGTGTCAAACATTCTTTCGTGCGATGCGACTATAACCAGTCTATTTTTTGCCAATTCCATTATCTGCGGAAGAATGATTTCGACAGTACCAGTATCCAGGTTAGCCGTAGGTTCATCCAGAATAGCTATCGGCTTCGGATGCAACATCATCCGGGCAAGCGTAACTAATTGTTTTTCACCACCCGAAAGTTGTTTTCCATTATGGCTCAGCACGGTTTGCCAACCCTCTTCTTTTTTAGTCAGGATTTTATCTAAAAACTCTGGGTA
>X355_Hoffmanns_Two_toed_Sloth__coassemble_2361_pt1 | contig 13139 bp, 8 predicted proteins | sample X355_Hoffmanns_Two_toed_Sloth__metabat2_low_PE_021 | metagenome-assembled genome bin X355_Hoffmanns_Two_toed_Sloth | reverse complement strand
CTAAGGCGTCAGCGGATGCGCATTAGTGACGCAGGCGGGCACCTGTCCGGTGCAGTCGGCGAGGCAAAGGGACGGGGCGATAGCCCGTTTGTCACTTTCAGCCGGCAAAGCGGTTGTGGCTCCCTCTCCCTTTGGAGAGGGCGGGGGGTGAGGTCGAACGGAGCGCTAGCCTTTTGGTTCATTTTGGGCAATGCCAAAATGAACATTCAGACGGAACGAAGTGCAGTAGAAAATAATTCAACATTTAAACGAAACTACTGATTCGAATTAAAAAAGAAACATACACACTATTTTATCCCTTATAAAATACTTATGACTTATAACCCGTAACTTACAACTTATTTTTACCTTTGCATCTTAATTTAGTAATAACTTAAAAGGTAACTTATGATTACATCAGACCAACTCAAAGAAGTGTTGGAACGCGAGGAAGCGTTAAGGAGGCATCTTTGACGTCGATGCGAAAAAAATACAACTCGAAGAGGAAGAATTAAGAACGCACGCCCCCGGTTTTTGGGATGATGCAAAGACTGCGGAAGCCCAGATGAAGATTATCCGCGGGCTCAAAGGCTGGATAGAAGGATACGAAGAAGTAAAAGGTGCAGCCGAAGAATTACAGTTGGCATTCGATTTTCAGAAAGAAGGTGTCACTTCTGAGGAGGAGGTGGACGCGGCATATGATAATGCTGTGAAACTTGTTGAAAACCTGGAACTGAAAAATATGCTTCGCCGCGAAGAAGATAAACTTGGCGCAGTATTGAAAATAAACAGTGGTGCAGGAGGTACCGAAGGACAGGACTGGGCATCCATGTTGTTCCGCATGTACCAGCGATGGTGCGATTCCAGAGGTTATAAAACGACTGTCACTCACTGGCAGGATGGCGATGAAGCAGGTATCAAAACCGCAACATTGCAGGTCGAAGGCGAGTATGCATATGGTTATCTGAAATCGGAGAACGGCGTGCACCGTCTTGTCCGTGTATCGCCATATAACGCTCAGGGTAAGCGTATGACTTCGTTTGCTTCTGTCTATGTGGTGCCGTTGGTAGATGATACTATCGAGATTGAAGTAAATCAGTCCGATATTACATGGGATACGTTCCGTTCCAGTGGGGCCGGAGGCCAGAACGTAAATAAAGTAGAGACCGGGGTCCGCCTTCATTACAAATACAAAGATCCTGAGACCGGAGAAGAAAAAGAAATCGTAATAGAGAATACCGAAAGCCGTTCCCAGTTCGGAAACAAGGATAATGCGATCCGTTTGCTGAAATCGCAGTTGTACGAAATGGAACTGGAAAGACGTAACCGCGAACAGTCTAAGATAGAGGCCGGCAAGAAGAAAATAGAATGGGGCTCACAAATCCGCAGCTATGTATTCGACGACCGTCGTGTGAAGGATCACCGGACAAACTATCAGACATCCAATGTGAATGCTGTAATGGATGGCGATCTGGACGATTTTATCAAAGCATATTTAATGGAGTATGGAGAAGAAGCCTGAAAAGGTTTCTTTTTCATTACACAATTATGATATAACCTAAAAAGACCTTAATTATGAAAGCATATCAGATGTGCACTGTTCTGAGTATCGCATTATCGGCAGTACTGCCCGGAGTGGCGCAGAAAAAAGTATTGGATCATTCTGTTTATGATACATGGAAAAGCCTTTCCAATATCGAAATAACAAATGACGGAAAGTATAGCGTTGCCATAGTAAAGGAACAGGAGGGAGATGATTTTCTTCTTATCCGGAACCTGAAAAGCCAAAAGGAACTTGTCTTACCACGTGGTTATACATATACTATTGCTCCTGACCAGAAGAATGTAATGGCTCAGATTAAAGCGCCTTACGCTGTAACCCGTCAGGCGAAAATAAAGAAAACGGCCGATGAGAAATTGCCTAAGGACTCTCTGGCAATAATATCCCTCGATAAATTTACCGTATCTAAGATACCGAATGTGAAGAGTTATAAAATAGGCAAAGACTATTCCGATTATGTAGCTTACACATTGGACGATACGATAAAAGTAAAGGATAAGAAAGACGTAAAGGCGTATTCACTTATTCTCCGGAATCTTTATTCAGCAAAGGAAGATACAATTAAGCATGCGACCGAATATGTATTCAGCCGCAACGGTAAATTTTTTACAACTATACTGAAACCGAATGCCAGAGATACAGTGAATAAGCCGGGAGTATTATTCATCAATCTGGGTAATCTGGATAAAAAAAGAGTTTCGACAGGAAAGACAATATATAAAAGTGTTGCATTGTCGGAGTCCGGAAACAAACTTACGTTCCTTGCTACGGCTGATAGTCTGAAGAAAGAAATCAAAGAGTATGGTCTGTTCTATTTCGATACCACTCTCGATTCAGCCAGACTTATGGCAGATAAAAGTACATCAGGAATACCTGATAAATGGAGTGTGAGTGAAAATTATTCACCTGTTTTCAGTAAAGATGAGAAGCGGTTACTGTTGGGTACTGCGCCCATAAAATTACCCAAAGATACAACCATCCCTGATTTTGAAAAGGCTCAACTCGATCTCTGGCACTGGCAGGAACCTCAGATACAACCGATGCAATTGGTTCAACTGGAAAAGAAAAACAAGCAAACTTATCTCTCATATATAGATTTAAACAATAATAAGTTTTATCAGCTGGCAACAGAGGAAATTCCCGATGTGAATATTTCCGCTGAGAATAACGGGCAATATGCATTAGGAGTTTCTGATCTGAAATATGAAATTGAGCAGCAATGGGATCTTTGGGCAGGCTCAAGAAATGATATCTGGCTTTTCGATTTGGAGAACAATACAAAGAAGCTAATAAAAACGGGCTTAGAAGGACGAATTTATTTCTCTCCCCAAGGAAATTATCTGTTATGGTATGCTCCGGAAGATAAGAAATACTATGCTTATTCCGCCAAAACAGGACAAGAAGTCTGCCTGACAAATAGCCTTGATGTAAATTTTTGGGATGAGAAAACAGATACACCGATGCTGCCTTATCCATATGGGCCTGCAACATGGATGGAGAATGATGTTGCCGTTCTGGTTTATGACAGATATGATATATGGAAGCTTGATCCTGACGGAATAAAGAAAGCCGAAAATCTGACGAAGGGTATTGGGCGTGAAAAGAAAATCGTACTCCGATATATTAAGACTGATCCGGAGAGCCGCTTTATAAAACCCGATGAAAAATTATTACTGTCTGCTTTTGATGAAACCAGTAAGGAAGCCGGATTTTATGAATGGAATAAATCGAAAGTAGTTCCTGTGGTAATGGGTAAGTATACATATACCACGCCGGTAAAGGCAAAAGGTAAGGATGTGTATTGTTTTACGAAAAGTAATTTCAACACTTCACCCGATTTATATGTAACTGCTGATTTATGGAAGACAGAGACTAAACTGTCGGATATAAATCCACAGATGAAAGAATACAACTGGGGTACGGCTGAACTAATGTCATGGACCATGTTTGATGGTAAGACAACTCAGGGTATTGTATATAAACCCGAAGATTTTGATCCCGCAAAGAAATATCCTGTAATGATTTATTTCTATGAGCAGCATACCGATAATCTTTATCAGTATTTTCCTCCTGCGCCTAGCCGTTCCATCATCAATATTCCGTTTTATTGCAGCAGGGGCTATATTGTATTTACTCCCGACATAGTGTACACAACAGGCCATCCCGGCGAGAGTGCCTATAACGCTATCGTTTCCGGTGCGGAAGAACTGGCTAAGAACCCATGGGTGGATAAAGATAATATGGCTATACAAGGACAAAGCTGGGGAGGCTACCAGACTGCTTACCTGATTACCCGTACCAATATGTTCAAAGCTGCGGGGGCGGGAGCGCCTGTATCCAATATGTTCAGTGCATACGGAGGTATCCGTTGGGATACGGGAATGAGCCGTCAGTTTCAGTATGAGCAGACACAATCGCGTATCGGTGCTACTATGTGGGACGCACCCGAACTATATAAGGAAAATTCTCCGGTTTTCTTTGCCGATAAAGTGCAGACTCCTTTGCTTATCATGCACAACGATAAGGACGGCGCTGTGCCGTGGTATCAGGGTATCGAATATTTTATGGCTCTCCGCCGTTTACAGAAGCCGGTATGGATGCTTCAATACAATAATGAGGCGCACAATCTGAAAGAGCGGAGAAATACCAAGGATCTGAGCATACGTTTACAGCAGTTTTTCGACCATTATCTGAAAGGCGACCCAATGCCTGTCTGGATGAAAACCGGGGTGCCAGCTACAGAAAAAGGACGGAATTATGGTTTTGGATTGGAATAAAGGGGTGAAAATATATTATCAGAGAAGACAGACTAAGAAGGTCTGTCTTTTTTATGTCTTATTTTTTCGGACAAGCGCGAATCAATCCGCTAATAGTATACGGAATTTGATATTATATATTGCTTATGGCTCATCCTTCACACCCTACAAAGAGATAAACAATATGTGGCAACAGGACGTTTATAAATTAGTTACAAACCAAATAGACTATTCAGCAATGGAAAACTATGAATTAATCAACAATACAGACGGAAACCAATATGAGTTTCATGTGGGAAAATATCTTGCTAAGATAGAATATATAAAAACAAATAACGGCGAAATATACCTCACCCATACTGAAGTTCCTGTTGCACTCGAAGGTCAGGGGATAGGCAGCCGGCTTGTCGAAAAAGTGCTTGAAGATATAGAGAAGAATGGGTTACGCCTTATCCCTCTTTGTCCTTTCGTGGCAGGATATATCAAAAAGCATCCGGACTGGAGACGTCTTGTTATGAAAGGCTTCAACGTGTGATTCGGAGGAAATAGTAAGATCAACTAAATATACAAAACTAAAGACATGGAAAATAAAATCGAATACACCAATGGTGAACTCACCATCATATGGCAACCGCAGCTTTGCCAGCATGCAGGTGTTTGTGTGAGAATGCTGCCCGAGGTATATAATCCTAAAGACAGGCCCTGGGTAAAACCCGGAAATGCGACAACAGAACAATTAATTGCTCAGATAAGTAAATGTCCTTCGGGCGCATTAAGCTATAAGCTGAATAATAAAGGTTGAACAGAGCCGACATTAATATCATAACCATAACGGCCATCAAAATGATGGTCGTTAGGTTATAATTGTTTCTTCCTAAGGCTATTTCTTCGTTGCTTTTTCTTCTTCTATTGTTTTAAGTATATTTTCTCCGATGCCAATACGATAACCCTGCGACGAATATAATATGCCTCCGCTTGTTGATAAATAAATCGTCAGAGGAAAATTATTGGAGAATTCTATTTGCAAAGCTCCTGCGACAGAATTAAGCAATACACGGTTATTGTCCGTCATCCATAACGATTGCTTAGGTAGGCCTTTAAACACAGAGGCATCAAATGCCTTGCTTAGTTTATCGTCAGGTACGGCAAATAATATACCACCGTTCCAGTCTTCAATAGCCTGCTGCACGGCTGGCAGATCCTGGAGGATGTGCTTGGTCGGCTCTTTGTCAGGATCGGCGAAGCAGATAACCAGACCTTTTTTGTTAGTCAGTTCTTTCAGTGTTTTTTTACTGCCGTCATTCAACGTGACTATAGTGTTCGGGTCTACAATCCCTTGTACCTGAATACGTCCTTCCACCTTAGGCAGTTTGATTTCTATGATTCTGGACTCCTTGCCTTTCACTTCTATGTAGCGTGTGTCAATGGTTACAGAGCCATCATTTCCCCTGCTGCCTGTCATTATACGGTAATACCCTTCGTCAACGGATATTTTTGCAGGCAGGCTTTTTATCTCGTTCTCATAATCCAATGTGACAAAATTTCCATTTTCGAAGCGGGCGATTGTAAAATGGGTATAGTATCCCGGTTTTACAATATTATCCTTCGCGCTTGTAAATGTTATGCTCCCTTTTGGCTTTTCCGCGGCTTGTTCTTCAAAAAATACATCTGTCCACAGATTATCTTCTGCTCTGAGATATTGAGGGCGGCTGGTAGCAGGGTCTATACGTGTCAGTATATCCATCGAACGGCATAAGGCGACAAAGAATATATCTCTCGAGTGTTTATCGGAAACTTTTAATTCATATACTCCTTGGGGTGAAACAGGACATTTGAAGTAATTTTGTTCATTATCCACTTTTATATTGGAGCGGACAAAATCTACGACAGTCTGTATATCGGAACGTGATTTGTTGATAAAATCCTCAGTCAGTACCTTTTTGAAATAACCGCGCCACGGACGGATTAGTTCCAGACTGATTCGGGGTGACAATATATATTGGGCATAACGTTTATGGAAGTCTGGTATTTCTCCCGGCCAGGAGCCGGTGACATCCAGATGGTCTGATAAATAATTTGCAGGGGTATCGCGCAAGTCTTTGTCTTTTAATGATTCTATGAATGGATATAAATATCCGTTGCTTTTCTGAGATATAAGGAATGCGGATATTTCCTGCCAGTTTCCCTGCGATTTTGATAAATATTCCCAGGTTTTATCAGCATTCAGATTATTTTCTCCGGCAAATTTGCGGGCATCGGCCTCATTTATAAATGTATTCATATAAGCATTACGAATAGAATCTTCATGGGCAAGACGTTTCGCATTTTCTGCTATCTTTTCAGCAGATAATTCTTTTACTGATTGTTCGGCCGGGGCTTCCATAATGATGGACTCTTCAAATTCCCCGCCTTGTTTTTCTTTTAGGGTAACTGTTAATTCCCCGCCATTCGGTGTCGATTTTGCATAGCCGTATATATCGTCTTTATTCGCCCACACGAGTATGTCTCCCATCCCGGAAACAATGGACGCGCTACCGTCCTCTTTTGTTATACTTTTAGCAATAGGATAAAATTCTGCATAATTATATACATTAAAGTTTACCGCGGCTCCGGCTACCGGCTTACCGGCTTCGTCCACAACTTTTACTTTTACATCACGGGTAGCAGTATAGTTCCCCAATAGATTGATTACGGAATACAGGTCGGTTTGTACATTTTTTTCTTCAGGGCCATCGTATAAACCGAAGACATTGGTATGTACCATCATTGCCCGCTTTACAGGCGCGGAGAACCAAGCCACATCCAGCTCCGGCTCCGGCTCACAGGCACCGATATAGTGCCACTTTCCATCAACCCATGCTTCAACCCATGCGTGGTTGTCATCGGTGTGTACCCATCGTGGAGTATAACATTGACGGGCAGGAATACCTACGGCCCGTAAGGCTGCTGTGGTAAATGTGGATTCTTCCCCGCAACGCCCCCAGGAGGTTTTGGCTAAAGCCAGAGGAGAAGATGTGCGTCCGTCCGTTCCTCTGTATGTCACTTTCTCGTGGCACCAGTGATTGACTTCGAGGACTGCTTGTTCCATTGTCAGGTTCTTTACCCGGTCTTTTAATTCTTCGAAAAAGACCTGGCGTGCCGTATCCAGATTTTCATTGTTTACCCGGTAAACCAGTACGAAATGACGGAAAATATCATCAGGTATTTTCTTTCCCCAATCAAAATAGTCACGGGCATTGAATGCCGCGTCTACCTGCCCGAGAAAAAAATCACCGTCATAGTCGGCCAGATCGGAGAGCGGCATATAAGCGTACAGAAATTCTAAAGCCTCCCTTTTTTCTATCGGCAAATCTGGCTTGTCGAGTACGGAGAATAGTTGTTCGCTACGACCGGCAGCCAGTTCTTTTCGTTTAAGGAATTGCTCGTGCACTTCTTTTCTGTATTTCTCGTTTTTCAGAAAATGAGGATTCGACTCACTACAGGCACTGATAAAAATCAATATAGAAGTTAGGATAATAGAGTAGATACTTATTCTTTTCATGTCTATTAAAATTATGCTAATCAGGATTTCTAATTAGCTGTTAACGTGCAATTATTTATATATTTATTAACCACATTTAGTTAAAAAGTAACAAAGGTAACACTATTTACAGTCAACAGTTAGCAGTTAACAACTTGTATCTCGTATCTTGTTTACTTGTAACTCATATCTGCCCGCAGGGCGAAGTAACTTGTAACTGTTAAAATGTAACAAAGGTAACAGAAAAATCAGTAAACAGTTAGCCGAAATACAACTTTTTGGCTTCGCCGATTTTGACTCGCCTATACTTTGTCAATCTTTAATTGGCTGATGCCGAACACTGTTTTGCCTCACTCCAATTTGACTTACTGCCTATTAGTCATTGCTTTATACTCAAAAGGTAACAAAGGTAACAGAAATATCAGTTAACAACTTGTTTCTCGTGTCTTGTCTACTCGTATCTCATATAACTTTCAACTGATTACTCAATACTTACTACTTTTTAAAAAGTAACAACCAACGGCCACAGGAGCGAAGCGTATGTAAAGGTAACAACCTTTTCAAACTTTTTACTCTGTTACCTTTTTGTTGTATAACACGCTTGTTATCTGTGTATATAGATAAAATTATGGTGGCTGGATACAAGTTTACAGCAAATAATTTATTCCTCTGTAATATTCTACCCATAAGAAGAAATTATCTTCATCCTAATAAATAAAAAGAGTAGATTTGCTCCACGAGTGGTCGGAAGATTTTATATTCCTAATATTCAGTTGTATACAGTATTAAAAAAGACAACATCAGTATTGTCATTCTGAATGAAGCGCGAGCGAAATGAAGAATCTCATAGTTAATAAGAATTAATAATTCAACAATCAGCAACGAAACGAGATTCTTCACTCCGTTCAGAATGACAATAGGAAGTAATACTTTGCTAACGCAATATTACTTTTGAGACAGCCCCTTTATTGTTAATATAACTACTTTAATCTTACTCAAAATACATTTTCCGCAATAACTTTGGACTCCAAAATGGATATTTCTTTAAAATATTTCCTTCCGTATATAGCTTTCTTTTCTTTATGTATATATAATCTACAAGCGGTTTATATACAATAATATAAAAAGCTAAAGTAGTCACTAAATATGAACTGCTGTGATATATATAAGAGAAAATAATGACGGGAATAAATCCTAATATCAATGCTGAAAAGTATAATATTTTAACCATTTTATTTATAATTTAGATATTTCCCCCTGCACAAGCTGCAGCAATAGCTACTCCAGTCCAAGGTATAAAGGCGGTTTCTATTGTAAGAAATACACTAGCCCAACCATGATTAGCATAAGCATCATTTATGCAATCTATAGTCCTTTGTCCTGCAGACTTTGTCGTCTGTTTAACAAGTGTTCCGTTAATTTTGTTAATTTTGATAGTAAAATGCTGATTATTAGATTGATAGTAATTTAATGTGTAGTATGTATTATCATCTGTTACATTCATATAGAATTGAGTATATATACCTTGTGCATCTTTTAGATAAGCGGAATATTGATATTCTTCAAGATTGGATTCTGTAAATATTATATCTGTTCCCGGTAAATAGGATACATTAATAATTGACATATCCTTTTCTTTTACATCATTGTTAGTACTTTTTATTTTAGCATTTGGATGCTGATCATTCCATTCTTTAATTGAAAAATTAACTTTAGAAAGATTATTCTTAGTCACAGGTGTAACGGAAAATAGTTCTGTTTTTAATTCTTTTTCTCCACTTTTGCTCAATTCATCATTATCGTTAGAACAACTTGTAGTACATACTATAAATAGACTAAATAAGAAAATTTTAAGTGTATTTTTCATTATAATTTTAATTAACTTGGATAAAACATTTTGATTATTTTTTTAGCTGTATATATCATTTCAACAGCTATGAAACCACGTAGATTTCAAAAACCTATCCACTTTTCTTACAAATATTAATAACCACAAGTTCCCGAATCGGTATGAATCTAAAAAAAAGTTATACAAAAAAGAGGCATGGGAACTGTATAACTTATCCTTGCCAAAGGCTCTGCATGCCCGTATACAAAATAAGTAAACAGCCCCACGCCTCTCGTATATAACAAAAGACGTGGAACATTTGCTTATTATCCTCGTATACTAAAATTTTGCAGATTTTTGGCAAAGGATAATATCATTATGTCTCTTAATTAATTCTATAAAATATAACCGGATTCTCAACGCCATGATACGACCGATTACGGGGATAAAAATATAAATTATTTGTTAAATTTAAAAAAGATTTTTATTTTTTTATCGTAGTCTTGTATAATTATCTGGTTTATAACTAAAAAGCAATACTTGACTTTTTATACCGATTCGCATAAGTTAAGGTTTTTGTACTAAACATCCTGCCAAAACAAATAGTTGACAGGTTATGTTCCGATTTAATCCCAGTTAGGATCGTAACTGGACGAACGGCCTCTTTGTTCATATTTCAAATCCTGCAATAATGACGAGCTTGCCCGCAATGACACATAATATGATTTATAGGCTCCGACAGGGTTAAAGCTGGCGGTGATTGACCAGCAATGCAGGTTGCGGGTCAGGTTACAACTCATATATGCGATTTTTTTTGCATCAAAGTCATAACTGGTGTTGAAATTGAAATTCCAGTTTTTTGTAGGTTGTATGCTTCCGCTTAGTCCGAAATTCTTGGTTAGACGGCCTTTGTATTCCATCTTGTCATAATCAAAATCCCCATAATTATAGTTCATGGAGAAGTTGAAAGATAGATTCCATTTAATATCATTTTTCACATAGCCGTCTTCATCATACTGGTTATCGTCTTTCTTTTTTTCCAGCAGGCTGCCCTTTTTCTGTTCTCCGGCTTCACCTTCAGGATTGTCGGTATCCGGTTGTCCGCCTTCCTTTTTGCTTCCTTCCTTGTCTACATCTTTACCAAACAGTTTTTTGAATGTATCCTGATTGATGGATGGAGATATGGAATATCCCGTACTTTTCAGTCGTCCGATACCTTTACCATGGCTGATACGCAGCTTGTCTACCTTTGTCGGGCTGCCATATTGGTCCAATCCGTACATATATGGGTCGAAAGCGGCTCCTATATTTACTACAAATGATTTGCTGAATTTGAAACGTGCATTTACAGCGATGTCACTCCATTTGAGGGAATCGGCCATCATATTGTTGCTGAAATTGACACTGAGATTGTCAATCAGGCTTATCTTCTTGTATCCGGTCGAATCTTTTTCGGATGCGACTTTCATTTCCAGGTTATTCTCAAAATTGAATGAAACCATACCCGAAGCACCCATCGGAGCTGTGCCAAACATCCCCTGTGAATAAGGAGAATATACATATTCCATTTGTTGCCCTTTCGAATCGATATATTTATATCTCTCATAGAATCCAAACATAGGATCACTGAAGTCGGGGGCATAGCTTAGGCTGATACTGGGAGTGAATACATGCCGGATTCGTGTCGTTTTGGAAAAGACAGGTATATATTCGCCATATAATTTAGTTTGGAAACTCAATGCGGCATTAAAATCATATACACGTTTGAATGAATATGTGGTATCGCCTTTCATACTCATGTGTGTATTTGTTTCCGGATTCCATTGTTTTTGTATCTTACTGGTATACCAACGCTCTGTATAATTTATAGATGGGGTGATGTTCAGATAATTGAAAGCGCTGAATGTCGCAGAAACCGGAATGGTATGCTTCATCGCATTTTTCCAGTCTTTTTGTAAGTTGGATTTCAATAACAGGTTTTCTTTCGTATCGATACTGTTTCTGAAGTCTCCTGTATAGCTTAATTGAATTTTCTCGTACCAGCGTTCTGCTCCTGCTGCCTCTTTCCTTTTGAATGGTGCTACACGGCTCATAGTTACAGTCAGGTTCGGTAAAGTCATGGAGATGGACGAGTCCTGGCTACGCTGGGCCACATTCATAGAGGCTGATATGCTCCATGCCGAATTTGGTATTTTCTGGGTCAGGTTGATACTCGAGCCTTTTGTGTTGCTTGTACCTTGCCGGGTATATCTGTTGTCGAGGCTATTGTTATTGTATGAACTTGTCGCAAAGTTTACACTTGCAGAGAGCGTCCGGAACATATTCGCCTTCGGGTCTTGCGAGTGTGTCCAGTTGATGGCAAGGTCTTTGCTTATAGACTGGTCTACATCTTTTTCTCCGTATTTGTTATACAGGTAATTGAAGTCGAACGAGCCGGAATATTTATAACGCTTACGGTATGATGAACGGGCTTTGAGCGCCCATGAACCTTTTGTATAAATGTCCCCTGTGAGGGCAAGGTCTATATTGTCATTAATGGCAAAGTAATATCCTCCGTCATGCAGATTGAATCCTCTGTCCATCTCGTCTCCGTACGACGGCATGATAACTCCCGATGAATATTTATCGGAAAAAGGGAAGAACCCGAAAGGAAGTCCCAAAGGCAGAGGTAATCCTTCGATAACGAGATAGGCAGGACCCGTAACTACATTCTTTTTAGGTTTGACTTTCGCTTTTGTCAGAGCCAGATAGAAATGCGGGTGTTCGTGATCGTCGCAGGTTGTGTATTTACCGTCGAGCATAAAGAATGAGTTGTCTTCCTGCTTCTTCGCTCTTCCTGCTATTACATAACCCTCTCCCTGAGTGGTAACAACATTGGTGATATATCCTTTTTTTGTCTTGAAGTTATACTTCATGTCTTTCGACTCATAGTCCGTGCCACCATCGGAAAAAACAGGATAGCCGAATTCTTTTCCTACGGAATCCAGACCGTATGTGGCATATACCAAACTACTGTCCATATTCATGGATAATTTCTCGCCTTTCAGTGTTATCTCGGTATATTTTACTTCTGCAGAGCCGTATAAATAACCCCAATTGTTGGACATGAGTACAACGGAGTCATTGGCCGTATAGTCTACTACGGCATCCAGCGCATTTTTTTTCTGAGCGGTAGAGTCTTGCAGTAAAGAGTCGTTCCGGAGTTTCAGGGAATCATTCTTCGGGAGGGAATCACCATTCACACGGGGCAGGGTATCGTTGCTATATATTAAGTTTATAGCACGATGCTTAGTATAGGCATATTGTGCACCCCAAAAAGGCACAGAGAACAATATACATAGAAAAATGTATGCTAAGAAGCGAATTTTTCTCATCTACAAAACCTCATGCTTATATATTCGGATGCAAAGCTAATCAATTAAACATGAAAGCAGAATACGAAAAAACAAAAAAAGTATAAATTTTTGTATTCAGACTTAATATCCACTATTAATC
>X355_Hoffmanns_Two_toed_Sloth__coassemble_2335_pt1 | contig 13408 bp, 11 predicted proteins | sample X355_Hoffmanns_Two_toed_Sloth__metabat2_low_PE_021 | metagenome-assembled genome bin X355_Hoffmanns_Two_toed_Sloth | reverse complement strand
GCCAGTACAGCCAACCGGGTCTACCCGTTCCTCCGTCGGGCCGGCTGTTATCAGTACTTTTTTTTTTGACAGGGTTTCCTGCTTCGTGAAGAAATCCTCAACAGTAGCCAGAATTTTTTCAGGTTCTTCCATCCTTCCCTTACCTGTCAGATGGCTCGCGAGTTCCCCGGAAGCAGGTTCGATAATGATATTTCCATACGAGCGTAGTATTTCGAGGTTCCGGGTTGTTGCAGGATGGGCAAACATATCCAAATCCATGGCGGGCGCGATCACCACAGGCGCTTTCATCGACATATATGTGGTAATCAACATATTGTCTGCTACTCCATTCGCCATTTTACCCAGGGTGGAGGCTGTTGCAGGGGCAATAAGCATGAGGTCTGCCCATTGGCCAAGATCGACATGGCTGTGCCATGTGCCGTCGTTAGCGGTAAAAAATTCACTGACAACAGGTTTCCCTGTAAGTGCCGACAGTGTGACGGGAGTAATAAACTCTTTCCCGGACGGGGTAATTACGATCTGCACTTCCGCGCCGGCCTTAATCAAAAGGCGGGCCAGCGATGCTGCTTTGTATGCCGCGATACTGCCTGTAATACCTAATACGATATGTTTATCTTTCAATGTCATATTTCCGATACATTTTAAGAGCAAAGATACGGTTAATAGAAATATGAGTATTCAAATGGATATAAAATTTATTTAAATCTTAAGGTCGCAGACCGATCTTTCTCTTTAGTATCTGTAATAACAATACCCGGTTACGGTTAAATAATGTGCCATTAAATATTATTTTCACCTATTTAACGTATCAAATATCTATGTTTTAGGGTTTCAAACGATACTTTTCTAATTCTTTTACATACTTTTGCCTAGCAAAAATTTAAAACAATCACTTAATCAAGCAAAAAATGACCGAAATACTAAGACAAAAACTAAGCGACTCGAAAGCAGCCCGATGGACTGTGTTGTGCGTTGTTGCATTTACCATGTTCTGCGGATATTTTATTACTGATGTAATGGCTCCGTTGCAAGATATGTTAGCAAAGGAATTAGGGTGGGATGCCGGCGACTATGGCTTCTTTACCAGTGCATACGGATGGTTCAATGTATTTCTGTTTATGCTTATTATCAGTGGCATTATCCTTGATAAAATGGGCGTGCGGTTTACCGGATTGGGTGCATGTATTTTGATGATTATAGGATGTGGCCTTAAATATTATGCTGTATCCGGACTGGGTTCTTTTGAAGGAACAATGTTCGGATTCAAATCTCAGGTGATGGTCGCCGCTATCGGATTTGCCATTTTCGGAGTAGGTGTGGAGACAGCCGGAATAACAGTTACAAAAGTGATTGTGCGTTGGTTTAAAGGGCATGAAATAGCGTTGGCAATGGGTCTTCAGGTCGCGGTGGCCCGTATAGGCACAGCACTGGCACTATCTGCTGCAATTCCATTAGCAAAATATTTTCATCATATATCAGCTCCTGTACTATTTGGTGTAGTGCTTCTTTGTATCGGACTTATCGCTTATCTTGTTTTTTGTGTGATGGACAGGCGTCTGGATGCATCTGTTGCAGATATGGATAAAGAAGCGGAAGAGCCTTTCCGTATCAAAGACATAGGCTCAATCATATCAAATAAAGGATTCTGGTTAATAGCTCTTTTATGCGTTCTTTTCTACTCAGCCGTATTTCCGTTCCTTAAATATGCAACCTCCCTGATGATAAATAAGTATGGATTAGATCCTGAACTGGCCGGGAATATCCCGGCAATACTTCCATTTGGAACTATTCTTTTAACTCCGTTCTTTGGCGGAGTCTATGATAAAAAAGGAAAGGGAGCAACAATTATGGTAATAGGAGCTGCCATGCTGATAGGCATCCACTTCCTGTTCTCATTACCGTTGTTGAATGTTTGGTGGTTTGCTACAATTTTGATGGTACTTCTGGGAATAGCATTTTCGCTTGTACCTTCGGCTATGTGGCCGTCTGTGCCGAAAATTATCCCTGAAAATAAACTGGGATCTGCGTATGCCCTTATTTTCTGGGTACAGAATATCGGATTAAGTATGGTTCCGTTGCTTATTGGTACGGTCCTGAATAAATATTGTACTTTAGGAATGAATCCCGATGGCAGCCCTATCTATGACTACACTCTTCCCATGATTATTTTCACCTGCTTCGGAATACTCGCCCTCATAGTCGCTTTCCTGCTGAAACGCGAGGACAAGAAAAAAGGCTACGGGCTGGAATTACCAAACATAAAGAAATAAAACAAAAAGTCCGGTTCCTCAAAACAACCGGATTTTTTATTTTACCGATTTTGAATAGAATAACTTTATATAAATGACTCCCGAAATAGAAACAACTCCAAAAGGACATCCCAAAGGACTATACCTGATCTTCGCCACCGAAATGTGGGAACGGTTCAGCTATTATGGAATGAGGGCTCTTTTTGTACTGTATATGACAAAGGCGCTGCTTTTCGATAAAGCGTATGGCGCGCAGGTCTACGGCAGCTATACAGGCCTTGTATATCTCACTCCCCTGATTGGCGGATATATCGCCGATCGCTATTGGGGAAACCGCCGCTCCATCATCGCGGGTGCGTTGCTCATGGCAATGGGACAATTCCTTATGTTTCTTTCCGGCTGTTATTTCGAGAATGTGGAATTGGCTACCACACTGATGTTTTCCGGGCTGGGATTCCTTATATTCGGCAATGGTTTTTTCAAGCCTAATATTTCTACCATGGTGGGACAATTGTACAAGCCGGATGATAAACGGAAAGACTCGGCCTATACGATCTTCTATATGGGTGTGAATACCGGATCGTTCTTTGCTCCCATTGTTTGTGGTGTCTTGGGAGATACAGGACATCCCGCCGACTTTAAGTGGGGATTTCTTGCTGCCTGTATCGGTATGTTACTCGGGGTTATTGTTTTTATCCTCTTGAAAGATAAATACCTGCGAACTCCCGCGGGAGACGCGATAGGTGTTATTCCCAATAGCCGTGACACGCGGCGGATGGAAGCAGAGAAGAAATCCGCAGGGGATACCTTATCTGCCGCAAAGGGTAAGTCAACGATCAAACTGGCCATTATATGGGGTGCTGTCTGGATTGGTTTATTCATTTTGCTGTATACGGTGCTGAAGACCGATATCATCGGATCTATTATATTCTCTCTCGCTATTGCGGCACCCGGATATGTAATATCGGACCCGTCACTGACCAAAATAGAGCGGTCGCGTATCTGGGTAATTTATATTATCGCCTTTTTCGTGATATTCTTCTGGTCGGCATTCGAGCAGGCCGGGGCATCATTAACCTATTTTGCGGAAGAGCAAACCGACAGGCATGTGGGGTTGTTTGACTGGACTATACCGACATCTTATTTCCAGTCGGTAAATGCTGTCGCCATTATCATCTTCGCACCTGTCTTTGTCGCTATCTGGACAAAGCTGAGTAAGAGAGGGAAAGAACCTGCTTCCCCTTATAAACAATCAATCGGTTTGTTTCTGCTGGCAATCGGTTACCTGATTATAGCCTTTGGCGTGAAAGGTCTTGCGCCGGGTATAAAAGTAAGCATGCTCTGGTTGATAAGCCTTTACACCATACATACATTCGGTGAACTCTGCTTATCCCCGATAGGATTGTCGATGGTGAATAAGCTTGCTCCAATACGGTTTGCCTCTCTGCTGATGGCTATCTGGTATATGAGTACATCGGCTGCCAATAAATTTTCGGGAACCTTGAGCAGTTATTATCCCGAGCCGCTTATCGAACTGGCAGCAGTACAATTGGTGGAAAAAGAAAATACCTTAACTTTATTACCTGAAGAATTTGAAAAGGATATGACCGAAAGAGACGGAACAAAAGTCATTCCTTTCGACCGGATAATGTTTTATAAAGTAGAGGACAAAACCTTGAAGACTGAGATACAAAATTCATTGGAAAAACAACAGCTGGAGAATCCGAAAGTATTTATGGGATACAGAATCTCTAACCTTTATGATTTCTTTATGCTCTTTGTATTTATGGCCGGGGCGGCATCAGTCATCTTGTTCTTTCTGTCGAGGCGTTTAATGAAAATGATGCATGGGATAAAATGACGGGTTTCAGTTAACAGTCAGCCGTTAACAAGGGATTGAAATATTAAACAACTTGTAACTCGTAATTGTGAATTGGGTCTAGTAATTTGCAACTAAAAAAGATGAGAAAAATAGCTTTTGAACCAATAGCCAACGAAAAATCGCGAATATTGATTCTGGGAACAATGCCCAGCGAAGAGTCTTTGCGTAAACAGGAACGTTACGGGCATAAAAGCAACCAATTCTGGAAGATCATTTTTGCTTTATTTGACAAGCCGCTACCGGACAGTTATGCCGGGAAAAATGCTTTACTTGAAGAGAATAATATCGCTATCTGGGATGTTCTTGAGTCATGCGAAGGAACAGGAAGCCTCGATAGCAGTATTAAGAATGAAAAGCCGAACGATTTCAAAAAGTTTTTCAGGAAATATCCTCAAATCAAACATGTCTTTTTTACAAGCAAGAAGGCTGAAGAATTTTATAGAAAATATGTAGGTTTCGATGAAAACAGGATATTTATTACCCTACCTTCTCCCAGTCCGGCTAATGCACGGATGACGCTTGCCGAAAAGATTGAAAAGTGGCAGGTCTTTATTGATACTGTAAAGGCTACAAAAGTGACGGATTTATGATAAGGTAATAATCTGGTCGCAGACCTGTTAATTACTTTTATATCTGCAACAATAATTGTTTATGATTAATGCGAATCAGTGGTTGAAGTGATTATTGTAGTATGAAATTGTTGAATTTTTAGTTACAAGTTACTAGGCCCTGTGGGCAGTTACGAGTTGGCTGATTCACATTATTTACTACATTTGCATGTATAACAACAGTATAAGCCTTTGCATTGGAAAAGAAAAACTCGTCATATAATCAGATTCTAAAGTCTACATCTATTTTTGGAGGGTCGCAGATACTTATTATCCTGACCGGGGTTGTCCGCAATAAGATGATAGCTGTTCTGCTAGGACCGGTCGGTGTGGGTATTATCGGCATATATAACTCGGTTATAGAGATGATACGCTCGGCCGGAGGATTGGGAATGGATACCACAGGTGTGAAGGAGATTGCAGAGGCGGAAAGTTCCGGAGACAAGGAAATACTTTATAAAACTGTTACCCGGTTCAATAAATGGTTTGGGGCGATGGCTTTGTGCGGAGCACTGGCCTGTCTCATTTTCTCTTATCCGATTAGTATCTGGGCCTTTGAAGAGAGTAGTTTTACCCTTTATATCGCATGTTTATCAGTCTGTGTGTTCCTTGCGATACTGACTATGGGCAGATCTTCCGTATTACAGGGGATGCGCAGGATTCCCGAAATGGCAAAATCCGCTTTTCTGGGAAGCTTTTTCGGATTGCTTATATCTATACCTGCTTATTTACTTTTCGGTCTGGATGGGATTCTTCCTGCTTTTGTATTTTCATCACTGCTTTCATTTCTGTGTGTAGAATTCTATTACCGGAAACTACATCTTAGAAAAAGTGATATATCAAATAAAGAGGCTTTCGAATCGGGATTGAAAACCCTGAAATTAGGACTTTTCATTGTTGTAGCCGGATTTATAGGTACAGTAAGTATGTTTTTCATTAAGACCTTTGTCGCGCGGAGTATAGATATGGATGCCGCAGGCTTGTTTCAGTCGGCATGGGTGATTACAAATATATACCTGAGCCTTATCCTCCGTTCTATGGGGTCGGATTTTTTTCCCCGCCTGTCAGCTATTGCAAATGAAAGAGAGAAAGTGAAGAAACTGGTAAATGAGCAAAGTTATATTATTTTGATAGTAGCTTCTCCTATCATTGTCGGGATGCTGTTGTTTGCCGACTTTGCTCTGTCAGTTCTTTACAGCTCCGAATTCGGGTATGCTGATGCCGTGTTGAGGTGGCAGGTGCTGGGAACTTTTTTCAAGGTGCTCTGCTGGCCTGTAGCCTTTATTATGTTGGCAAAGAACAAAGGGGTTACTTTTCTGGTCACAGAGATCACATTTTATTTGGTTTACCTGCTGTCCGGTTATTTACTATTCCCTAAATACGGGCTTGAAGCTACGGGTATGGGGTATCTGATAGCCTATGTCGTTTATCTGCCTGTGGTTTTCCTAGTGGGTAAAGCTATTTCGGGCTTTGTCTGGAACAGCAATATTCTAAAGATGACAGCTATAAACATGCTGTTTATCGGAATCGCTTTCTATATAGCGCAATATTATGCGGGGGGATATAGCTTGCTTTTGGGCGCAGGAATCTTAGTCATATCGCTTATATATGCATATATTAAACTGAAAAAAGTATTCAGTATAAGTGAATTACAGGACTGGTTCAGAAAAAAATAAAAGGATCAGATTTTACCCTTTTCTATTTCTTTTACCCTTGGTATTACCAGACTGTCCTCGATGAAAGTATGGGCTTCAAGTTCTTCCTCCGACATATACAGTTCGGTAAGAATATTTACCATAAGCATCTGGTCTATAGTGCCGGGCAGATATTTCATCAGTATCTGTTTCAGATCGTTCATCTTACCCTCTATGTCATTGTGCCTTTGCTCGAATATGTTTATGGAATATTTTTTTTCCCCCGATTCGGTAATAAGGGAATATACATAAGGGAAAACAACCTCATCTTCATATAGCATATGTTCCTCTACTTCCTTCGTATAATTGTCGAAGAAATTGAGCACAACATCTTTCAATCTTTTTTCGGACGTATCGAAAACAAGCTCCAGTTTACGGCGGATATTGGGTAGCCTTTTTTCCAGAAAATAGCTATGGGAGCTTTTCAGATAGCGGAGAAACGGTTCCAGTGGAAGGGCTCTGAAAGCTTCTTCTATATTGATGATGGATTTATTGGATTGATAGCCGGCAAGGAACAGGAAGCAGTCGGTATCGAATCCGTTTTCTTTACAAACAGCATCTACACTCTTCTCGCCAAATCCCAAAGATATATTCAGGCGGTTGAGTAACAGAAGAAGCCGGTAGTCGGCATCTATCAGTTCCGACATCTTCATTGACTTTTTAAATATGATAGTGATATTTTGCATGATATTGAAGTTTTATTCGTCCTGATACTTTATTTCGGATATATCTACAAGTTTGTTTATTATTGCATATATGGTCAGTCCCGAGATGCTGTGTACTTTAAGTTTACGGGTAATGTTCCGGCGATGTGTTATAGCCGTGTGTATGGATATATTGTGATGTTCGGCAATCTCTTTATTGCTCATCCCTTTTACTACGCTGATAAGGATCTCTTTTTCCCTGTCGCTGAGTTCTTCCTGGTCACTTTGCCCGGCTTGTTCTTTATTCAGGCAATTCAGTAATGTTTCTTCAATTCTTGACTCCGAATCGTTTATTTTGATAACTGCATCATACGATTTGTAAAACTGCTCATCAATGATATTATATACCAGTGCTATGATTGCAATATTTTTATTTAAGTTGAGTTGCTGGCGTATATCCTGCTTTGAGGTATGTCCCAGAAGCATCGGGTTGATGAGTACTGCATCGGGGCGAAGTATATCGAGCTGATAATTGATATCCTCCATTTCTTTTAGTTCCACTACCTTCCCCACACTGGATAACTGGGAGAGGACATAGACCAATCCTTTCCGTATAATATATGATGTTTCGGCTACTGCTAATACTTTCTTTGTATTCGACATCTTTTATGACTGTTTCTTATATAGAATCATTCTTTATAAAGTGCAAATTACGCTATAAATTATGTTATTAACAAATGTTATTGAACATAAAGAATGTCAATAAAAGATAATATCTTTATCTGTGTATTTGAAAACAATATTTGTATTAGTTTTGTTTAGCGAATGAAGTACAAGTGGAAGAGGAACAAATGGGATAATGTACTAATATGCCAATTCTTGGATTGAGGGACAAGAACTCGTTTACCTGTTTACTCATCTGCTTGTATCTAAAACTTGTAACTCGTTATTTATGATCAACTTTAAACAAATTACACTATCTGATAAAAAAGAAATAGATGCCTGTTTTTCCGGAAATATTTATCGTGCCTGTGATTTTTGCTTTGCTAACCTGTTTGCATGGAATGCCAAGTTTAAGACGATGTATGCTGTGGAGCACCGTACGATATTTCTTCGTTTTCAGGACTCCGACGGGCAACTCTATTATATGATGCCGATAGGCAAAATGCCTCTGAAAGACGCTTTTGAATTAATAATGAAAGATGCGGAGGACAACAGAATCCCCTTCCAGATGAAAGGTATCACACTCCGGATGTGGGAAAATATACAGAAGGAGATGCCGGATAAGTTCCGTTACCTTCCCGACAGGAACAACGATGAATATATCTACTTGTCAGAGAAGCTGATAAAATTGTCTGGTAAAAAACTGCAAAGCAAACGGAATCATATCAACCGCTTTAAAGCGGACAATCCTGATTGGGAATACTTTCCGTTGACCTCTAAGAAAGAGTTGGACGAATGTGTGAGAATGCTTGATGAGTGGGAAGAGAAGTCTACATCCGCTATTAATATAACTCAGCGTTACGACTATATTGCGACAAGGCTGATGCTCGAGCATTTCGAGTATCTGCAACTGCGAGGAGGCGCCGTGCGTGTAAATGGCCGGATTGTGGCTTTTACAATAGGTGAACCGCTGACCGAAGATTCGTTTGTGGTGCATGTGGAAAAAGCATTCGGGGATATGAATGGTGCTTATACCATCATCAATCAGCAGTTTATAGAGCATGAAGCTTCGGAATTTGTGTATATCAACAGAGAGGAGGATATGGGACTGGACAATCTGCGCAAAGCCAAGATGTCTTACTATCCGGATATTCTTCTTGAGGAAGGGATGTTGATACCGAAAGTATAAATTAGCCCCCTAATCCCCCGGAGGGGACTTGCAGAGAGGGTAAGTAAGAAATTATGAATTTGAGAAAAGTTGTCAATTTTGTCAACTTTTGATAAACAATAAGTTTTAAGTAGTATATAATGAGTAGTTTATATGATATAGTTAAAATACCCCCTCCGGGGGCTAGGGGGCCTAGATGATACAATTTGCAAATGAACATACAATGCCTTTGGTTCGCCAGATGTGGAAAACATGCTTTGGCGATGCTGACGATTTTCTGGATATCCTTTTCAAGTATAAGTATAGGGATGAGAATACGCTGATATACTTTGAAGGAGATAAAGCTGTCGCTTCTTTGCAAATGCTGCCCTATACAATTACATTTTACGGAGAGGAAATTCCTTTCGCATATCTGGCGGGACTATGTACTTTGCCCGAATACCGCAGAAGGGGATATATGGATCAATTGATACACAAGGCTCATGAAGTGATCAGAGAGAGAGGAATACCCTTGTCCGTTCTTGTCCCGGCAGAGGACTGGCTATATGGTTTTTATGAAAAGTATGGCTATCAGAAAGTGTTTGAAAAGGGAACTGTTCCGTTATATCCGTTAAAGAAAATACTGGAAGATAATCCTGATATAACCGGGGCGTATAAAGTATATGACGCATTGTTCCGCAATAAGGATTTTTGTGTGCAAAAAACATTTACAGATTTCAAAGCTATAGTAGAAGAACAAATCATAGACGGATTTCCCGAGAAGTATGACATTGCGGGAATGGCACGGATAATGGATGTGGATTATCTGTATGGTCTGTATTCACAAAAGAACTCTCATGCCGGTATGGAGATAAAAGATATCCGTTTTTTATGCCGCCTCTTATTCGGTTATAAGACAGACGAACTGGATGAGCCCTTCGGGAGCTTATTCCCGTTGCATCATCCTGTAATGAACCAGATGCTCGAATAAAAGATTTTTTAAGAACACTGGAATGATTTTTTAGGCTGATTCTGAAAGAAATCTACTATCTTTGGTACTTGATTTTTAATGCTGTATCCTGCTAATGGAAAACTTCGGAATAAGAGATATTGTTGATATACTGTTGGTTGCAACAGTAATGTATCAATTGTATAGAATTGTATCGAGGTCTGGTACGGGTGCTATTTTTAAAGGTGTTTTAGCCTTTATAATCCTGTGGGTACTTGTTTCGCAGGTATTGCAGATGCGCCTGATGGGGGCTATCCTCGATAAGTTTACCGACTTCGGATTATTTGTACTTATCATCATTTTTCAGGATGAAATAAAGCGTTTCCTTATATCTCTGGGTTCGAACCGTACCTTCCGCTTTATAACCAAGATATTCAGTTCGAAAGATATAGGTGAGTTAAACGATTCCGTTATAACCTCTCTGGTACTGGCTTGTATGAATATGGCAAAGACTTATACCGGAGCGCTTATAGTAATAGAGCAGGAGATAAAGCTCGGTAATTATGCCGATACCGGAGAAGCGCTGGATGCTGATATAAGTACACGTCTTATCGAGAATATTTTCTTCAAGAATACACCTTTGCACGATGGTGCTATGATTATCGGGGGTAACAGGATTAAGGCGGCAGGCTGCATCCTTCCGGTAGCGCAGAACCACGATATTCCAAAATCTTTCGGATTAAGGCATAGGGCTGCCATAGGCATATCGCAGGAGACAGATGCTAAGGTTATTGTGATATCCGAAGAACGCGGTAAGATTTCATTTGTCAGTCAGGGTAAGATTGAAGCAAATATAACTCCTGAGAAGTTGCAGGAGCTTCTTATAGGAAGTATGCGTAAGAAGAAAAAAACGAAAATGACAGGAAATTAAGTTTATTGATAGGACTAAACTAAAAGGGCGTAAAAGTGATACTTTTACGCCCTTTTAGTTTTTCAGATTATTCTGCTTTAATCAAACTCTCCCGGATTATCAGGGATTATATCTATCAGATAGATCTTAAATCTCAGTGTAGTATAAGCCGGAATTTTCACGTAACCGTTTGAGTCATACTGAGCAGTTGTACCATAACCGAGCTGGTAAGGAATAATTACCTCAACCTGATCTCCTTTATGCATATGTTGCAGCATGGTTCTCATACCATCAATATAACCACTGACACGTCCACGCAGAACAGAACCATTGTTGTCACTCTGAAAAACAGACTTTGTTCCATCTTGCCATAGAAAAGATCCTTCGCAACGATAAGCCACACTGTCAGTAAAATATGGAGTTTCTGTATCTGTGATTTTAGTTGAAGCGGTTTTGGTTATTTCAGAGTCATAATCATCTATATATTTGAAGTATATAGTGCCATTCTTACTTTCCGATTCACGGGACTGATACACTGATTTATCTATATCCGTGATTTGCTTTTCATTATACGCTTTCCATTCTTCATCTATCACTATCTCATTATAAGTGCTACAAGAAATAAAAAATGCCAGCGAGCAAAATATGGCGATTAAAGCAAATAGTTTTTTATTCATAATTTTTATAGTTACGGGTTACGGGTTACAAGAGGCGGGATTCATTCATCGCTTATAATTTATAACCCATAATTATTTTATATTGTTTTCAATAAGTTCTTCATACTTACTTTGTCGGCTATTATATCAGCCAGTTTGTCTATGGCTACGCGCTCCTGTTCCATAGTGTCGCGATAGCGGATTGTAACTGTATTATCCTCCAGCGATTGGTGGTCTACCGTTACGCAATAAGGAGTTCCAATAGCATCCTGACGGCGGTAACGTTTACCGATACTGTCTTTTTCGTCATACTGGCATTTGAAATCGAATTTCAAATTATCGATTATTTCCTGAGCCTTCTCCGGCAGTCCGTCTTTCTTTATCAAAGGCAGTACAGCCAGCTTGATTGGAGCTAATGCTGCCGGTAGTTTCAATACCACGCGGCTTTCTCCGCCTTCCAGTTCTTCTTCGCAATATGCTGCTGACATAGTGGATAAAAACATGCGGTCGACACCGATTGACGTTTCAATAACGTAAGGTGTATACGATTTATTGAGTTCGGGGTCGAAATATTGTAATTTTTTACCTGAATATTGTTCATGACTGCTCAGGTCGAAGTCGGTACGGGAATGAATACCCTCTACTTCCTTGAACCCGAACGGCATCTCAAATTCGATGTCGGTAGCGGCATTTGCATAGTGAGCCAGTTTATCGTGGTCGTGAAAACGGTATTTGTGATCTCCGTATCCAAGAGCCTTGTGCCACTTCATACGTGTTTCTTTCCATTTGGCAAACCATTCCAGTTCTTCTCCCGGACGAACAAAGAACTGCATTTCCATCTGTTCAAATTCGCGCATGCGGAAAATAAATTGCCGCGCAACTATCTCGTTGCGGAATGCCTTACCTATCTGGGCTATACCAAACGGTATCTTCATCCGTCCTGTCTTCTGTACATTTAGGAAGTTTACGAAAATACCCTGTGCCGTTTCGGGGCGCAGGTATACTTTCATTGCACCATCAGCGGTAGAACCCATCTCGGTGGCAAACATCAGGTTGAACTGGCGCACATCGGTCCAGTTACGTGTTCCGCTGATAGGGTCTACGATTTCGCAATCGATGATAATCTGGCGAAGCTCTTCCAGATTACTCTCGTTCAATGCTTTTGCGAAGCGGGTATGTACCTCGTCGCGTTTTGCCTGGTTTTCGAGGATACGCGGATTTGTCTGGCGGAACATGGCTTCATCGAAGCTGTCCCCGAATCTTTTAGCCGCTTTTTCTACTTCTTTATTTATTTTGTCGTCGATCTTTGCCATATACTCTTCTATCAGTACATCGGCACGATAACGTTTTTTGCTGTCCTTGTTGTCAATCAAAGGGTCGTTGAAAGCATCCACATGTCCCGAAGCTTTCCAGATGGTAGGATGCATAAAGATGGCGGAGTCGATTCCTACTACATTTTCGTGTAGTAAGACCATGCTGTCCCACCAGTATTTTTTGATATTATTTTTCAGTTCCACGCCCATTTGCCCGTAATCGTACACGGCGCTTAAACCATCATATATTTCGCTGGACTGAAATACAAAACCATACTCTTTGCAGTGTGAAACTATCTTCTTAAAAACATCTTCTGACATATCCCTTCAACTCGTTTTATGTTTGTTTTATATGTAATTGAATAAGTTGCACAAAGTAAACACTTTTTTTTGATATAGAAGGGGGTGCCATATCACTTATCGGGACAACTGCGCAAAATTTAATCTTTTTAAAAAAGTTTATCTATATAATTAGAGCCGATAGCATTTAGCTGATAGCGGATAACTCTTTGACAGATTTGGAAGGATTTTAAATTTAATGTTTAAGAATTTAAAGATTGGGAAAAAGTAAAAAAAGCAGGAAAAGTTGTCAGGTTTGTCAGATTTTAACAAATCGTGAGTTTTAAGTAATATGAGATACGAGTAGACAAGACACGAGATACCCCCGCTCGCGCAGACGTCCCGTCTGTGTGT
>X355_Hoffmanns_Two_toed_Sloth__coassemble_2327_pt1 | contig 13610 bp, 11 predicted proteins | sample X355_Hoffmanns_Two_toed_Sloth__metabat2_low_PE_021 | metagenome-assembled genome bin X355_Hoffmanns_Two_toed_Sloth | reverse complement strand
GTAATAAATATTACACTTAAAAACACTCTCTCCCACTATCTTTAATCTATAAATTAATTAAAAATATCACTACATCTAGTGATTGACTTTTATTAAGGCTTTTACTTAAATTTGCATATCAACTAAAATACAACCAAAGCACCTTGAAAAAGAGACCGGACATCAAAAATATTATCTTATTAATATTTTTATTTACAGCCACTTACTCATATGTAAAAGCAGAAGACATACAGGGCGAGAACGATTCTGTGAAGATGAAATTTACAGCAAAAGAAGTTGTCATAGAATCATTCAAGCAGAACAACAACCTCTTTTTGCAGCCTGTATCCGCCTCATTGCTGACAGGCAAGGAAGTGAAGGATTTCAATATCATAAATATAAAGGAAATTACTTCTATCGTTCCAAACCTGTTTATTCCCGACTATGGTTCCAAAATGACATCACCTGCTTACATCAGGGGAATAGGCTCACACCGTAATGCACCGTCTGTAGGGCTTTATGTGGATGGCGTACCGTATTTCGACCGTTCCACATTTGATATTAATATCAACGACATCGACCGCATTGAAGTATTGCGGGGGTCACAAGGTACTATCTATGGCCGTAATACGATGGGAGGGATAATCAATGTTTTCACCAAATCGCCATTTAAATACAAGGGTACAAACCTGAATCTGACAGCAGGAAATTATAACAATTATCAAACAGGCTTGTCTCATTACGGCAATGTGGATAACAAAGTAGGTTATGCCATATCGGGAAACTACCTCCATTCGGGAGGATACTTCAAAAATACGACAACCGGTAAGAAAGCCGACCCCATAGATGCGGTCTCTACCCGTGCACGTATCAGTTGGCGTGTACAACCGCAATTGCTGATGCATCTGGTAACGGCATATGAATATTCCGATCAGGATGGTTATCCTTACAGGGTATTGCACAAGGACACAGGCGAAATAGACGAGGTGAATTACAATGCCCGTAGCTATTACCGCCGGAATATGTCTACAAACGGATTGAATATAGAGTATATAACCGACCAGTTTAAACTTAGTTCTCAATTGTCTTTTCAGTTTTATGACGGCAAGCAGGGACTGGATCAGGACTTTACGCCGAAGGATTCCTATTACGTAGATTTCTATCAGCGTCAACAGATGTATTCACAGGAATTTAATATCGGGTCATTGAAAGACGACAGCCGCTATGTATGGCAGTTCGGCCTGTTTGGTTTTCACCAGAGTTATTTTCAGACAAATGATGTCAATAATCTTTTAACAGGAGCACATACAATACAAAGTGCAAAAAATCCGACCGATGGATTTGCAGCCTATCATCAGTCTACGATTAACGATATTATAACACCCGGCTTATCCCTCGTATTGGGCGTTCGTTACGACCGGGAGAAAACTAAATCTACTATGGTAGGTACCCCGTTGACAAAGGCGGGTGAATCCATTACCGACAAGAATTCTTTCTCGCAATTGACTCCGAAAGCGGCTATCCAATATACTTTCAAACAAGACGGATTGGCTTACTTTTCAGTAACCAAAGGGTATAAGACAGGTGGCTTTAACAATACAGCCGAAAAGGAAGAAGACCTGATATTCAACCCCGAATATAGCTGGAGTTACGAGATTGGTTCACGCTCCGGATTTTTCAATAATCTTTTATTCCTCGACTTGAGTTTGTTCTATATCAACTGGGAAAACCAGCAGATATCACAGACAAAGACCAGTGGAAAAGGCTTTATAATCAAGAATGCAGGCAAATCGGCCAGCAAAGGAGTTGAATTATCAGCACAGGTGAACCCTGTAAGAAATCTTAGTTTCCAGCTGGGATATGGTTATACAAATGCAAAGTATAAAGACTATAAAGACTATAATGCCGCTACCGGGGTAACAACTACATACGATGATAATTACCTGCCGATGGTACCGCAGAATACAGTTTCCATATCTGCGAACTATACATTCGGCATAAACCGGAAATGGCTGGATAATATCGTATTGAACGCTCAGTATATAGGAGCAGGCAAATTATACTGGACCGACAAGAATGATATATCACAGGATTATTATGGTATATTCAATGGCAAAGTTTCTTTTGTGAAGAAAGATTTTTCCATAGATTTGTGGTCGAAAAATATTGGAGGGGAAAAATATAATTCTTATTACTTCTCCACATCGAGTCAACATTATGTGCAAAGAGGCAGGCCGTTTACCTGCGGTGTAAATATGAACCTAAAATTTTAAACTATCGGGATGAAGCTAAACTATCAAAAAGGGGGACACTTATTTACATTTTTTTGCCTGTATATTGCACAGTCGATCCCGATGAGCTTTTTCTCTACGGTGCTTCCTGTTATTATGCGGCAACAGAATTTCTCCCTGGAAACAATAGGTATGCTTCAGTTGCTCAAACTGCCCTGGATACTCAAATTCCTGTGGTCGCCGATGGTAGACCGCTCAACCTATAAGCTGAACGACTTTAAGCGCTGGATATTCTCGTCCGAGCTTATCTATGCAAGTATTATCCTTGCTGTTTCGTTCCTCGATTTCAAAACCACTCCTTACCTGATAATAGGCCTTGTTATACTATCATTCGTCGCATCCGCCACACAGGATATAGCAACCGATTCATTGGCCGTACTATCATTCAGCAAAAAAGATAAGAGCTTGGCTAACAGCATGCAGTCGATGGGTAGCTTTGCCGGGGCAATGGTTGGCGGAGGATTTTTACTGCTGCTTTACCACAAATTCGGATGGGGCAACCTCCTACCTTTTCTCGCCCTGTTTGTCATCATAGCACTTATCCCCCTCTTTTTCTTCAAGGGTAACAGGGGACATGAAATCATAAAAGAAAAACAAGCCGAAAAAGCTACGGCAAATGATATACTGGGATTTTTCAAGCAGAAAGGGATATCGAAACAAATCATTTTCCTGTTCCTTTATTATGCCGGGCTGATAGGTATTTTAGCCATGTTGAAGCCCATGCTTGTGGACTATGGGTATGATATGAAAGAAATCGGCGTCATGTCGGGTATTGTAGGTACTTCTATCGGATGCCTAGCGTCGTTCGGGGGCGGTTTTATCGTGCGTAAGATAGGAAGACACGCCGCACGTCTTATATTTGCCGTATTTACGTTGATTACCACTATATATTTCTGTCTGCTGGTAACTGTGCTGCCTGTCAATATAGCGACACTACATCTGGGGATCTCCTTGTTATGGGGAAGCTACGGCCTGTCTGTCATTGTGGTATATACCACTGCTATGGACTGTGTACGCAAGGGATATGAAGGCACGGATTTTACTATACAAACGGTTATCACACACCTTAGCGGCATCGTTATGGGTGTCAGTTCGGGGAAGATAGCCGCAATGATTACTTATAAAGGTTTGTTTGTAGTAGAAATGTGTATTGCAGCCATTTCTCTTACATTCATACTCTTTGCATTCAAATTAAAAGCACCGAAGGAAAAAGATGAAACAAGAATTACTGAATAAATACAGCATACCCGTACCGCGATATACGAGCTATCCGCCTGCAAACTTCTTCAACGAATCGTTTACGGCCGAAAAATTCCGTCAGATTGTTGTAGAATCGAATAAGGAAAATCCACGGCATATTTCTGTGTATATCCATATTCCGTTTTGTTATCATATGTGCTTCTATTGCGGGTGTAACTCACAGTTACTAAGAGATAATGAGATCGTACTGAAGTATATAAATGCCTTGAAGAAGGAGATTAAAATGGTACTTCCCCTACTCGACCGCAATCGTAAAATATCGCAGATACATTACGGCGGAGGTACGCCGACATCGCAACCGGTATCTGTACTTAAAGAACTGAATGAACTGATATTATCCGAATTCGAATGTATAGAAAATCCCGAAATAGCCATTGAATGCCATCCCGGCTATGCCGATGAAGTGTATTGGAATGAGCTTGTTAATGCCGGATTTAACCGTATCAGCCTCGGGATACAGGACTTTGATGAAGAGGTACTGAAAGCATCGAACCGTAAAGCACCGAGAATGGCTGTGGAAGATGTAGTCCGCATACTCCGCAATAGGAATGTGTCGCTGAATATGGATTTTATATACGGCCTGCCGCTTCAAACGCCCCAATCGTTCGCAAAAACCATAAACAGAGCCATCGCACTCCGCCCCGACAGGATAGTTACTTTCTCCTATGCGCATGTACCTTGGGTAAATGAATTGCAAAAGAATCTGGAAAAAGTCGGTTTACCATCGGTGGAAATAAAAAGCCAGCTATATTCAACAGCGAAAAAACTATTGACCGATGCCGGATATAAGACTATCGGACTCGACCACTTCGTACTTCCCGACGATGAATTATTCACAGCTCAACAATCGAAAGCACTGCACCGTAATTTTCAGGGATATTGTACCCGCCGGACTACAGGACAGGTTTACGCATTCGGCATAACCGGTATAAGCCAATTGACAACTGCTTACAGCCAGAATACAAAAGACCTGAATGCATATATCAGACAAATAAACGAGGGTGTTTTCCCTATTGCAAAAGGCTATATATTGAATGAGGAGGAACAGATTACCCGAGAGGTTATTTCTCAACTAATGTGTAATTATACGGTCAATTGGCCGGAGCTGTCCAATACATTGAATATTCCTGTGACGAAGATAAAATGTGCGGTTAATTATAACGAAACGGCATTACAGGCATTTGCCGCCGATGGGATTATAAAGTATAATGAGGATTATATAAGTATTGTTCCCGACGCCGCTCCTTTTGTCCGCAATGTAGCCGCGTCTTTCGACAAACTGACAGGTACGAAGGAAAACCTATACTCCAAGTCTATCTGATTCAGCTATAAATCAATATTTCATTTATAAGGAATACGCCGACACACATCATTATCGTTGTAACAAGGCATTTAGACAGCGATCTGACGTTTCTTTTCGCTGTCGACACTATTGCCCAGATCAGAGTGACGAAGAACAAAGTGCCATAAATAAAATCCCTGACCGGATATTTTACTGTTTCCATATAATAGGATTCCGCAAGCGGCACATCTCCTGTAGGAAGCCTTGATACTGTTTCGAAAAAAGTGGCATTCCCAAACGAGTAAAAATATGTACACATCATATACCCGCTCAGTAATATGGTGAATATGGATATTATACGGAACCCTACATTCGTATGCTGCTTATAGTTATTGTAATTTTCGTTCATGTCTGTTCGATTCTTCTTGTAACTGATAGCAAAATTATAAGATTATTGAAGAATAAACAATTTATTATAAACATAATATTGAGAGATTCCTATTCTTTAATAAAATCGGTTATATCCGTTATTACTTCCGGCATAATCTGCTTATCCACATTTGTATACGAATCTTTTACCTGTGTTGGCTGATCTGTCGTTTCACTGTTTTTCATTACATGGTTCATCTTATCAATGATAATTTTTTTTGCTTTTTTGTTTGCACCGGCCAGTAGTCCGGCTTGCCTTACTGTTACCTGAATATCTGTTGTACCTTGCAATACGAGAACAGGAATCGTCAATTTAGAAATTTCTTCCTGCGGATTATACTTAAACCAGGAAATCATATAAGGTTGTACGCTTGGACGGAACAACATATTGAGCGAGGCGGGAACATCTGTGATGGTTTCGCCTTTATCTAATTTGTCTATATATGAAAATATCATATCCCTTGCTACCTGCGGCTGCGCAGCCATTTGTTTACCCAACTGCTCCTTCAGTATATTTGCTGCCGGCTCCCCTACTCCTGCCACAGATATGTATTTGGAGACTTTCTTATTATCCTGTGCAGCAATCATCCCTATCAGCGAGCCTTCACTATGCCCGATTATGAAAATCTCCGAAAATCGTTTATCCTTAGCCAGAAGATCAATCCAACTGCGTACATCATTTACATAATCATCGAAACGCAGATCCGCTTCATTTTTTCCGGCAGCCTTACTTCCTGCAATACCCCGTTTATCAAAACAAAGCGTTGCTATCTTATTATAAAATAATCCGTCCGATAACATTTTCAATGAATTATTCTTCATCTGAGGCTGATTTCCGTTTCGGTCTGTCGGGCCGGAACCGGCAATAATCAGGGCCACCGGGATTGGTTTATTGTTCACAGGGACTTTTAATGTTCCATAAATATCTCCTGTACCCGTTTTTAAGACTACGGATTCTTCAGTAACCAGTAGTTGTGCCGATATTGAAAGTGATAATATGCAGAACAGCGCTAAAATATATATTTTATTCATAATCAAGGAATTTACAGAATAATATACAGTGCTATTTTGGAGAGAATTTCCGCTACAATCAATGCTATTGCAAACGATATCCCACCTACTACACCCTTTATATTGGCCGATACCGTATAGGCGTTGTATTTGAGAACAACAGACCAAATGGCAAATAACATTGTGGTTAATCCGGCTATAGTCATCATTACTGCATTTTCTCTAAGTATAGCCATCATTTCGCCTATTTTCGTTGTATTAATATCGCCTATACAAATATGGAAAGAAGGTATAAATCCCAACAATGCTGCAAATATCAACGGAGCTTGTGATAATGCCATTGTACCGGCAATATCTATCAGCCGTATAGATGATTTGGTTACGATACGGGCAGTCAGATAAAACACAACCGTAAGTAATCCCCACCCTGCCAATTGATATATAATATGGTTTAAATACAAAGTATCAGCGGCAAGGCATCCATAATGAATATCCAATGCCCCATCGAAATGTGTATTGCTCAGATATCCCAATATGGATAAAAGAAACATAACAGCCAGGCCGATAATAAGAGCTTTTACCCCTGCTATAAATCTGAACGGGGCGAATAACCATGTTGTAATCGAATTGTTATTTTTCATAGTTTTTTATCTTTTCTATTATATCATCCAATAAATTTCTTACCGTAGGATAGCTTAAACCCAAATCTTTAGCCATATCTTTAAGACTTCCGCTATTTTTTACAAACCTGAGGATAAAATCCTGTTCTTCTATAGGCAAGCGCGCCAATACCGGAAGTGCGTATAATCCGTGTACTTCTGTACCACAATTTTCGCACAACAAACTTTTTACTTTCAATTGAGCCTGACAGCTCGGGCAATTACAAGGTAACATAATATCATTATTTTTTTACAAAACTAAATATTATTTTAATAAAATCAAATAATACATAAATAATATTTAGTTTATTTGATTAATTATTTATCTAAATTGCACTTTTATTAATTACATGATCGCTATTATTAAATTTTATCTTCTGAAAACTATAGCTCTCTTACTATTGTTTCTACTGCAAGTTGAAGAAACTTATAGATATACAAACCACAATTTGTTTATCTTTAATCCGGATTATACATAGTATCTATATATGGAATATTATCATGTTATACTTTTCCTGCTGGCAATAGCAATAGCAATATCAGCTCTGGCCCCCAGAGTAAAAGTGCCCTATCCTGTCCTGTTGATGGTTGTGGGCATTGCCGTCGGTTTCATACCCGGCTTTCACTATGTACCTATCGACCCCGATGTGGTATTCCTGCTATTTTTACCGCCCCTGCTCTACGATGCTGCCGTAAATATGCCGTTTAAGGATTTTAAGGCTAATTTTGGAACTATTTCCATGATGGCTGTCACCTTGGTTTTCATCTCTATGATTGCAATTGCCATAGTAGCCCGTTTCCTGATTCCCGGCATATCGTGGCCGGTAGCATTCGTTATAGGAGCAATACTATCTCCGCCGGATGCTATTGCAACGTCAGGGATAACCAAGAGCTTGCAACTTTCTCATCGTACGAATACAATACTTGAGGGCGAAAGCCTTATAAACGATGCATCGGCTCTTACAGCTTACCGGATTGCCCTCGGTGTAGCTATAGGAGGTATATTTTCGGTATGGGAAGCCGGACTTGAATTTGTTGTCACTATAATGGGCGGCTGTCTGATCGGTGCTATCATGGCTTTTCTGTTTGGATATACTGTATCGAAAGTGAAACTCGAAAGCACAGCCATTGTCAGCCTGAATCTGATGCTACCATTTGTAGCTTATCAGTTTGCCGAAGAACTGAACGTTTCGGGAGTCCTTGCTGTTGTATTTATGGGTGTACTTATTGCCGGACATGTACATAAGAACAAACTATTGTCGGATGTCACCCGCGTACAATCACGTTCTGTATGGAACACAATCATTTATCTGCTAAGCGGACTTGTATTTATACTTATCGGCCTGGAATTACCCCAAGTGCTTAGAGAGATACCTTCATCATCAGTCATTCCTCTCGTAATTAGTGCCTTTGCAATTTTTGTAATAGCTTTGCTCATTCGTATAATCGTTGTATTCAGGCATAAGTTTAAGCTGGACAAATTGGTTTCCATCGTAAATAGCGACGGATATGGAACTAAAATATCCTCCCGGCGCGCTGAAAGGATAAAACATGTGAAGGCTCTTACGTGGAAAGATGCATTGCTTATCGGCTGGTCGGGCATGCGGGGCATTGTATCTGTAGCTACGGCGATTGCTCTGCCTGTTACATTGGATGATGGAACTATTTTCCACCAGCGCAACAGCATTATATTTCTTACTGTATTAGTTGTTGTATTGATGCTGCTTATACAAGGTATGGGCTTACCATTACTAATTAAATGGCTCAAAATAGAAAGCAGTGACGAAGATATTGAACAAAAAACTGAATCTGCCCCCCTCAAATAAAAAAGACTCCGGTAATATCCGGAGTCTTTTTTATATAATAAGAGCTATTATTCATTTATCAGTGTGAACAACTCTTCAGCAGCTTCACGAGGACCGTCTTTTGTCTTACCGTCTATAGCAAGCGATGTATGCATCTCTCCTATCTTTACTCCGGCAGCCTTCATGTCTTTGAAGTAAGCACGCACCAAGACCTCTGTTTCTTTGCGTTCCTGAACAGGGCCAAACGGATTTGCAAAATATGATTTTACCAATCCTTTTTCGGTTGTAGTTCCTTTTGCTTTACGGGCACCATCTTCAAATACCTGAATGGCATGATCCAGATTGTCATAAATGAGGATTTTCTTGTCTGCCTCATTATAGTTATTTGCATATAGGAAATAATCGATCGGATAGCCTTTGGATATAATTTCGTAAGTAGATATAGGAATTGTAACACGGGCATTTATTTTGTCCATATTGGTATATACCCCTTTATCCAATTGCTCGAAAGCATAAGCAGGATCAAGGTCGTCTACACGGACAAATGCTCCGATTTCGGTTCCGTATGCTTTGATAGTACCGTCTTTCTCTTTTTTCAGATACCCCATATCATCGAAGATCACACGCATGTGGCGAATGTAATTTTCGTTCAGGGTACGGAATGCCTCCAGACTTTCCGATTTTCCGGCTCCGCTGTCACCCATAATGATAATGTTGGATTCTTTACCGTTGCGAAGCACAATGTTTACCATCGCTCCATGTATAGGCAGACTTCCTGTGTCTATCTGCTTTACATTATGCAATGTAAGGAGCATTTTCTTCATGTAACCGAAATAATCGATATCGTCGCAATAATTAGCGTAGCCGATAAGAATATCATTCTTTTTATCTTTATAATAGAATGTACGTTTTTCTTCATATCCGTCAGGATATCCGAATACATATATCATGTCCGGTTTTTTACCGATATATTCGGTTTCTGTCGCCAGTTCAAACAGATTTGCCAGTCCAATGCCATGAACCATAAAATCCTTATGAAAATAAACAAAGGTAAGCATATTACCTACCTTAGCCGGAAACACAAACCAATCATCTTCATTAAGCACAATGTTTACCAGTGGATTTTGCTGGTGCTCCTGGAATATTCCATCGCGCGTATTCCTTTTTGTGTATGAAATGTATGGCGGCTGAAAAACGACTGTACTGATAAACGGTATAGATGCCAACCCCTTGTATTCCACAGGACAATTCCAGCTCACATCATTCAATGTAAGTCCGGCATTAGCTCCGGCTACAGACTGGCGATAAACACGTGTTTCGTGCCCGTTGACTGTTGTCTGTATCCTGCGGCCTGTTGATAATACAAGATCATTAAACATATCATTAGCCTGTATAAAGCGTACATTCTGTAAGCCTTCTCCTACCCGCGAGTTTCTTACGATAGTATAGCGTTCGAGCCGTTTCCAGTAAGCAAAAAGCAATTCGGTAACTTCTATAAACAGGTGTTTATCTTCAAAGAATTTCGAATATTTATTATCAACTGCAATTACCTCGTTTATTTCAAATACTGTCAGCAATTTAAAGACTTCTATGAGGGAGTCTACCGTTTCGTCTTCGCTGCCGAAATGGGTGATGTAATAGTCATAAATGACCCCTTCATCTTTTTTCAAAACCTGTTTAATAAAAGACTCGACAACACGTCTGAATCCGTAGCTATTAAGCAGTTTTTGTTTTGTATCGCAATATTTGAGCGTAAAGTTAATCATTGCTCTTCCTCTGGAAAGCGTAAATTCGTGTAACATAATGTTTTATATATGGTTAAATAAATACAAAAAGATTAATTTCCTTAGAACTATCTAAGCAAAGATAACAGTTTTATTTAACTTTTCGGTTATTTTGACACGTTATAAATAAGACGTATATGTTAAATATTCTTTTAGAGCCATATAAATTATCAACTCGTTTTAAAACTTATATGTACCAACTTTGTTTTATAATAAAGGGTAAATAAATACAATGGATGCGAATAATAGTATATCCATTAAAACAATAATATTATGGCAAATTCTAAAATTACAAACATTCTGGGCGATCAAAGTGAATATCTGCTCGGACATGTAAGCAAAACGATTGACAAGTCGCTAATTCATGCGCCCGAACCCAATTTTATAGACAATATCTGGATCGATTCGGATCGCAACATTCCTACATTGAATAACCTTCAGCGTCTATTCAGCCATGGTAGACTTGCCGATACAGGGTACTTATCAATCCTGCCTGTAGATCAGGATATCGAACATAGTGCAGGAGCTTCCTTTGCCCCAAATCCAATCTATTTCGATTCTGAGAATATTGTAAAATTAGCAATAGAAGCCGGATGTAGTGCCGTGGCATCTACTTACGGCGTATTAGGTTCGGTAGCCCGCAAGTATGCACACAAAATACCATTCGTGGTGAAGATTAATCATAATGAGCTTCTGACCTATCCTACAACCTATGACCAGGTTCTGTTTGGAACAATAAAAGAGGCTTGGAATATGGGTGCTGCTGCTGTTGGAGCAACAATTTACTTCGGCTCCGAACAAAGTCGCCGGCAAATTGTTGATATAGCTAAAGCATTCGAGTATGCGCACGAGTTGGGAATGGCAACGATCCTTTGGTGTTATCTTAGGAATAGTGATTTCAAGAAGGACGGAGTGGATTATCATAGTGCCGCCGATCTGACAAGTCAGGCCAATCATATTGGAGTAACCATAAAAGCCGACATAGTGAAGCAAAAGCTGCCGACTAATAACGGAGGCTTCAAAGCTATAAACTTCTCCAAATGGGACGAACGCATGTATACTGAACTGGCATCAGACCATCCGATAGATCTCTGTCGTTACCAGGTAGCCAACGGGTATATGGGGCGTGTGGGTCTGATTAATTCAGGAGGTGAATCACATGGAGCTTCCGACCTGAAAGATGCCGTATATACAGCCGTGGTAAATAAACGCGCAGGAGGTATGGGCCTGATCTGTGGACGTAAAGCGTTCCAGCGCCCGATGAAAGAAGGTGTAGAGTTGATTAACACGATACAAGATGTATATTTAGATAAAGATATAAAATTAGCGTGAGCTAAGTCTAGTGTTTTTTATTATAGTTGCTGAAGATGCCCTTGCACCATGTGCGGGGCTTCTTTTTGCCCCTCTTTGTCATTATTCGTTTATTCTATTGATTTTCTTTATATTAACCTTCGATCCATTATGATTATTGCCTGTTTTTATAGTTATATTTTGATAAATTTGCTGAAAAAGATGTCAATATATCCATATCCGATTAGAATGTCATACTGAAAACAGTCCAGCCATCTTTAACATAGTGTTTCAGATTACCGCCATGCAAACGCATTATATAGCGGGATATACTTAACCCTATTCCTGTCCCTGAATTTTTAGTCGTAAAAAACGGAATGAATATATTTGGTATTATTTCCTGCGGAATGAGTTCGCCATTATTACATACATCTATATTTGTTTTGTTATCGGTATGGCTGATCTTTATTTTTACACTTCCTTTTTCATCAGGCTTTAATGCTTCAACCGCATTTTTCACCAGATTGACCAATACCTGTGTGATCTGTGATTCATCAGCATTTACAATCAGGGATGGCGCGGTATATTGCAGTTCCAGTAATATTCCTTTTTCCTGCACCATCGCCGACTCCAGGCTAACCACCTTTTCTACCAGAGGAATCAGGTCGAATTCTATCAATTGAGGCTTTGGAACCCCTGTAAATTTACGGTACGATTCCACAAATACCATAAGTCCTTTGGCCGTGGAACTGATGGTTTCCAATGCCTCCACTGTATTTTGCCGGAGATTGTCATCCGATTGGTTATCCCGGGATATTTTATAAGAGAACAGCAATGTATCCGTCAGCGATGTGATAGGCGCTATCGAGTTCATTATTTCGTGAGTCATCACTCGTATAAGGCGCACCCATGATTCCATCTCTTTCGCCTCCAGCTCGTTCCCGATACTATTAAGCGTAAAGATTTTCATTGTACCCCTTTTCAGTGTTATTTTGGATACACGCAGGCTTATTAGAGTTTCTTCCCGTTCATTGGCTATTTTCAGATACTTATTGTCATTTGTTTCCAGATGGAGAAATATAGATGGAAATGATTCGTCAATTACTTTCAACTGATTTAAATGGGTAAAGACCGGTAATCCCAGCAACTCATTCGTTGCCCGGTTCGTTATCAGCACATTGTTATGCTCATCCAATATAATGATACCGGTAGAAACACTTTCAACTATCAGGCTCAGGAACTTCTCATTTTCTATCACTTCTTTCCGGGCCTTAGACAGAATCTCCTTGATACGGTTCATCATCTGGTTCAGTTCCTGTTCGCGCTTCGATATTTTAGTTACAGCAAAGTTGAATGAATAGTCACCATTATCAAGGGCATTGAGCAGGAATAAAATATTCTGATTAAACTTCTTATAATGTTTCTGTAACCTGTTAATGGAAAATACGGCTATCAGGATACACAATGGCCCGTATACATATTCTTTTTCCAGAAAACAATAAGTGGCAGCAGCTACCGAAAGCATCAGCAACCCTATATATATCAACAATTTATATTCTATTGATTTAAACATATTCTTCAATCATTTACTTTCCTGTTTTCAAAGTATTTTTGCATTTATTAACCATATATAGTTAAAAGGTAACAAAAGTAACAGCTTTTTCAGTTAACAGTGAACAGTTAGCAGTTAACAACTTGTATCTTGTATCTTGTTTACTTGTAACTCATGATTGTTAAAAAGTAACAGAAGTAACACATTTTTCATGTTTTATTCTTCGTTCTCCGTTTTTCACTTATTATTTATCTTTTCTGTTATAGAT
>X355_Hoffmanns_Two_toed_Sloth__coassemble_2324_pt1 | contig 13680 bp, 1 predicted proteins | sample X355_Hoffmanns_Two_toed_Sloth__metabat2_low_PE_021 | metagenome-assembled genome bin X355_Hoffmanns_Two_toed_Sloth | reverse complement strand
AAATAATAGTGTGATATGTAAGCTGGGGCCATATTTTTGGCTTTTTTTACGGACGAAATGTTGATTTTGTCCTAACTGACAAGTCCGAGCCGGTCCAGCTGCCTCACGTGCTCGGCGCCTGTGGAGATGAGATAGATGCGCGTGGTCTCGATGGAGCTGTGGCCCAGCAGGTCGGCCAGTCTGGCCACATCCCGGCTGGCCTGATAGAAGGCCCGCGCGAACAGGTGGCGCAGATTGTGGGGGAAGACCTTGGACGCAGCGACGCCCGCGTGTGGGCAAAGGGCTTTCATCTCCGCCCAGATCTGTTTTCTGGAAAGGCTTTTTTTACCTCTGGTGAGAAAGATCTCACCGGAGGTCATTTTTTTGCGCGCGGCGTATTTGAGCAGCTTGCGGCACAGTTTTCTGGGGAGCAGGATGGTGCGTATCTTTCCCTTCAGGGAGATCTCCGCCCGTCCGAGCCGTGCGGCCTGGACGGTGATATACCGGACCTCGGAGACCCGGATACCGGTGGCGCAGACGGTCTCCATCAGCAGGGCCAGCCGTTCCCGCCCTTGGGAACGCGCGGCGGTGAGCAGGGCGTCATAGTCCCTCCGGGTCAGTTCCCGGGAGGTGTCCCGAAACATCCTGCGCTGGACCTTCAGGAACTTGGTCCTGCATTCCTCCCAGCCCAGGAAACGAAACAGGCCGTTGAGGGCGGCCAGCATTCTGTTGACGGTGGCCGGGGCGCGGCCCTGGGAGAGCAGCTCCTCCTTCCATTGGGCAGCCGCCTGCCTGGTCACGGGCCTGCCGCCCAGCCACGCGGCGAAGGCTCGCGCCGTGCGCAGATACTGCTCCCTCGTCCCGGGAGCGCGCTCCTCCTGCTCCAGATATTCTCCATAAGCCGCGATCTGCTCCGGGTCCATCCTGTGTTCTTCCATGTCAAGATCCCTCCGTTCATTAGGCAATATCAGTATTTTACCTTTCAAAACGGATGCTATGCAGGCAAAGCGAAAGGGCACGGGCTCCCGCGTGTCCCGCCGGAGGGCTCCGCCTTCTTCCGGGCAGCCGCCTGCGCGTACAGCACATCCCCGCCCATTTCACCATCATATGGTGGTACAAATCACAAAAAAGGGAGGCTGTGCCGAAGCACAGCCTCCCACCACAGGAAGACAGGGAAAAGGAGATACAGGCGGGTCCACAAGCCGTCCGATGGGTTGGATAGGAAACGCCGCCCTGATCTGCCGCGTATCACGCGGGGGTTCCGATGGAGTTACTCCTGATCGATCCAGGACTCCACACCGCCGGTCTTGCTGTGGTCATGGGCATTGGTGGCCTCCATGATATCATAGTAGGCCCAGTGGCTCTTTGCCACATCGCTGAAACGGATCAAGCCGTCCTCCCGGCCGTCGATATAGCTCTGATCGGCGCTGCGGCCCAGCATACGGTTGACGATCACAGTCACCTCCGCCCGGGTAATGGTGGCGTTCGGACGGAAGGTGCCGTCGGGATAGCCGGTGATCCAGCCGTACTTGGCGCAGCCGGTCACATAGCCGTAGTACCAGGCGCCTTCAGCCACATCGCTGAAGGTGTTCCCGCCGCTGGTATCCAGCGCGGCGAAGCGTGCCGCTATGGCGGTGAATTCCGCCCGGGTGATGGCCCGCTCCGGCGCAAACCGACCGTCGCCCACACCCTCCATGATGCCCAGGGAGGCCAGCGTATGGACCGCCGCCGCGTACCAGGCCTGCCCATCCACATCGCTGAAACTGACGGTGACGGAACTGTTCTTATTCAGCAGCAGGCTGTAGAACATCTGCGCGGCTTCGGCCCGGGTCATATTGTCGTTGGGGCCGAAAGCGCCGCCGGGATAGCCGTTGAGATACTTGATATGGTCGGTGGTGTTGAGCCATTTGGATACCCCGGCGTCGTCCGGGTCGGAGATATCCGGCTGCCAGCCCGCGTAGACCGTCATGTCCTTGGTCAGGGTCACGGACTCGACCTTTTCAGTCAGCTCAGCGTCCAGGTACCAGCCGGTGAAGAGGTAGCCCTCCCGCCGCGTGGTCTGGTCCAGTGTGATCTTGGCGCCGGAAGTCTTGCTGACGGCATTCACGCTGGTGCCGCCATTGACATCAAAGTTCAGGATATATTTGGTGACGCTCCCGCCGCCGCCTCCGCCGCTGCTGGGCGCGCTGGAGATGGTGAAGGTCAGGTCGATGCTGCCCGTATAGCCGTTTGCCCCGGTCACACGGACGGTATAGGTGTCACGCTCGACCATGGTGGTCACCGTCTGTCCGTCCTTGTTCAGATAAGTCACCGTGTAATCAACGCCCTCAGTCAGCGCAACGGCGCCGTCTTTCACAGTGACCGTCGGGGTGACGGCCGCGCCGGTGTAGTAGCCTTCCGTCGGGGAGAGCTGCGCGGTGACGCCGCTTTGCTCGCCGCTCATATCCTTGGCGGTGACGGTCAGCTTGGCCCCATCGGCGTTCACCGTGTAGTTCTCCGCGCTGCCGCCGGTCAGGGACGCCGTATAGGTGTACTCGCCCGCGCCGGTGACCTCGGGATCGGACATGACCACCTGAACATCATCGCCCTCCACCTTGCCGGTGACGGTGAAGCTGATCTCCTCCGCCTTCGGCAGGCTGCCGTATACGGCGGTCTGCTCCTCGCAGGTCACCACGATCCCGGCCCTACGGATGATGAACCTTTCGGTCCGAATGCCGGTGTAGTTGCCGGCGCCCGTGATGGTGATCTCATAGCCGTCCTCGTTGGCGGCAATGTAGGAGTCCTCCGCCGTCACGGTGTAGTCGGTGCCCTCGCTCATGTCGCTGCCGCCGTCGGTGACCGTGATGCCGGGAATCTGCTCCTGCGCGTTGTAGACAGCCTCGCCGACGGTCACCTCCACATCCTTGATGTCCTTGGGCGTAATGGCGATGGCCAGGACGGCGGTGTTGCCCTGGTAATTGCCGATGCCCTGTACCGTGACCACATAGAGGCCGGCGTCCTTCATCTCGCCCACGGCGCCGTTTCCGCCGTTGTTGTAGGACATGGACACAGTGTAATCGGTATCCTCTTCCAGGACCGTCTCCCCGGCGGGGTCCACAGAGGCGTCCACCAGCTTGACCACCAGGCTGTCCAGCAGGGCGCTGTGGTCCTGGCCGTCATAGGTAAGGCTGCTGTCCGTCACGCCCTCCAGCGTCAGACCGCCGTCCACGCTTCTGGGCTTGCGGACGAACACGGCGCTGCCGGAGGCGCCCTCAAATTTCCCCGCGCCGGCGGCGGTGATGACATAGACGCCCGCGTTCTCGACGCCGTCCACAGTCACCAGGTCGCCGTTCTCGTTGTAGACCCCATAGGACAGGGTATAGTCGGTGGTCTCCTCCAGCTGGGTATCGCCCACCTTCACGGTCACCGTGATCTCGTCGCCCTCGTACATATCCTGTCCGGGGGAAACGGTCACGTCCAGGAGGATCTTCCTGGAAACGATCCGGAAGGTCTTGGTCCCCTGGCTCACACCGGCGTAATTGCCGATATAGGTGACCGTTACCGCGGCGGTGCCCACATAGATGTTGTCGCTGTACGCCACCGTGTAGTCCTCGCCTTGGGTCAGCGTCCTGTCCCCGTCCCGGATCACCACGGCGGGCTCGATCGCCTCGCCGGTGTAGTTCTGGTCGGGGATATCGCTGATGACGGGGGCGGTGGTCTTGGCCACGATTTGGAACTGCGCCGTCGTCCTGCCCGTGTAGTTGCCGTGTCCGGTGATGGTGATGCTGGCCGTACCCACATCGGTGTTGCCGCTGTAGGACAGGGTGTAATCGGTTCCCTCGGTCAGCGTCAGGCTGTTATAGCTGACCCTCACACCGGGCTTGATCTCTCCGCCGGTATAGGTCTGATCGGCCACAGCGTCCACGGTCAGATCTCCCATATCCTTGGGCTGAATGGTGAAGTTCACAATGGAACGCAAGCCCTCGTAAGCGGTGCCGTCCTTGCCGGCAATGGTCACCGTGGCGGTGCCCGCGTTGAGGTTGGCCGCGTAGGCCAGGGTATAATCCGTATCCCGGGTCAGCGCCACGCCGGCGTACTTGACCCACGGCTCGGGCGTGTGCGCCTGTCCGGTGTAGGTGACCGGGTCGATGGCCGCGACCTCAAGGCCGGTGGCGCCGGCAACGATCTCAAACCCGGCGGAACCGGTGCTGCCGGCATAGCTGCCCTTGCCTGTGACGGTCACACCGGCGGTGCCCACGGCGGTATTATCGCTGTAGGACACGGTGTAGTCCACGTGCTCGGTTAGGACCCTATCGCCATCCTTGACCGTGACCACAGGCTTGATCTCACTGCCGGTATAGACCTGATCGGGGATAGCATCCACGGTAAAGGTGACCCTTCTGGCGCTCACGGTGAGGGTATAGTCGGCGGAAGCGGCGCTGTAGTTGCCCGTCGCCGCCGCCGTGGCGGTGATGATGGCCGTGCCCGCCCCCACGATGGTGACTTCGCCGTTTTCATCCACCGTGGCCACGCCGGGGTCGCTGGTGGCGTAGGTGACGGCGGCGCTGTCATCGGGGGTCAGGGTCAGGGCGTTGGTGAATCCGGCATCGCCGTAGCTCTTGGAAACAGAGCCCTCCGCGAAGCTCGCCGCCTTATCCGCCTTGGCGATGGTGAACTTGGCGGTCCCGGCCGTCCAGCCCGCGTAGTTGCCCGTACCGGTGACGGTGATGGTCCCGGTGCCGGCGTCGGTATTGTCGGTGTACGCGGCCGTATAGTCGGTACCCTCGGTAAGCACCTTACCGTTGGCGTAGACCACGATGGCGGGTCTCTTTTCGCCGCCGTCATAGATCAGGGCGGTGTTGTCCACCTTGATCTCAAAGGCGCCGGTGTTGGTGATGGTGAAGGTCTTGCTCACTTCGCCGGTGTAGTTGCCAGCGCCGGTGACGGTCACCTTGGCGGCGCCTACGGCGGTATTCTCGCTGTAGGTCACGTGATAGTCCCTGCCCTCCACCAGAGCGGTACCGTCGGTCACGGTGACGGCGGGCGTGATCGGACCGCCGGTATAGGCCTGGTCGCCGATAACAGCCACCATGTCCTCGGTCAGAGTCTTGGGAGCGATGGTGAAGGTCCTGACCAGCGCACCGGTGTAGTTGCCGGTGCCGGTAATGACCGCCACAGCGGTACCGGCGTCGGTGTTGCTGTGGTAGGCGACCGTGTAATCTCTTTCCGCCACAGTCAGCGCGCCCGCCTTGACGCCGCTGACAGTCCCCTGGACCTGGCTGCCGGTATATGTGCCTCCGGCCACAGAGGCCTCGGTCAGTTCGGCCGCGCTGACGGCCACCTCGGCGGTGCCGGTCACAGTGTCATAGCCCGGGGCGGTGATCTGGTAGCAGACTGTGTAAGTGCCCACATCCGTGTATGTCGGCGACGCGGCCTGGTCATAGCTGCCCGCGCTTGTGCCATACTTGACCTGCGCGCCGTCGGTGGCGGTCGTCACGGTAATGCCGTGGGCACTGCCGTCATACACACCGGTATAACCTGCGGCAGTATAGCGGATGGCGCTGCTGCTGACGACGATGGTGTAGGTGGCCGTGGCGCTCTCGTATTGCTCCGTCTCCGTGGAGGTCGCGGTGATGACCGCGGTCCCGACCTGGTCGGTCAGCGTGATGGCGCCGCTTGCACGATCCACCGCCGCTACGCCGCTGTTGCTACTCGAATAGGTGATGCTCAGATTCTCAGGGGTCGTGGTCAGGGCATTCGAGACCACGCCGTTGGGCGCGGCGCTGACGGCGCTGTTGGAGAAGCTCAGCGCCGGGACAGCCCTGGAGATGGTCAGGGTGTACTGAGCGCTGCCCCCTTCCACATTGCCTGTGGCCGCGGCGGTAGCCGTGATATCGACGGAACCGGCCTTCAAAATGGTGACCTCGCCGGTAGTCCCGTTCACGGTCGCCACATTGGTGTTGCTGCTGGAATAGGTGATTCCGGCGCCGTCCAGAACGGCGGCAGCGGTGTTGAGGAAGGTCTCTCCATAGGCGGCGGTCAGACCGCTTGTTCCCTTAGCAAAGGTCACGGTCTGCCCGGCCTTGCCGATGGAGAAGACGGCGGTGCCCGTCAGGCCCGCGTAATCGCCCAGACCATAGACAGTGACAGTCGCGGTGTCGGTACCCGCGTTCACGTTGCTGCTGTAAACGGCCACATACTGGCCGGCGGTCAGCGGCGTGCTGTCCACTGTGACGGTCAGCGCCGGGGTCTGAGCCGTGCCGGTGTAGGTGATTCCGCTGTCGTTCACCGTCACCGTCAGGCCCTGCTTCTCCCACTGGGCATACCAGGTGGTGGTAATGCCCAGGGTGTAGCTTCCACCATCCAGAACAATGGCAGTTCCGCTGCCGTCCTCCTTGGAGTTCCACTCCTTGAACGTATAGCCGGTCCGCGTGACGGCAGGCGGCGTGATCTTGGTGCCGGAGGCCGCGGAGAACACGGTGCTATCCGAGGTGCTCCCCCCATTGACCACAAAGGTGACGGTGACGTCCCCCACCCACATGGCGGTGAAGGTGATATTGCTGTTGATGGTCAGATTCCTGATCTGATCCGCCGTCATGGCCTCGCCGGTCAGGCCGTTGATCCAGGCGTTGGAGGTGGCGCCCGCCTTGCTGGCGGTGGGAACGGTAAAGTTCATGCCCGCCATGGTACTGCCGTTGGTGACCTGATAGGTACTGTTACCGTTCAGACTCCCGCCATCGCCGGCGTTGAAGGTCACGGTGTAGGTCGGGTCGCTGTACTGGGCCTCCAGGGTGACGGCCGCCACCACCTTGCAGGTGGTCAGCGCGTCGGCGGTGATCACGCCGCTGCTGCTGTTCAGCGTGTTTCCGCCGGCGTCCTGGAGGGCGCCGCTGGTGATCTGCCACCCGGTGAACTGCTTGCCCGTGGGCGGGGTCACCACAGGGGCGGCGGGGACGCCCAGATAGATTGTGTCTACCTTCAGCGTCTTGCTATCGCCGTCCGAGCCGCTGTAATCATACTTGGCAAAGATCACAGCATAGCTGTCCGCCCCCCAGATGGCGATGTAGGTGGCGTCCTCCGTCACGGTGGACGGGAAGGCCTCCAGCCCACTGCCGTACATCTTGCCGTCGGCCATATTCAGCCAGCCGGTCAGGCTGTTGCCGGACAGGGTGACGTCGGGAGCCGAGCCAAAGCTGCTGCCGTGGGCGAGACCGGTACGTTCCACATCGGTGGTGTTACCGCTCACATTGCCGCCGTTGAGCAGGAACTTGACCGTATAGGTGGCGTCTGTCCAGACGGCATAGTAGGTCTTGTCCGCGTCAAAGGTCATGCTGTCCTCAGCCACCGCCGTGCCGTTCTGCACAGTGCTCCATCCCACGAAGGTCTTGGCCGCCAGCGTGGGCACAGGCACGTCGGCGAAGGACATGGCGCCGCCTTCGCTGCGCTGGTAGCTCTTGGCCCCCTGCGTGCCGTCCGGGAAAGCGCCGCCGTTCGGGTCAAAGGTGATGGTCTTGATATTCTGCTCGTAGTAGGCGGTGTAGGTCACGCCGTCCTCCCTGTCCACCACCTGGCCGGCCATATTGGCGGACGGGATGATGACGCCGCTGTCCTGCCGCGTCCACCCGGTCAGGGTATACCCGTCACGCTTCGGTGCGGGGATGTTGACCCCCTGAAGGGTCTCGTCAAACTTGACCGTCGCGGTGTTCGATTTATCGCTGCCCACGGCCCCCTCCCCATAGAGGAAGGTGACGATAACGTCCTTGGCCGTCCACTTGGCGTACCAGGTGGCGCTGGCGTCGGGGAACACCGTCCCCGCCGCGGCCGCCAGGCTGCTGTCCGTATACCAGCCGTCAAAGGTATAGCCGGTGCGGACGGGGTCCTGGGGAGCGGAAGCTCCGATCTCCGCCCCCGCCTGGCCGCTCACAGCGGCGATGGCCTCGCCGCTTTCAAATCGGCCGCCGTTGGCCAGGTAGGTGACGGTCACATCCGCCGCCTGGAATACGGCTTCAAAGGTCATGCTCTGGGTGACATTCAGGTTCAGCAGCTCGTCGGTGGTATAGGTGGTCTTGCCCCCAATGCCCGCCGAAGGCTCGGTCACCAGCCAGTGCACGAACACCTTTCCCGCCGGCGCGGTGGCTGTCGGGGCCGCCACGATCCCGCCGTTGATGACCGCCACGGTACGGGTGCTGCCGTCTCCCGCCCCGTCAACGCCGTAATCGTATTTGTTGAAGGTCAGCGTGTAGCTGTTGGCGCTCCACACCGCGATGTAGATGGCGTCCTCCGTCACGGCGGACGGGAAAGCCGTCTGTCCGGCTCCGGTGCCGTAGATCGTACCGCTGGTGGACTCCATCCACCCCAGCAGGCTGTTGCCGTCCTTTGTGGGGACAGGAGCCGCCGGATAGGCCGCTCCGTGGCTGTACGTGCCGGTGACCGGTCCGGTATCGCCACCCACACTGCCGCCGTTCAGGTTGAAGGTGACCGTATAGCTGGACTGCTCCCAAACCGCCACATAGGTCGCGGCGGCGGTGAATTCCATACTGCCTGTGCTTTGCGCTTCGCTGTCTTCCGCCCCCGCCGGCTTCCAACCCACAAAGGTGTAGTTGGCTTTCGCGGGCACGGGCACGTCGGCAAAGGGCATGGTGGATCCCTGCGCGCCGGTAAAGCTCTTGACCGTCGTGCTGTCCGGGAAGGCCGCGCCGTCCCCGGCACGGAAGGTCACCGTGACCATCACCTGCTCATAGTACGCCCTGTAGGTCATGCCATTCGGGTCTGTGACGATCTGATCAGGCATCTTGTCCACGGAGACCATCAGGCCCGCGTCGTTGGTCCAGCCCTTCAGCTCGTAGCCGGTCCTGGTGGGGGCGGGCAGGGCGCCCACATTTTCCACCACCTTGCCGCCGTAGGGGCGGCTGATCGTGCTGGAGCCCTCGCCGCCCGCCGTGCCGTCGCCGTACTCAAAGGTGATGATCACCGGTACCGGCGTCCACTTGGCGTACCAGATGGCATCCTGAGTGGGGAAGACGTAAGTATCTCCGCTCGCGGCGGGCGTCTGGCAGGTGGAATCCGTATACCAACCGTCGAAGGAATAGCCTGTGCGGGCAACTGTTGGCAGGCTGTCGCCGCTTATCACACTGCCGGATTGTCCGGTGAGGAAGTCATTTCCCGTGGTGATCGCGCCGCCGTTGGCATGGAACGTGACCCGCACGTCTCCCGACCAAACGGCGATAAACACGGTGGTGTCGGTGATGGTGACGCTCTCCACCGTATCGGCGGTGTAGACCGTGGAGTCTCCGCTCTTCATCCAGCCCAGCAGATTGGACCCGCTCCGCTCAGGCGCCGGCACTGTAAAGCTATCCACGTCCCCCAGGGACTTTCCATAGTCCACCTGGAACACTTTGCTTGTATCCGTCCCTTGCGTGCCGCCGTTATAGTCGAAGGTGACCTGATAGGTAGTCGCATAGAAGTGCGCGGACAACGTGATATCCTGCGTCACCTGCAGCTTGGTCAGGTCGTCGGGGGTCAGCTGGGTCTTCGGCGTACCGTTAATGGTCACGCCGCCCGCGGGCTCCACCACTTCCCAATAGTCGAACACATATCCGCCCGCAGGGGTGACCGCCGGGGCCGCCGGGGCCTGCTCGTAGACCGTCGGGACCACAAGGGTTCCGCTGCCCTCATTATAATTTTGATAGGTCACGGTGTAGGTCAGCGTCTCCCACAGGGCGACGTAGCTCACCGGTCCGGTAACGGCCAGCGCCGCCACCGCTTCGGCGTCCCCATAGGTCCTGCCGTCGTTCAGGTTCAGCCAGCCCAGGAATCGCTTGCCCTCCAGGGTCAGGGCGGGGACCTGATTGGCCGCCACCTTCTGGCCGGAGGCCACGGAATAGCTGACGGAAGCATCTGTCCCTCCGCCCGCCGTGCCGCCGTTGTAGTTGAAGATGACCGTATAGTAGGCCGCTTCATAGACCGCGTAGTAATCCTGATCTCCGCCCAGGCCGCCGTAGGTCAGCTCGCCGGAGATCGGCGTGCCGTTGGCGTCCGCCCAGCCCTTGAACACATACTCATCCCGGGTGGGCAGGGGCACATCCTCCACCTGGAAGGGGGACGCCGCCGTGACGGAGTAGCTCTTTTCCGCCACATTTCCCGCGAAGACCGCGCCCGTATCCGTCTGACCATAAGGCTGCGCGTGGAAGGTGACCGTCCAGCCCGCGTCGGCGGTGAAGTATGCCGTATAGACCGCGTCGCCCCGGATGTACTGGGTGGACAGCTCGGTGATGATGCTGCCGCTTTCATCCTGCCAGCCCAGGAAGAGATAGCCGGCGTTTCTGTAATCCGGCGTGGGGATCGCGCCGCCCGACAGATGATCGCCGGTGATCGCGGCGTCATAGGCCCCGGTGAGCGCCACGTCCCCCTCGGCCTGCCCGGTCGCCGGGTCCGTGACCCTGAACGTCAGCGTATAGGTCTTGGCCGACCACCTGGCGCTCACAGTCATATTCTCCGCCGGATAGGTGGTCAGCTCGGACGGCCAATCCCAGCCCGCGAAGTCGTAGCCCGCGCGGGTGGGGACGGGCGTTGTCAACAGCTCGCCGTACTTCCCGGTGGTGGTAGTCTTGGTGGCGGTGTCGCCCTCAATGGTGAAGCTGCCGCCGCCCGCCAGGTAGGTCATAGTGATGGTCTTGGGCTCCCACTTGGCGTAGTAGGTCTGGTCGCTGTCAAAGACGATGGCCTCGGTCAGAACATCGCCGGCGCCGTCCTCCTGCGCCGCCCAGCCCACAAAGTCGTAGCCGGTGCGCACCGGCGTGGGCACGCTCTCCAGCGCCATCTCGTACTCCCGGGGCATAATATAGCTGACCGACTCTTTCCCGGAGATGCTCGCGTCGGTGTAGCCGCTGTTATTGGCCACGAAGGTCACCTCATAGGTGTTCTGCTGCCAATTGGCGGTGAACGCGTAGTTGCCGTAGCTGCCCTGCTCCAGGACCACGACGGTCTGGGGCTCGGTCTGCTCCACCGTGGTCGTGCCGTCCGTCCAGCTCCAGGTCCACCCCAGGAAGGTGTGGTTGTCCCAGGTGGGGTTTTCCAGCACGATATCCCTCAGGCTGTTCGCGAGAAGCTCCGTGGTCCCCGCGTTCGGATTGGCCACCCCGGCTTCCGCCGCCTCTCCCATATCATAGGTGAGGGTATACCTGATCGGATTCCACTTGGCGTAATAGACCGCGGACTCGTTGGGCATCGTCGCCGGGATCACGACAGGGATCTGCAGGGTGGTATCTTCGAACCACCCGCCGAAGGTAAAGCCGTTGCGCACAGGGTCTTCCACCGTGGGGACCGCCGTTCCCGCGGGCAGTATCACAGGCTCGATGCTCGTGCCGCCGAAGGCGAGGAAGGAGAGCACCTTATCGTTGGAGCCCTCTTCCAGAACCACATACCAGCCCAGCTCCAGGGTGTCGGCCCGGTAACCGTGGTCTTCGATGATCTCGACGCTGACCAGGTATTTGCCCGGCTCCCTGGGGGCCGCGACCGTCTTCGCCCCGGTCCCGTCCTTGGAGTAGTAGACCACATAGGCCCCCTCCGGGAGCTTGTACATCTCGCTGTCCCCAAGGTCCAGCTGAACGTCGGCGCCCAGCCCGATCTCGCTGTCCGTCTCGTTGCGGACGGGGGTAAAGAAGAACCAGTCCGGCTGGGCGATCAGGCCGGTGATGGTGAAGATGTGCGTTCCGTAGACCACGCGCTGCGTGGGCGCCTCGTCCGCGCTGTAGACCGCCCTGTATCCCACCGTGTATTCGCCCACTTCTTTGCAGACCGGCGCGGCGGCGCTGTACTGACCATCTTCTCCCAGGTACTCTATCGTGACGTCTATGGAGCCGGTCGTCACGATTCCGGTAATGGCTTCGCCGGTATAGGGTCTGCGCACCAGGCTGGGGACGATGGCGTTTTGGGTCGTACGGATCCAGTCCATGGAGGCGGCGCTCACCGCCTTGTCCCCCATCTGGGCCCCGGAGAAGAGGGCCCGCGTCCAGCTGCTGTAGCCCGCAGGCAGGTACAGCTCCTCAATGTTAGTGTCCCCCGCGAAGGCCCCGTCGCCCGATACGGCGGCGTGCTGGAAGACCACCTTCTTAAGCCCCGACAGCTCAGAGAAGCCCCCCGCGCCGATGGTGATAGCGTTGTTGGGCAGAGTGAGCGTCGTCAAATAGGGGTTGCCGTTCACCGCGCCGCCCTGTACGGAGACCACCCCGTCGGGCACCGCGAAGGCCTCCTGCGTCTTCCCGATCGGATAATAGATGAGCGCCGTCTTGTTTTGATCGTAGAGCACCCCGTCCTCCGAGGTGAAATAGGGGTTGGCCGCGTCCACATGCACCGCCTCCAGCGACTCGCACCCCAGGAAGGCAAAGTCCCCGATCTCAGAAACATCGGGACCGATGGTGATGGAGGTCAGCTCGGAATCCGCGAAGGCGCTCGCCCCGATCACGGTCACGCCCGCGGGGACGGTATATTCCCCTGTCTTGGAGGTCGGGGCGGCGTACAGGGTCTTCCCGTCCGCGCTGAACAGCACGTCGTCCGCCATCTTGTAGGCCGTATTGCCCGGGTCCACCGTCAGGGCGGAGGCGTGGCGCAGCAGCCAGGGCTGGACCAGGGTCTTTACATTCGCCCCCAGTGTGATCTCCCGTCCGATCTCTTCGCTCATGCCGAAGAAGGCCCCGTCCACCGTGGCGGCGTTCACGCTGATGCGCTTCACGGCGGTGTTGCCGTTCAGGAGCTGGTTCTTCAGCGTGTTGATGCGGGGGTCGATGTAGACCTCGCTCACCGTGTCGATTCCATTCAGAGTATAGGTCTCAGAATTCGTGGCGGAGCCCTTGACCCCGGCCAGCACCAGCAGGCGGGGCGAGCCCGGCAGCACATAGGCTATGACCTGCCGGGGTGAAATGCCTCCGTCGTTTGATCCCACATACTCGGTCGCCAGCGGCGTCTTCGAGGCGACCTGGACCGTCTCCCCCGCCGGGATGGTGACCGACCGGCCGTTGACGGTCAGGGTCAGGTCTTTGTCGGTGGCATTCGTGACATTGGCGTTTGAGCGCCCGCTCTCCCCGGCGCCGATGAGGTAGCACCGGTCGTTCCACTGGTAGCCCGTGACCGTGATAGCCCCCTGCGTGATGCTGCCGTCGGCCTGGAAGGTGATATCGGCGTAGTCCAGGCTCAGCACCGCGTAGTCGGGGTAAAAGAAGCTGTGGTACGCGGACACCTTATACTCATTCCTGTGGCTGAAGAGCACGGCTCCGTTCCCGGTCAGGGAAGCGATGGCGATTTCGGCCGTTCCTCCCCCGGCGCAGAAGCGGGTCGGCTGACTGGCGCTCACCTGGAACGAAGCCGTTCCGCTGGTCAGGGCGACATAATATCTATCAGCACCACTATTGCCGTTCAGGACAAGGCCCGTGCCGCTCTCATCGGTGTAGGTGGAGCTGCCCTGCGTGTAGACCGTACTGCCGTCCGTGCCATCCTTGACGGTGATCTCGCCGCCACCCATAGACCATCTGTTTTGAATCCGGGTGGTCACCGTAAAGCTCTGGCTGATCGGCTCGCTCCCGGCCGTGGCGGCGGTGACCGTCACCTGATAGGTTGCGCCGTCGGCCGGCAGGGCCTGCAGGGTGATGGTCCGGCCCCTCAGGGAGGCCAGGGCGGCCGGATTTTCCACCTCCGCGCCCGTCACATTGGAAACAGCGAGGGTATAGG
>X355_Hoffmanns_Two_toed_Sloth__coassemble_2318_pt1 | contig 13759 bp, 15 predicted proteins | sample X355_Hoffmanns_Two_toed_Sloth__metabat2_low_PE_021 | metagenome-assembled genome bin X355_Hoffmanns_Two_toed_Sloth | reverse complement strand
TATATATTGTTTATTACATTCCAGAGCTTCTTTTCAGGAAATAAACATCTATCTACTAAAGCTAAAAATGGGTATAACGCTTTAAGCCGCACCTCGAATAATTCATTGATCGGACAAATGGCAAAGACATATTCGCAAACTATTTTTGTTAAAAGCTTCCCATATACCGACCCGCAATGCTGGCATCAGAAGTAATGGTATATTTTATTGTATTTCCTGATTTAGTTCTATTCGTCGCATTATTGTTTGCGTCTTCCCCAGAAGGATCAATATAGTCAAGCCCACAGTGAAGGCTTATGATGTCGCCTTCATTTAGTTTTACAGGAGCCTGACTTACGATTGTCTGCGATTGATTTTGAATTATACCACCACTGGCATTAACCACTCTACCGGGAAACGAAGTTACTGCTTTAAACGGAGTAATACCATCTTCTAAAATAACAGCTTCATAAGCACCCAGGGAATTCTTCCGTAGCAACTCCACATACAATACATCCCTGATACCGCACGGATTTGCATTTTTTATCAATGTTATAGATAACTGAATATAATACCAGCCTGTCTTTTTAATTTCAAGCCGCCCGTCGCTGGTAATTAGACAAAGGTCTTCATTATTAGCCGTTCTGTCAGTCAGATAAACTTCATCCTCCGATTTACCCTCCAAATCGGCAATACGATCAAATGGAGCATCCATAAAGGATGTGCCGCTTGCGTAAAATACCAGCGGAGGGGCCAACAGGGAAGAATAGCGGGTAATAAAAGGAATCCATTTATGAAGTAATCCATCCCAATAGTAAAAGCCATTTGGTTCTGCCATATCCTGCGGGGTGGGATTGGCTAAATAAACAATCATTCCGTCAGGTTTTTCCAGAGTTGACTCCAAAGATTCAACTCTGGGTATAAGTACTCCGGACTTATTATCCGGATTCGCATAACTACTTGGCCTTACCAATAAATTGCCATTAGGTACGTTATTGGAATTTATAGCAACCTGGGACCACAAAAGGGGCTGGAAAGCCAGTAGAAACAATAATAGAAAATACAGTTTTTTCATTATAATATTTAATTATTATCTTTTACACGTTGTAAATAAATGGTAGCAGGAGTATTTAATGTAGCTCTCACATTGTTACCTGTAGAGAAATCCCTGCTAATCTTTATTATAAGGTCATCTCCTTCGTCCAGATCAACCAAGGCATTCAATGCCAGAATCCCCGAACGCCCATTGGCAAAGGCTATGGTAGTCGATGTCGTCAAAGCCGGAGTAAATGATACACCATTTTTTAATATTTCGGCAGTGTATGTCATGATACCGGTAACCTGATCCTTATACAGACCGGCACTCATAATCAGCAGATACAAACCGCTTTTCCCAATCTGCAGTCTATGATTGCCTAAAAGTTTATAGCTGGAATCCAAGGCTTCTTTTTCTATAAAATAGACATAGCATGCAGAATTTGAAAGATTTATAAATGATGTACTTGTTGATGTTCCGTTTAAATTCAGGTACAATCCGCTGCCACTGGCTACAACTTTGTTAATATCCTCTTCGATTGTATATTCATCTAAAAATTGATCCCAGAGGGTCTTATTGTTATCCCAAAAATAAAAACTGTTTTTTGAGTAATTATTTGTATCGGTATTACTCAAAAAAGCAATCATGCTGTGCTGTTCACTGGTTGGATTCGCTGCAGGAAAGGACTGAAAACATGGAACTATCAAGCCCACATTCTTTTCAGGATTGCTGGTGTTAGACGCTCTAATGTCAAGTATTGCTCTCGGTTCATCATCGGCATTTATCGTAACCTGTGCAGTCATCGTTCCATAAACAAGAGCGGTTATAGATGCTAATATAATCTTTTTCATGCTTTTTCTTATTTATGTAAGTAATATAAAGTAAGGGAATTGACACCAAGTCCATTGTAAGGATAATTACATGGGGCTCCTGTTGACGTACTATCGGCGCTTACCTGCCGTACATATGCAGTAAGTACATTACCTTTTATCAACTTAACAATGACGTTTACTAATATTTGCGAGCCACTTGTCGTTTCTGAAGAGGTATTAGTTATTCCTTGTACAATAGGTGTCGTATTATTGTTTACCAATACCTTCGCCGTAAAATCTGTCTGAGCATCACAGCTGGCATTTGAAGCTGGTGTACGTTTAAAAGTTATTGATAATGAAACAAGGTATGTACCTGTTTTTCCGATTGTCAGCTGATTATCGCTGAGAGTGAATTTTTTATCATCCGATACATTTAGATCATTGTATACCAATTTATTAAAAAGAACTTGCCTGTCAATGTTATTATAAGAAGAACCTGTTATAGATTTAAAATCTTGTCCGTAGACACAATAAATCTGCTCCATTACTTCCGAAGACGGCGCTGTTATCAAATGTACCCATTCATTACCGTTCCAATAATAAAAGCCATCAGTTTTTGACTGGAATTCTTCTTTGGTTCCGGCATCTTTGCGTAATAATACCAGATTCCCTGTTTCGGTGGGACTTGAAGGCGGGTTCTCCTCGGGGAAATTTGTAACCAAGGGCACCAATATACCATCGATAGCCGTTGGAATAGACGGATTTGCTGAACGGATGTCTAAAGTGGCTTTCGGCTCTTCCAGTACGCCGATTGTTACTTGAGCAAATACTGAGTTTGAACCTATATAATTTGTTAATAAAATTAACAGTGAAATTGTTATCTTAAATTTCATTTTTATTTGTGTTATTGGTTATTAAGTAGGTCAAATCATTCGATGACCAAAATTTATACATTTTCTTCGATATTAATCTATTTTCGAATTTTAACAAAACATCTTACGAGGAAGCTCCTTTTGCTTCCCGGACATATATAGATGGAGTAGATACTAGTACCCTACAAATAGAAAATAGAATAATTTCCAAAGATTATCGCGGTCGACAGAGGCTGTTTAATATTTTTTGCCTGCAGTATCTTTGTTTAAAGCTTACTTGTCCCATGTAGTTTTTAGTTGATAATAGTTTTTTCGTTTTGGTAAATAATTATTTGCTTATTGTCTGTTGTAAATTCCAATATTTTTCATAAAGCTATTCCACATATAAACTTCGATACTCTGCATTATCAGGAGTTCTCTGGAATGGCGGTTTTTAAATGAAGACTATTATATTATTTTGATTGTCTGAATATTAATCAATAGTAATAATTATAATAGTCCTATCGTTTGTGTAAGATCGATCCATTTAGAGATTACAACTATTTTATTTCCCGGAGTAATAAACCGATTAACCTCTTCCCTACTGTTATAAAAGAGTTCTCTGGATTAAAGAGTCCCATTTTGTTTCAAAGATACATTGGAATAAAAGAAAGATATATCACAAAAACAGTATATTACTGATGATTAAACCCGCAATACCCATCAAATTTTGACTATCATAATGGACATCACACAGTAATAGTCATTTTTTGTTATAAAACAAAGCCATTCATACAAACAGGACAATATCTGATAACTTATCAGAATAATATAAATAAACTATACAATATTTCACCTCTATAAATAGAGATAATTCAAACAGTAGAAATTACAAATACAGATATTATGTAAAAGTTTTGTCCTATTCGTCTTCTTCCTTCATTAGCAATATCCCACTGAGAATAGAACTTACAATATCAGCCTTTTTCAACACCATCAGATGATCCCCATCTTCGACAGGAAAAGCATTCTTGATATGTTCGTAGGGAAATATCTGGTCCAGAGTGCCATGTATATGATATAAGTGTTTGTGGCTGCCTCCGGGTACCCATTCCGTAATTTGCTTCACAGCCCATTTAATATATGCAGGATCGGTATATGTCATTACCTGTGCCAGTTCAGATGTAGGCATATTATATACAAATCGGTTGAATGCATTGGTTATGAACTCAGTAGACGAATATACCCGCATGGGAACCCTTTCCACCAGATTAGTCCTTCTCACAGCACGGAACAGGTTCGGAATTTCATCTTCACTTTTGAAAGACGAGATCATTATACTTTTTACAGGGTTTAAAAAGCGGTCTATTTCCTGCATGATAACTGCCCCAAAGGAGTAGCCCACCAGTACAAAAGGGTGTGAGGGATCTATCTTTCCGGCCATTGTATGTGCATATTCATCCAGCGATTCATCGGGACGGGGAATATGCCACTCTATATATTTCTTCTTGAATCCTTTAGGCAATTTTAGCTTGTCAAACACACTGCAATTGTAGCACATGCCTGATATGAAATATACATTGACATCATTTTTCTTCGTTTCCACAATACTCTGCCAGATTGTTTTCAGCAGGTTTCTCCTTTTACTATTTTTCTCCTGTGCCATATGCCGCTTTACAGTGTTATATTCAGGTATATAAAGGTAGTAATTTTAATTTAAAATAACCGGATAACCGGTTAAGTTAATATTGGGGCAGAACAGTGTTAAAATTCGGTTTTGTATATTATTTACGCTTTGCTTTTCCGTTAAAAAATAGGATTCCCGATTTATAAATTTTAAATTTGTTATAACATTGGGGAATATTACAGTAAATTACAAATAATCGGCCAATATGAAATTTCAGAACAGCTATATACTGCTGGCTTGCATGCTTCTGTTCAGCTTACAGGCTTGTGTCGACAAAGATTATGACTGGGGTAATATGGATAAAAGCGGAGTAATAAGTATTCCTCCTATTCCGTTAGGCGATATTGATACAATATATATAAAAGGATTGCCACAATTAAACGAATCGTGGGGCATCCCGATTCCTGATGGCTCTATAGCTTTGAGTGATACAATACGGGGCCTGTTTGATGATAATGCTATCCGGAAATTCTTCTATGAAGGGAATGAAACTGTAGAAATATCAGCCAGGATCGATATCTATGTGGCAATTAAAGGAGTCTCGCTCGACGTTTATTTTAATATCATCGATACCGGAAAGCAAAGAATAACCAAAGTAGTTATACCTAAACAAACACTGACTACCGGAAAAATGCAGGAGTTCTCTGTTAAAATTACGTCCGAATATATGCAATATATGGAAGCAGCATCAGATTTGCAGCTTGTCATCGTCCTTACTTCCAAAGATGCTACTCTCTGGCTGGGCGATAAGGATTATCTGTATATCTGGGGAGCTATTGTGAAAACAGGCGGGTTCTACTATGAACTTTAAATACAGGTTGACCGGGAAAATGAGATTTATAACAAGACTACATGCCATATTGATAGCCATTCTGGGCATTTTCTCCATAAATGGAGGATATGCGCAGGTTACTCAATCAGACTATTTTATGGAGACATCCTATCTCCGGAATAGCCTTAATCCGGCATTGCGTCCCGAACAAGGATATCTTGTAGTTCCGGTATTACCTGCGATAGGTGCAAACGGACAGACGAACAAAATCAATTTACACAACTTTACATTCAAAGGGCCTGATGGGAAGCGTGTTACCTTTATGCATCAGAGTGTCGGAGTAGAACAGTTTTTGTCCAAATTATCTTATGACAATTATGCAAATGCAGATGTAAATATAAAATTTTTCGGCTTGGGATTTTATAAAGGTGACCATTTCTGGAATATAGATCTGGGTGTAAGAACCCATGCCGATATTAATATACCAAAACCCTTTTTTGAATTACTGAAAAGAGGGTTCGGGCAGGAAGAGCAATCGACATATGACCTTTCCGACCTGCACGCCACAGGGTATTCCTTTATCGAAATCGGTGTTGCGCATTCACGCATGTTTATGAATAATAACCTGACACTGGGGGCACGGGTCAAATTGCTGGGAGGACTTGCCGATTTCAGATTCGATACCAAAAGCCTCAATATAGATGCCGGACCCGATTACTGGAAAGCAAAATCAAAAGCCTCATTAATCGGTTCTGCACCGGGAGTTGCACCAAGGTATGATGAAAAAGGAAATCTGGATGGCTTCACTTTCGGGAATTTTAACCTGCCCGGTTTAGGTTTGGGTATAGATTTAGGTGCAGTCTATGATGTCAAAGAATTGTTTCCTACCCTCGAAGGATTGAAAGTTTCGGCAGCAATAAATGACATCGGTTTTATATCCTGGTCCAAGGCTAATACTATAAATCTGCAATCACCTGAAACGGAAGTAATTGTTTCTCCCAACGATTACTCAATATATGAAAGAGACGGTTCGTCTGTATTCGACGTGTTCGAAGATGCTCTGGATGATATAAAAAAGGCCGTAAACCTGAAAGGAGAGACAAAAAGAGGACGTGCTTCCATGCTCCGGATGAATATGAATCTGGGAGCTGAATATGAATTGGTCAGAGATAAACTTTCGGCGGGGGCATTATATGCTATACGTTTTGGTAGCTATTCCAATATTTCGGAATTTACACTTTCGGCTAACTATCGTCCTTGTACATGGTTTGCAACCAGTTTGACTTATTCGGTCAATCACAGCCAGTTCGATACATTTGGTCTGACGCTTCATATTGTACCGTCCAAAGGTTTGAATTTGTTTCTTGCCAGTGATTACGCAACGCCTCATATTTCATCCGATTTTGTCCCTACCACCAGCCGGGCGCTTAATTTTCAGTTTGGAATAAGTATTCCTTTAGGAGAAAGACGAAAATAACCGGCCTTATTTAAAGTATAAAATATTGATTATCAATATTTTGATTATTTTGTAAAATAATTATTAAGTTTTGAAAACTTTCTTAACCCCAAAAATGTTTATTATCCTAAAGACAGATAAGATATATAATACATTTAATCGTAAATCTATGCTGTCATATCGTTAATGTGCAAGTAGCAAACAATTTAATACTTTTAAAATAAATGGCAGCAGTTAATCCCTACCTATCTTTTAATGGCAATTGTGAGGCTGCTTTCAATTTCTATAAATCCGTATTCGGTGGTGAGTTTACATACCTGAGCCGCTTCAAAGATATGCCTTCGGAACAACCGATACCGGATACAGAGAAAGAAAAGATACTGCATATGTCGTTGCCTATTGGAAGCGGAACCATTCTTATGGGCTCCGATACATCAGAAGTTTTTGGTATTAGGACTAAGTTTGGAGACAATATATCTTTATCCGTGAATACGGATAGTGAAAACGAAACTCAGCGTATATTTAATGAGCTTTCGGCCGGAGGACAGATTATAATGCCTTTGGAGAAGATGTTTTGGGGCGCATTATTCGGACATTTTACAGATAAATACGGAGTCTTGTGGATGATAAACTATGAATATAACGGAGAAGTAAACGAATGAACAGACTTTTCAACCTTTAGATAAATTGAACAAAATTTTTGCTCCGTACCCTCCAGAATGATTTTTCAGGCGAGGGTACGGAGTTCTGTTATATTTTATTACTCATAGATATGATTTACATAGCACTATTGCGGGGTATCAATGTCGGCGGAAAAAATATTATAAAAATGGCCGAATTGAAAAAAGTATTTGAAGATATGGGTTTTCAGAGCGTACAGTCATATATTCAGAGCGGCAATGTATTGTTTATTTCCGACAAGGAAGAACAACAACTCCGGATGGAGATAGAAACAATTATAGAAAATACTTTTGGGTTTCCTGTTGCCGTAATATTGAGGACGTTAAGTGAACTGGAAACTATTGTAGCGGGGTGTCCGTTTACCCGGGAAGAAATAGCCGGAGCTATGAATGTATCGGAAGGAGAAGTGTTATATGTATCTATGTTTGTCCGCGATCCATCATCAAAAGATATGGAGCGGCTGGCAAAATACAATACACTGCAAGATAAATATAAAGTAGCAGGGCGAAATATTTATTTTCTGTTTTATAACAGTATCCGCAATTCCAAACTGGCCGGCAGCTTACAGAAAACGGATATTCCATCCACATCACGTAATTTTAAAACGATAAGCAAACTGGCGGAACTGGGAAAAGCCATGCAATAAATTAAATAGCAGACTAATAAAGCGAGAGGCCACTTCCATCCCGGGAGCGGCCTCTCAATGTTTTGAAGAGATTTTTGAGTAATTTAGAGTAATTGTTTATGTAGTATTCAGAACACGAAATTTAAACCTAATTGTATCTGGCTGAGGTCGAAATCGAAACCGAAAGTATTGATTTTCTGGCTTCCGAATTTCTCATACTGATAACCTAAGAACCCGAATCTTCCGGTCAGGGTCAGATTGTCGGAAACATTGATGGCAACGCCGGGTCTGAAGCCGACTTCCAATTCATGTACCTTCGTATCAGTAGATTTTACCTTACTGTAAGTATATCCGGCGCCACCATCAACAAATAAACCACCTATATTTCCTTTGAGGAATGAGTAACGTGCAAACGGACTTACTGTGAACCCGTCAGACTTAGCCTTACCATCCAGTATATTGTATTCCTTATGTGCGTATCCCAGTTTCATCCCTACTCCCCAGTTGTCCGACCACATATAGCCCACCTCAGGTGTAATGTTGTAATTTGTCAATCGTTCGCCATCTGTTATTTTGCTTGTGTTAAAACCTGCGCTACCGCCTATCCATACCTTGCCTGTCTGGGCATTAACAACCGAAGTCAAACCGAACATAATTGCAAGTGTAAAAAATAACTTTTTCATAATCTTTCATTTTAAAATTGATAACCTAACTAATCTTTATTTACCTTATTAATCTTTATTTTGTATTCATCTTATATTGCTTTCGAATACATGACAAAGGTCGTGCAAAACCAAAGGCGAAAAAAGCCCCGTATGGCGGTAATAATGTCCTATTATTCTTATTTGACAAAAAAATGAAGAAAAAGTGTTTCCGGCTAATGTTCTGATATTCGCGTGGTATGTCCTGAAATTCTTATAAGAAAAAAAGGAAGCTTTTGAATAAAAAACAGTACGTTTGTAAAAGTGAGGTTATTCCGGCCTTTAAGATTTAGAGACATTGTAATGCAATAAGTCTCTTTGTTATCCCGACCGAGTGAGAAATCACATAAAATTCATCAGGGTGTCAATAATTATTTATACCTTTTATGTCAATAGATAGTATGAAGAGATAAAAACAAACTATATGAACTTATCCAAAGTACAGATCAAAGATATTTCGGAACAAATAGATCCGTCCGCTATCAAAAACTTTATCGTATCGGATAAAGCTGTGCATTTTCCGTCTATGTCATCGAACTATCCTATCGTTATCGACGGGGTGGTATTTGCCATTTGTATTAGCGGTGTGGGAAAGATAAAGATAAACTTTAAGGAATATGAAACCAGGAAAGGAACTATACTGACCATTTTACCTGGTTATGTGCTCGAAGTCATTGAACAGAGCGACGATATGATGACCGAATTCCTTATTTTTTCACCCGATTTTCTGACCGAAATACCTGTTTCAAGTAATTTTGATATCTCGATGAGCATAATACAATCGCCTTGTCTTCAGATATCGGAGGCGCAAGCAGAAAAATTACTTGAGTTCCATTCTTTTATTGTAACCCAATATAAACGCAGGGATCATCCGTTCAGGGAACAGATGGCAAAAAGTCTCCTTTATGCATTATTGATAGAAGTCGGGGCTATTTATTATAATATAATAAAAGAATCGGAAAGTAATCCCGGGACGGATACGATGTCTGATGCTAATTCATATCAGAAAGAGCAGGTTTTTACATTTTTCAAGTTATTGTTACATAATCATAAAAAGGAAAAAACGCTTCAGTTTTATGCCAATAAGATGTGTCTGACACCCAAATACCTTTCCACCATCATAAAAGAGCGTACAGGCCGCACAGCCTTCTCGTGGATAAATGAGGTACTCATCTCATCCACAAAGTATATGCTTAAAACTACAGATATGACTATATTACAGATTTCGGAAGAACTGAACTTCCCCAATCCGTCTTTTTTCGGACGCTTCTTCAAGAAGCACACAGGGATGACGCCTATACAGTATAGGGAAAGCTGAACTTTATAGTCGCAGCTTATGAGATATATTAATTGTGATATTAAGAAATCTAGGGGTAATTTGTGCGGAATTTGTTCTGGAGCGCGGAAAAGTGAAGTTCTTTACACCTGAATATGAAACTGTTGACCGGACTGGATATTCCATCAGGATATAAACTGTTTCAAAAGAGGATTTTTTTCGATGTCGTCAAATCTTTTGACTGCAACGCCTAATTTTTCGAACAGCCTTTTCACCAGAGGATCAATATCCGTTACATATACTTCCTTGATGCGATTGGTCAATAACCAAAGCGCTACATAATTGACGTCTTTCTTCACGATAATATCCTTTTCTACTTCCATCACCGATTTGCTGTCTATATGTAGTACTATAATAGGTATTGTATCCGGGCAGGATTCGTCTATTATTTCGTTTTTTAGAAACAGTGCTATTTTCATATTCTAATTATTTTGTTCAGAAACTACCGTTCCCATAATGTATCTGATTGTCTGACCTTTTTGATATGGTCGGTTAGCATTACAATTGCCTGATTGCCGATAAATCTTTTTTCCGGCATTTTAGTTTCATTTTTTCTTGCCAGTTTGGTCCTTACGGAGAGTAAAGCAGCAGATATCCTGTTTTCCTGCATATTATCGATTTTCCTATTTTTAGAGAGCCGTACCATTTCCATATATGATTTATTCTTTAATTGTTTTGTAAAGTTCATCAATGAAAGCGGTTTAGAAAAGCCCTATTGTGAGGAATAAATGTTCCGATAGTCGGATTTAGAGATTTCAGATTAAAAAAACAGGCATATGGAAGAAAAATAAAAAACGGCTTTTTCCCGGAGGGCAAATTAGGTAATTAATCGGGAATAGCATAAGAATGGCATATAAACAAAACTGACATTATAGTATTCGCAGCATCTGTTTCATACTATTTACAAGTGATTTATCCTTTAAAATCTTTATTTAGTAAGGCTTTTTATATTTCAGGCTTTAAATAATATATAGGATTAAATGGGGAATCACAAATGAGAATGATGTAATTTAATATAAATATAATACATATTCGTATATTGTAATACATTTATTATAAGATATTTAAACAATAAATCTATCCGAAAAGAATCCATATGAGAACCATTTACAAGGACCTACCTTTATCACAACCTATTTCGTTTTATCCAGTCAAATATTATATTGTAGACGTTATTACGTACTTCCGTCCCCGATAGAATCAGGTCATGCAACCCTCCCTGTATAGAAAGGACTTCCACATCACCCTTTATATTATGCGCTATACGTTCAATGTCATTTACATTCAAGATAGCATCGCGGCTCGAAACCTGTTCCATATTTTTGATGTCTGCCACCGACCGGGCTGAATGCAAAACCAATGTAGGCTTTGATATATAGAATGTCTTTTTCAATTCACTTTGTGCTTTATGAATTGCACGCAACCAGCCCAGATTAATTTTAGGAGCTAGATTAGGTTTCCAATCCAGTATGTAGTCCCATTCTCCCCTGTAAGATCTATGGATACTCTTGCCATATTCTTCACTGAACCCTCCCGAAATGGTTACTTCAGGCATAAACCGTCCTACAATGGAAACAAAAGGTAAAAGCGTTTTAGTCCGTTTTGCCAGATTAAATTCATAAAAAGGGCTGTTGAGTATCAGTCCGTCAAATAATTTGCTGTCTGCATTATCTTTGGCAAATAAGGTAACAATAAGTCCGCCTGTGGAATGGCCGGACAAAAGGGTTTCTTTATTTCCTTCACTACGGATAATGCTCAGTGATTGGAGTATTTCTTCGTAATAATCTTTCAGATTGCGTATATCATTAAATTTCTGATGCGGCAGAAACGAACGTCCGTATTTTCGCAGGTCGACGGCATAGAAATTAAATCCATGATCGTTGAAACGGCGCGCCATTTCCGACTGAAAGAAATAATCGTTAAAGCCGTGTATGTATAATATCGCTTTGTCGGATTTTCTTTCTGACAGGCGACGTATAAGTGTTGCAGTTACCGTACCTTCGTAATCATCTCTCAATTTGAGAGTTTGTGCTTCGAACCGGTCTTTCAGTATATCTTCTTTATATGGAGGATTGCTCATAGATTTTATTTTGTTTTTTTATTTTTCACAATTAACGCTACCATACGGGATTTGTTCACCCATCCCGGGGATATTGAATTCTTGAAACCTGTTTAAAGTTATAAATTATTATTTACAGATATGACGATATAATAATATTCTCTCTGTTCCCCTGTTATTTGCTTATATTACTTAACCGGAATATCCGCATAATTTAATACTTTTACGGCTTAAATATACAACACGGCAACAAAACATTCTCTCTTGTTGTTTTAGACATAAATATATTTGATATTAATTCAAAAAAATAAAAACAATGAAATTAACGAAAGGTATAATCGCCATTATTGTAGTTGTAGTTCTGGGACTGATTGTATTTATGTATGCAAAATCGCTTCAGAACAGTATGGTAGGAAAAGAAGAAGGCGTAACTTCTCAATGGGCTCAGGTGCAGAATGCTTATCAGCGCCGTGCCGATCTTGTCCCCAATCTGGTAGCCACTGTGAAAGGTTATGCCACACACGAGCAGGAAACTCTTCAGGCTGTTGTGGAAGCCCGTGCAAAAGCTACACAGATGAATGTAAATGCAGACCAGCTTACAGAAGAAAATATCAAAAAATATCAGGAAGCGCAGGGACAACTGGGGGCTGCACTCGGCCGTTTGCTGATGGTACAGGAAAACTATCCCGACCTGAAAGCCAATACAAATTTCCTTGCCTTGCAGGATGAACTTACCGGTACAGAGAACCGCATCTCCACAGAGCGTAATAAGTTTAATGAAAAAGTAAGGGACTATAACACCTACATTCGTATGTTCCCTAAAAATATCTTTGCCGGCATGTTCGGTTTCGAAAAGAAGGGATATTTCGAAGCTGATGCATCGGCTCAGAGCGCACCAAAAGTAGAATTTTAATCAGTTAACAGTCAACCGTTAGCAGTACATATTATAAAATTGAAACGGATATTAAATATATTCTTGTTATTGCTTGTAACTGTTTTGTTACAGGCACAGGACGATTTACCCTCTCCAATGTCGCCTCCGAGACTCGTCAACGACTTTGCACAGACATTCGACACCTCGCAGCGTAACGAATTGGAGCTGATACTCAAAGCCTACAATGATAGTACATCTACACAGATATACGTAGTAACAGTAACCGATCTGCAGGGCTATGCCGTATCGGACTATGCAGCCCGTCTGGGTGAAAAGTGGGGCATCGGACAGAAAGACAAGAATAACGGCGTGCTTATACTCATAAAACCACGCATAGGCAACGAACGTGGCCAGGTATTTATCGCCACAGGCTACGGAGTAGAGCATATACTTACCGATGCCCGTTGCGGCCGCATCATAGACCAGTATATGATCCCATACTTGCAATCAGGGGATTACTACAATGCAACCAAAGCTGCCGCCCTAGCCATAATCAAATATCTGGCAGGAGAATTTCAGGCTGATGAAGAGAATTATTCCGGTAGTTCACTCATCGCGAATATAGTGCTTGTCGTCGTTATATTGCTTATTCTCTATATCGCTTTCAAAAACAATAAAGGAGGTCCTTCGTCCGGAGGTCGCTGGCGTGGCGGAGGTTTTGGTGGCGGCTTCGGCGGCTGGAGAGGAGGTAGTTCTTCCGGCGGTGGCTGGAGCAGCGGAGGAGGCAGCTTTGGTGGCGGAGGCGGAGGAAGTTTCGGCGGAGGTGGTGCCGGACGTAGCTTCTGAACAAAGAACATGATCGTTAATAAATATGCAGGCAGGTATAAAGA
>X355_Hoffmanns_Two_toed_Sloth__coassemble_2313_pt1 | contig 13810 bp, 6 predicted proteins | sample X355_Hoffmanns_Two_toed_Sloth__metabat2_low_PE_021 | metagenome-assembled genome bin X355_Hoffmanns_Two_toed_Sloth | reverse complement strand
AAGAGCTATAAGCTAACAGCTAGAGGCTAATAGCTTACTATATAGATAAACTTTTTAATTCGTCTTAAACCTTAGCACAGTGAAAGAATAAGCAGGTAATTTGCAGTTATCTCCTACATTGAAACTATCTGATACCGGTTTGGCCGATTTATCGTCAGGTGCGCCTGTCAGCAAAGTTCTTGAAGCCATAGGATTTGTTATACTGATGCCCGTCAGGTCTAATTTTGCATTTACTTCTACAGGCAGCATATTCACCAGTTTTACTATTACATCTCCAGTCTTGCTATCGCGGACGATTGATTTTGCAATACGTTTCTGAACAGCATCCCTATTGTCTGAAAGTTCTATTTTACTTGTCAGGTATTCGTCTCCCGAATGCTGTCCGTACAGTTTCTGTACATAATAGCCCACAGTCGGCTTCACTTCGGTATTATTGAAATATATCAGGTCGGGATTCCATTGGGTATGTCCTTCTTTTGCCAGCAGTGGCGCATAAGAAGTCATTGTTACAATATCTCCGTTACGCTCCACATTGGCCAGATGAAGAGCTTCAGCCAAAGCTGTTTCCACATTATTCGGCCTGCCCGGAAGGTGGGCGGCATATTCACCCAGATACACTTTCGACTTCGAACGGTCGTATTTGTCGTAAAAATCCTGATTGTGGATATACCATCCCGGTGGATTGTAATAATGCTCATCTACCATCGGGATATGTAATTTATCGGCGATACCCCAGCCTTCCACATAGTCTGTCCCTTCATAGAAAGGCCCGACTGTGCCTATTACGGTTATTTCGGGATACTTTTCTTTTACGGCATTGAATATCATGGTAAAACGTTCCTCGAAAATATCGGAGATAATGTCTTCGTTTCCTATTCCGATATATTTCAGGTTGAATGGTTTGGGGTGACCCGCCTCCGCGCGTTTTTTACCCCATGTGGTGTTTACATCGCCATTTGCCCATTCTATCAGGTCTAGTACATCCTGTATATAATTTCCCATTTCGCTCATCGGTATTCCGCCTTGTTGCCCGCCCAGAGAGCAACCGTGGTGCGCCGAATTCTGGCACGGTACTCCTGCCGCTACCACAGGAACCGGCTCAGCTCCTAAATCTTCGCAGAACCGGAAGTATTCGAAGTACCCCAATCCGGCTGTCTGATGGTATCCCCACAGGTTCCGTTGAGGTTTGCGTGCTTCGAGCGGGCCTATTGTATTCTTCCAATGGTATATATTGTCCAGTCCGTCGCCATGAGCCACACAACCTCCGGGGAAGCGGACAAAACGAGGATTCATATCGGCGATAACCTGAGCGAGGTCTTCCCGCAATCCATTTTTGTGTCCTCTGAACGTTTTTTGAGGGAAAAGAGAAATCATATCCAGTTCCACTCTGCCCGTCATTTGTGGTACGACCTCCAGTTTTGCATCTGTTATAGTCTGGCTAACGGTTATTACGGCATCATATTCCTTCCAGTCGCCGGAAATGGCTTTTGTGGTAGTTTCTCCATAAATCTTCCCGTTCTTATCTGTCAGCCTTATATTCAGTTTTCCTTTTTTTGCTTCCGGTGTGCGTGCAAATACCGATAAATTATATTTCTCTCCGGCTTTTACAGCGATACCGTCAAATCCTTCATTCGCCAGTCCGGCTCCTGTCTGGCTGGCCTGAAGTACGGCATAATGCTTGTTATTGGGATGGATAGGGGATACGGAATCAATTGTGAATACAGCCTGATCGCCGGTTACACTCCATGCTTTGTAGTTGTTCCAGTCTTTGTCGCGTCCTTCCTTATCGCTCAGAGCGTATTCGAAACCCCTGTTCTGGATAAGCTCCGCATAAAGACCTCCATCGGCAGCATAGTTTATATCTTCAAAGAACATTCCCAATAGCAGATCGCTTATTTTTTTAGTTTTGGAAGCATCTAGGGTGATGGTTGCATCCACAGGTTTTAGAGAAGCGAAACGCTCTTTGTCCGAGCTTGAGTTTTCGGCGTTCAATATACTTTTATAAACTGCTAATTGCTGCGCTTTTATCAGTCCGTCAATCACTTCCCACGACACTTCGTGCAGTGTCCCTGTTTCTGCTTTCCCTGATATAATTGCAGTTTCCCGCAGATTGGGAATGCCTGCAACTTTTTTTGCAGAACTGTAATCTTTAAAATCTTTCGTGGTAACGGCATAGGCTTGCTTATCCGAGCTTAACCATGTGATTGTATAAAGTTTACTTGCATTGTCGTAGGTGATTTCAGGTGAAAGGCAATTCCCGTTTTCCATGACCAGAGGGTAGGATTGCCGCTCCCAGTAGACTAAGTCGGGAGATGATACGGCGGCAAACGCCCCGTCTCTTTCGTTCATGCTCCATACGCAGTTCCACATACCATCGGGAGACTGGAAGAGGAATGGCGAAAACATTTTTTTCTCAGAGCCCCAGCGTCCGTAGTCACATTTTACATAACTGTGTTCGGGGCCTATGGGGAACCAGTTTTCCTTGTCTATACTCCATGCGAAATGCAGGCCGTTGTGATTGGAATTCTTATCAGTAGCGTACGCGAACAGATAAGCCGATGTGGGTTCACTGGCAATTGTTTTAAATACAGGAATAAAGAGTAAAATAATTAAGAGGTAGATACTTGCTTTTTTCATTCTAAAGTACGTTTATATTTGATTTGGATATATCATATTAATAAAAAAATAAATCCCAGATAGCCGGAACTGGTTCCTTTACGGAAGTATTGAATACGATCCGGATATATGAAGCCTTTTTATTTATATCAATATTTACCGGTGAACCTGATATTCCTTTCTCTGTATGGTCGGCGATGGTCTCCCATACATTTCCGTCCACAGAACTTTCTACTTTTATGAAATAGGTTTTCCAGGGATATTCGAATCGTATTTCCATCGTTTTGATGAAAGTATCAGATTTGAAATCTGCTTTAATCCATGCGTTTTCATCTGTCTCCGAGGCTTTCCACAAGGTGCTGAAATCGTTATCCGTCAAATCCTTTACAGCAGTGTATTCCTCTTTCTCCGAACTTGCGGATACTGATGCAGGTTGGATATAGGTAACTTTCTTCTGCGAAAGTTCAGGGAAAGACTGTACGCTGTATGGCGTGATATTCTTTATCTGTCCGTTCTGCCCGTCAAACTCAAGTTCGTTGATGCAGATCTGCCGGAAGGCTGTTCCCGTATTGAATGGAAGACTATGGCGATGGTACACGATATAATTTTTTCCTTCGAATGGCATGATGGTATGATGTCCGGGGCCATATACCTTGAGGCTGTCCGCTGTTTTCAGAACAGGGCTGTTTTCAGCTTCGGTGAAAGGGCCTAACGGCGTATTGCCCGCTGCATACCTTACTTCATAGGTTTCGTCAATGGTTTTTCCTTCCGAGTAGGTGAGGTAATATTTCGAACCGTGCTTTATCATTAGCGGCCCCTCGAAATAATGAGCGGGAGTAACCTCTTTCGGTTCTGTTTTGAACGTATGCATATCATCATTCAGTTCGGCTGCATAACAATGCCCGTTTATCCAATCCCAGCCCGAACCCCAGTAGAGATAGGCTTTTCCGTCATCATCGATAAAGGCTTCGGCATCTATTACATGGTAAAAACGGGTGGTGTCGAACGGTAACATCGGTTGGTCGCCCATCATATTCTCCCACGGGCCCAGGGGATGTTTTGCCTTGCCGCACCATACTTCCGAGCCTACCGATACATACATGTAGAAAGTATCTCCTTTTTTTACGATTGATGGCGCCCATACATTGTTGTTATTCGAAGTAGGGGAAGTACACAGTGCCTTGGTAGGCCAGTTTAACTGATGAAATGTCCAGTTCTGAAAATCATCCGATACCCAACACGAAAGGAATTCTGCTCCCCAGGGGTCAGCCGTTGCATACATATAAAATTTGCCTTCATATTGTACAATAGAAGGGTCGGCAAAATAGCCGGGAATAACCGGACTGCGAAGTTCCGTCGTTTCCCGGGAGTCTGTTGATTTACTACCTCCGCATGCTGTGAGCAAGACGGTGAACAATAATGACAGGTAAATAAAATTTTTCTTCATATAATATTAATTTATCAATATGTATTAATCGGGTAGGGGATCGGAATAAACAGCTTTGTCCTTAATTATCGCCGACTTAAAATTTCATCTTCAAACCCCAGTGCTTTGCCAGTCATTCTGCCTCTTTTTTTGTCAGGTGTATTACTGCGCCATGCTTCGGAGAAGAGAAGTTTGTCTATTTCAGAGTTTTATTGAAACTTCTTTCCCTTTATAGGTAACTACTTTATCTATTTTGAGAGAGTTTTCAACGCCAATCCCTTTCAGTTGGTTGACGAGTACAATCCGGAATCTGCGATTTTTCAGCATATCCGGAAAGTCTCCGTTCCTGTTTTCAATGGTTAGAGTCCTGCTTTGGTCATTCCATTTAAGTTTGATTGTCGAATAAATCCCTTTTTCGTAGTTATAATTGTCGTTTTCATCTTCGTACAGAACGAACTCTCCGTCTGCCCCTGTATAAACCCTTATTTCGAGGTTATCCCATTTCTTTTCGGTGGCATATTGTACTTTCGGCCCCCAAGGAATAATCGATCCGGCTCTTATATACAAAGGGATGATATCTATCGGCACTTCTTTATCGATAGTTTGGCCTCCGTTTAATTTCTCGCCTGTCCAGAAATCGAACCAGTCTGTACCCTGAGGCAAATAGACTGCCTGAGTCTTTATTTTGCTAAAATTTTCCACCGGATTCTTCCATTTATCTTTTTCTTCTGCGGAAACATACATCGGGTCGGTAACAGGTGTAACAAGGAACGATTTGCCGAACATATACTGATTGCTTATATCGTGCACTTTTTTGTCTTCGTTGAAATCCATAAATAAGGCACGCAGGAATGAACCGGAGTTGCTGGTTACATCCCAAGCTGTAGAATACATGTAAGGAATCATGCTATAACGCAGGTTGATATACTTTTCTTCCGAGTCATAAGCCCAATCACCTTTCTTCCCGAAGAAATATATTTCTTTTGATACACCACTACCGTGCGAACGTTGCATAGGTGTGAATGTACCGTACTGAAACCAGCGTGTATATAATTCGTGATATGCTTTGTTGCTTACTTCTCCTTCATATTCCCATAGGAAGAAACCGCCTATATCGGTATTCCAGTACGGAATGCCGCTAAGAGAGAAATTGAGTCCGGTAGGTATTTGCCTTTTCAGAACGTCCCATTTTGCGACTACATCTCCCGACCAGGTGTTAGCTGCATATCGTTGTTGTCCGGCAAAAGCGCAACGAGTGAGCAAATAGACACGTTTATCTGACGCGGTAGCTCTCTGATGTTCATACACACCTTTGTTCGATTGAAGCGGGAATGCATTGCGTACACTGCGGAAAGTACCGAGATAGGTGGGTATATCGAAGTCGGATTCTTTGACATCCAGATGATCGGGTTCGGTGGAGTCGAGCCACCATGCATCTATCCCCTTCGAAAAAAGTCCTTTATTCATATAATCCCAATAAATGTCGCGAGCTTCAGGATTATAGGCGTCATAAGCCCTTACACCCGAAGGCTTATTCGGGTCGGGCGGCCATGTGTCAGTACTGGAAGCCGGCCATGTGATAAAGTCGAGCAATATATTTTTTTCTTTCATCACCTTATATGGTTTCGTATCAGGGCCGAATGAGGCCCAGACAGAAATCATGATATGCGCATTTTGTTTATGTACATGGTCGATCATACCTTGCGGATCGGGAAATTCCGGATTGTCGAAGCTCATAGAGTTCCAGTTGGTATTAGGTCCCCAGTATTGCCAGTCCTGTATAATACCATCGAGAGGAATGCCCAGTTGCCTGTATTTATCCACTACTTCCATCATCTCTTTCTGGCTCTTATATCTTTCTCTTGATTGCCAGAATCCGAATGTCCACAACGGATACATTGGGGCCTGTCCTGTTAGGTCACGCATCTGGGCGATAACTCCGTCCCCGCTTTTACCGTACATGAAATAATAATCGGAGCATTCGCCTACTTCCGAGTCGAAAGACATCTCCTGCGGATTATCATTGAATGTGGTGGGAGAGTAGTTGTCCCAGAATATACCATATCCTTTCACCGATTGTATAAAAGGAATGCTTGCGTATAAGGCGCGCTGACGCATGAATATTTTTTCTCCGCGCTGGTTCAGTTTATTCGTTTGTTGCTGGCCTAACCCGTAAATGGCTTCGTCTTTGTCGAGAAGAAAGGCCTGACGCACACTGAATGTCTTACTTCCTGCATCATTGAAGTTGGAGAATTGTGTGCCATAATCTTTTTCTGTAAAAAGAGTTTTTCCGGCTTTGTCGGAGTAAGCAACTTTTCCTGTATTCAGATTGACGGTAACTTGCAGCAATTCACTGTTCAGGGATACTATATTCCCATTCTGATTGATGTCTAATGCTGTTGTTTGCGGTGTTTTGATTACCGATAGACTTTCCTTTTTGAAAACTCTGCCTTCCGGAGATTTTATTACGCGTACGATTGCCGGACTGTAGAATTGTATTTCTACATCCATCGACTGTACATTTGTTTTTATTCCCTTGTCAGTCTCTTGATATGTCTGGGCGAATAATTGCCCGGCTATGATGAATAAAATGAATAGTAAGCTATTCTTTCTAATACTAACCATAATTAATTAATGATTGAATTTTCAGATTTTTACTCTTTCAGAATAATACGATAAACACACTTTTCATTTCCCCGTTGTATGGAAGAAATAACAGTTGCCTTTACCGGACTTCCGTTCACTTTGGAAAACATCATTTCGGCAAACCCTTCGGAGCAAAAACATAATGCAGGGTATCTGACAGCCTCTTTCTTATTGATCAGAGGACATACACAGGCTGATTTGTTTTCGTCGGCCAATATAACTTTTCCGTTGTCTTCGTAACTAAATATCCAACCCCATTCTTTTTCTATAAATTGAATGAAATCATCCATTTTTCCTATATAAGGAGTTAACGATACATCCATGTTTAAATTTTGATAATGGGCTACAGACGCAGATTTTACTAATTTCCGGATCTCTGTTTCAGGCAGATTGTTATCCAGATTAGTAAGTATTTCCGATATCCACTTTTGAAATATAACAGCACTCCGATCGTCGTTGAGTGTTTCAGCATTGTTGGTGATGTTAACCCCGGAGATTGTATTGAATCCGCAGATACATGCGCTACTCAAACAAGCCTTTTTTATAAAATTTCGTCTGGATAAAGTCATGGTTGTACTATTTTATTTCAAGAACAACAATCGATTTGGCCGGCAGTTTGATATTTAGCTTGCCATTTTCTATTTTAGCACCGGTGAAGGTCTGAGGTTTTACCAAGTCAGGATTTTCGAAAGTATTGTGATCTTCAATGTTTTTCGAGGTCAGAATCCGTCCTTTCACACTATTTATCTTCGCGTTTGAGAAATCTATATTTACATTCTGTTCAGCACTCAGGTCTATATTTGCCAGCGTAATATGTGTCAATCCGTCTTTTTGTGAGGCAGAAGCATTTACTAATGCTACATTACGGCCTCTTATCTCTTTTGTCTCCGAGATAATATCCATCGGCAGATAAGTTGCATCCTGATGTACACGGTACATGTCGAAGACATGGTAAGTCGGGGTCAGGGTCATCTTATCGTCTTTGGTCAATATCATTGATTGAAGTACATTGACTACCTGCGCTATATTAGCCATCTGAATGCGGTCGCCATACTTGTTGAATACATTCAATGAGAGGGCGGCAACAAACGCATCGCGCATAGTATTCTGTTGAAACAGGAATCCCGGATTAGTACCCGGTTCCACGTCCCACCAAGTACCCCATTCGTCTACCATGAGCCCTACTTTTTTATCTTTGTCGTATTTATCCATAATGGTCATATGCTTTTGAATGACTTCTTCTATTTCAAGGCATTTTCCCATTGTCCAATAATAATCATCCGGAGTGAATTCCGTTGCCGAACCTTTGCTGCCGCTCCATCCTGTAACCGTATAGTAATGAAGTGAAAGCCCGTGCATTTTCTTTCCGGCTTTTTTCATCAGTACATCTGTCCAGTTATAATCATAGTCACTGGCTCCACTGGCTATTTTGAAGAGTTTATTTCCGTCAAAATTGCGGCAGTAAACGGCATAACGGCGATACAAGTCTGCATAATAGTCGGGGAGCATGTCTCCTCCACAACCCCAGCTTTCGTTACCAACTCCCAGATATTTTACTTTCCATGCTTTATCCCGTCCGTTCTTACGGCGCAGGTTTGCCATCGGGCTATCACCGTCGGATGTCATATATTCTACCCATTTGGCAAGTTCTTCGACAGTGCCGCTTCCTACATTTCCGCTGATATATGGTTCGCATTCAAGTAATTCACAAAGATTGAGAAATTCGTGCGTTCCAAAACTGTTGTCTTCTACAACTCCGCCCCAGTTGTTATTAACCATCTTCGGACGGTTTTCTTTCGGGCCTATCCCGTCCATCCAGTGATATTCATCGGCAAAGCACCCGCCCGGCCAACGCAGGTTAGGGATCTGAAGTTTTTTCAGAGCATTCAGCACATCGGTACGGTAGCCTTTTGTATTGGGTATCTTTGAATCTTCTCCAACCCATAAGCCTCCATAGATACAAGTGCCGAGATGTTCGGCAAAGTGTCCGTATATGTGCTTACTGATAATTTGCTTACCTCTTTCGGGATAAATGCGGATAGATACATCCTTTTGCTGTGAGAAAGCTGAAAAGGAACTAACTAAAACTAAAGCGGTAAGTAAAAGTTTTTTTTTCATTGTTTTATGGTTATAGATTTAATAATTCTAAAGTAGGTATTATTTCAGACCTCTTACGACCAGAGATTAGTCATAATGGATGAATAATCGGTCAAATATGTTATTGTTTCGGAATTATTACCGGTAGCATATGCTAATACTACCGGTAATGAATCTTGTTTTAATAACCCGGATTCTGTTTTAAGTTGCTGTTAGTTAGTAATATGGAATTTGGTATTGGGTAAAGATCCCGGTTCTTATTTTTTGTGGCATCATGTGAAAACCATGATTTAGTTGAGAAAACTCCAAATCGGATCAAGTCCTGACGACGGCGACCTTCCTGTGCAAATTCCCATCCTAATTCATCAAGGAAACGACCATATTGAATATCGCTTCCACCTTCGCTGGTGGTACTGTATACATCGCGGCGACCATAGTCATAAACACTTCCCAGTTTCAGTTCTGCATCTGTCACAGTAGCTTTTGCCGGATTGGTATTCCTGAATGCTCTTTCCCTGACTTCTGTTACAAGTGCACCTGCTCCGGCCTGATTTGATCTCATCAATGCTTCAGCTTTCATCATCAGAATATCTGCATACCGGAACTGCGGCCAATCATTGCTCAAGCGGTTGGTAGAACCTTCTGCATACTCAAATTTTCCCCATCTGAATCCATCGGCCATATCCGAGTTGTCGATCGAAGGAACAGATTTTATATAAATAAGTTGTCCTCCGCCATCACTACGCTCCAATGGTTGTGTACCGGTAAGCGATGTGTATTGCGGACCTGAAATGTAATTTTCAGTTAACCGTATATCATCAGAATCATAAGAATCGATAAACTGAGGAATAGCACAAACGCCACCCCAAGGTCTGGCAGTGAATCCATAAGTAGTTTGGTTTTCAGGAGCTAGTGTGTACAGGTGGAAGTCGAAAGCGTTCCAGTCAGTTACGTAAACTTCATCAAAAGGGAGACCGAATATGATTTCTTTAGAGTTCTCGTTCTTAGTTACAAAGATGTTTTTCTGCTCACTTTCCAAGCCATATTCCTTTGATTCATTTGCATAATCAATCACCTTATCACATGCATCGATACAGTTTTGCCATTCGGCTGTACCGCTCCATACTTCCGCGTTCAGGTACATCTTTGCCAATATGGTATAACCAACCCATTTATTCATACGTCCGTAAAGAGCACCTCTGGGAGTTTCTGAAAGGAGATCGACGTTATTAGTTAATTCATCTATAATGAAATTATACACCTGTAACCGTGTTGATTGCTGAGGGAGTGATACATCTTTATAGTCGGTAACGATAGGAACATTCCCATACAAATCCACCAAAATGTAATAATAAGAAGCACGTAACACTTTTAGTTCGGCAATCAGAGCATCTTTCGTTTCTCCTGATACTGCAATTGCTCCATCATCAATCTGAGATAATAAACGATTGCAGGTATTGATGCCCTTATATGTACGTGCCCATCCTTGAAGAACACCATCATCTTCTGATGTCCAGGTATGCTGATGCCATCTTTTATAGATATATCCGTCAACCCAACCGATACCATCACGTCCCGGTATAACATCCTGGTCGGCACAAAGTTCCTGTGAACGGACAACACCATTCCAAAGTAGCATCGTTTCACGCCACGACACGTAAGCAGCATTGACTAAATAACCTATTTCTTCTTCTGTGGTAGGTTTATACTGATCGGATGGGATTGTTCCATAGCTATCACTCTTCAGATCGGTACAAGAAGTGATATTAAGCAATATAAAAATGGCACAAAGTCCGAATGATAATATTTTTGTTTTCATTTTATATTCAATTTATTAGTTAGAATTTAACGCCTACACCAAGAGTGAATGAGCGAACTGTCGGATATCTGTCTCTACTGTCATACCCCGGAGTCAATCCGTTGATTTCCAACTCAGGGTCGATGCCTTTGTATCCTGTTATAGTCAGTGCGTTCAGTACAGAACCATAGACGCGAAGCGACTTGATATATTTACCTACTTTGTCGAAAGTGTAGCCTAATGTAATATTATCTATTTTCCAGTAATCTCCATCTTCTATGTAGTAGCTATTGAATTCCGGTTCAACGGATTTGCTCAGTTGCGTTTTGCCGAAAACTTTATCCGTTACAGATTTTAGTCTGTTTTCCATTCTACTGTTCTTCGTGTTTTCGTAGTTCATACGAGCGGCATTTATTATCTGGAACCCAAAAGCGCCACGCATCGTAATATTCAGATCGAATTTTTTATAACGGAAACTGTTATTCCATCCGCCATACCATGTAGGAACACCATTCCCTATCATATGCTTATCTTCCGGAGCATGCGTGAAATTATCGTAAGGTACTCTATTACCATCTCTATCCAAATAAATCCATTTACCTTCATCATCTACATCTACCACTTTGAATCCGTAGAAATTCCCTATTTTCTCCCCTACCTGTACACGGTGTGATCCCGTCACTTGTCCAGAATATTCGGCAGTTCCTGTATCGAAATAGTCATATTCCGTCTTGAATACACTTCCTGACAGGCTTTTCAGCTTGTTTGAGTTAGTTGAGAAGGTTACTGTTGTATTCCATTCAAAATCCTTATTCACAACAGGAATTCCTGATAATAGGAGCTCGAGACCTCTATTTTGCAGTTTTCCTCCATTAGCCCAAGTCGTTGGGTATAGGTTGGGAGGAGTAGGTACGGTATACTGAAATAACAAGCCATCTACTTCACGGTTATAAATATCAATAGCTCCCGATAAACGCCCTTTGAGAGCCGTGAAATCAATACCTATATTAGTTTCTTTTTTCTCTTCCCATTTCAGGTCAGGATTGGCATTTGATGCCGGAACTACAGTTTTCACCCATTTACCGTTCACATATGCGTAGCCTCCATAATTAACCATTGCTATTCCCATGAATGCATAAGTAGGTTGAGATCCTGTAACTCCATATCCTATACGAAGTTTTAGATCGTCAAATATATGCTGGTCTTTCATAAAGGCCTCTTCTGTAATTCTCCATCCTAATGATACGGAAGGAAAAGCTCCCCATTCATTATCTGTTCCCCATAACTGACTTGCACCTTCGTAACGCAAGCTTGCCATGAGCAGGTATTTATTCATATAAGAATAGGTAGCACGACCAAAAAAACCGATGAGATTGCTTGTCGTTTTTGTCGACGACCCGTCAGCTAAACCTTCTTTAAGAGCAGATCCGGCTCCTATATTATGCCAGCCGCCCATATAGTCGTCCTGAAATCCGTAATTGGAAAAATACATGTCTTCAAAATCGGTTTCATTGTAGCTATATCCTCCCAATATACTGAATTTATGGGCATTTATTTCTTTGTTGTATTGAGCCGTGAGTTCAACTAATTTCTCCATTTTAGTATAGGCTCCTACCGAAGACCAACCTGCCAAACCATCCCGGAGTGCTGAAATATGGTTTCTGGTTTCAGAATATCCATGGTTTCTGTTTTGACGATTATAAGACATAACAGTACTCAAAGTCAAATCCTTGATGGGATTGTAGATGATGCTTCCATTGAAGCGGATATCTGTGTTTTTTACATTTCCGTAGCATTCATACAGCCTTGCAAGAGGATTTTCATATTCAAATTTGTTTACATTCTCATACCAGCTTCCATCAGCATTCCTTACCGGATCAGTTGGGTTGTGGAGTGTTGCCTGACGGTATGTATAGCCGTTCCAGCTTCCTGCATTATTGGTAGATGCAAATTGATTTTTCTTACCCAAGATTCCGAATCTTAATTGCAATTTGTCATCGAACATGCGGTGCGAAACCTGAATTCGTCCCTGAAAAGTTTCAGAATCCGATTTTTTCATAATACCTTCTTGCGAAGTATAGTTTATATTAGCAATATAGTTTGTGCTTGCAGTTCCCCCCTGAAGAGAGAGGTTGTGAACATGGGTTAGCGGAGTACGCGTAATCTCATCGAGCCAATCGGTATCTCCGCCATGATCTTCAGTAGGATACAATTCGCGGAATTCGCTCGCACTAAGCATATCCAGTTTGTTGGCTATCTTAGATGTACTGATATAACCATTGTATTCCACTGTATTTATCTGTGCACCCTGTGCTCTTTTGGTTGTTATTAAAATTACCCCGTTTGTACCCCGTGTACCGTAGATAGCGGCAGCAGATCCGTCTTTCAATACATCAATGGACTCAACATCTTCCGGAGCAACTGTACTAAGACTTCCGGGTATACCATCGATCAGAATAAGCGGATCGGTATTTGCTCCACCGATGGAATTGTTACCACGTAATTGTATCTGTGTACCACCTGTAGGATCGCCATTCGGATTGGAGATAGCTAATCCGGCCACTTTACCCTGAATCAGTTGTCCCACATCTTTTACCGCGCCTTTTGTAAAGTTTTCGGATTTTACACTGGCTACCGAACTCGTAATATCTCCTTTGCGCTGTGTACCATAACCGATAACTACAACTTCATTTAGGTCATTCAGGTTTTCATTCAATGTGAGATTAATCACGGATTTACCTTTTACGGCAACTTCTTGTGTTTCATAACCAATATATGAAAATATAAGAATGTCATTCTCTGGTACATCTAATTGAAATTTGCCGTCTTCATCTGTAATTGTTCCTTTGGTAGTTCCTTTTATTGTGACTGATACGCCAATGAGAGGTTCATTATTGACATCTAGTATTGTCCCTGATATTTTATCAGATTGCCGGGTGGGAACTTGTGCCGTTTGATGTTGTATTGTCCCCATACTTACAGCGATGGTGTTGTCGTTTTGTCTGAATACCAATCCTGTTTGTTTGGATATTACATCTAAAACGCTGTTCAATGTACCGCTTTTAATATCTATAGATATGTTTTTAACTTTTTCCAGTACAGATTCTTCAAATATAAATTTGAGGCTGGTCTGACTGGTAATTGATGCAAAAATACTTTTGATAGGAGCATTTGCGTGTTTTAATGTAATTCTTTTATCCTGATATTTTTCATAAATAATATTATTC
>X355_Hoffmanns_Two_toed_Sloth__coassemble_2308_pt1 | contig 13911 bp, 9 predicted proteins | sample X355_Hoffmanns_Two_toed_Sloth__metabat2_low_PE_021 | metagenome-assembled genome bin X355_Hoffmanns_Two_toed_Sloth | reverse complement strand
TTAGTAAAAATAAGTTCTACAACCAGACTGGAGTCTCTAACGGTACTCTCGACAAGAAAAGCGGCATAACCGGCGACACAATAGCTAAAATATATGCTGCATATCCTGAAATAAATCTGGAATGGCTTATTTCGGGTGAAGGTGAAATGATAAAATCGTCGATATTCTGGTTATACGACAACCTACAATCGGTACGGGAACAGTATGCCGCTGTAATGAATATAGACCCGGCGACTGTCTCTGACAAAAATCTGCTCAAGGCAGAATCTCCTCTGGAGTTTATACCCATATTCTCCTATAAAGGATCGCATAAATGCCATGGATATCTATCCATACCCAATTTAAGTTCATGTGATGGCGCCGGATTTGTGAAAACAGACAGCATGTACCCATTGATTAAACCGGGAGATATCGTATGTTATAGAACAGCAAATCACACCAACGACATATATTGGGGTGAAATGTATATCGTATATCTTACCATCGATGGAGAAGAATTTCTCACCATTAAGAATCTGGATAAATCCGATGTGGCTGATGACTATATACGGCTTTCCGGATACAATCAGAAATATCATCCAAAAGATGTACCCATAGATAGTATACAATGGAAAGCGATAGTGAAGGCCTGTATCAACTACAATACTATAATATAAAGCAATCAATCAAACATTTATCCGCGTAATTATCGGGGAGGCTTCACTTGCCGCGCGTTAGCCTGCGCCCTTAGTTTCATGGACGGGATACGCATCCGGGGCAGGGCTGTTAAGTTCTCTACTTTGTTCTGTTATTTTCTGCTGTCATTGGCTCCGCTTCGCTCTGCCGAACGTTGTTTCTGAGTGGAACGAAGGATCTCTTTCGATTAAGGAGATGTTTGCCTCGCCTTCGCTTCGGCGATTTTGGCTCCGCCGATTTTCAATTCAATTCACTCCGTTCAACATGACACAGAGGGTAAAAAAAATCAGAACTTAACAACCCTGCCATCCGGAGAAAATGCCTAAAAAACGAAAACTCATACTCTATCACATAAGAAGGGATACCCTATATCGTTTAAAGTATCCCTCCCTTATATTATCTGTAAGATTTCTTGCTAACTATTGAAGTGGTATAGAAATATTACATTTTCTTCCAATGCATTCTTCGGACAGTCTTTTATTTCCAGAACAACTTTCAATTCGGCTTTGGCTATTCCTCTCAGGTTAACAAGCGATGCCAGAGTAACCCGCAGACGTACTTCACTGTCGACAACTACTGCCTGATTAAATTTCAGCTTTTCGATACCGTAATTTATCAGCATCTTTATATTGTTCACCTCTATTATCTGGTCCCAAAGATAAGGCAGGATAGATACCATGAGATAACCATGCGCAATTGTACTTTTGAAAGGACTCTCCACCTTCGCTCTTTCCTCATCCACATGAATCCATTGATAATCAAGCGTAGCTTCTGCAAATTTGTTGATACGGTCCTGAGATATCTTCAGCCAGTCAGAAGTTCCCAGTTCTTTTCCTACATACTGCTCAAAATCGGCATAGGAATTAATTATAAGTTTAGCCATAATAGTTAATTAACAAATACGGCATAAAAATATCTATATTAAACGATATTACCAAATAAACGCAATAAGGATTATAAAATTAACTATATTTTAATCGATTGGCTCGCTGCCTTTATTATAATCGGTTTCAGGCAACATTATTAAATATAAAACCTGACAAACCTGACAACTTTTCCTCATTCTCTCCACTTTTAAATAGAGGATAGGATTGATAATTTTAATAGGCTTTAGCCAAATCCTTTCCGGCTAAAGTCTGTCTCAAGGAACCTTTTATTCACATCTTAAAAGACGTGGTAATTCATAGGTCTTTACAATCCAGTCCCGCGAGGAAGTTAGAGAGGTTAAAACTTGACAAACCTGACATTATTTTCTTCTTTTTTTATATGTCCACTTTTCCTCCCTATTTTTTCTACTTCAATACATCAAAGAGCTATAAGCTATCAGTTAAGGGCTAAATACATAGATAAAGTTATTTCATATACATTATATAAATCTTTATAAAGTTATTTCCATATCTTTGCACTAAGTTTTGGTGTTACAGATCCGCGTTGCCGGACGAGTAATTAAAAGGGAATCAGGTGCAAATCCTGAACAGACCCGCTGCTGTAAGCTCTTTTCAGTGAGCAGTTAACAGTCATCAGTTAACAGTTATGCAATCTGAAAACAGTTTTTGGACAATACTCAAACCACTGATTGACAGTTATCAGTCATCAGCTATCAGTTAACAGTTTTTTTGACTGTTTACTGTTAACTGCCCACTGTTAACTGAATGTCGGGAAGACCGTTCAAAAATGGAGCAAGTCAGAAAACCTGCCGGAACATTATTAGTTGAAAGCTCGAGGTTTAGGCTTAAATACTATTTACAGACAACACACATACCTGTTCGTCTATTTTAGTCCTACACTAAAGGCATCTGATTCTAACTCTTATAAAATGAATCTTAAAGATGTTTGATTCTGTTATGTTCGTATCTCTCGGTCCCGGAGACCCGGAACTGATAACCTTGAAAGGTTTGAAAGCCCTGCAAAAAGCAGATTTAATATTTTGTCCGTCAACCGCCCTTCCCGAAGGAAGAAGTTCCTCACGGGCAAAGGATGTCTTATTGCAATTGGGCATCAACGAGGCAAAGCTGAACATATTCAATGTACCTATGAACAAAGACCGTTCACTGGCCATTGAGAGTTATAAGGCAGTGGCGGAAGAAATATCGGATAAGTATAAAACCGGGCATAAAATAGCTGTTACAGCCGAAGGCGATGCCGGATTCTACTCTACCATCTATTACATAAGCGAATATCTTACACAGGAGAATATACCGGTCAGCCGCATCGCAGGCGTGCCTGCGTTTATAGCCTGTGGCACTCTGGCCAACATTCATATTGTGAAACAAGAGGAAGAGCTCGAAGTTATTCCGGGTATCATAACATTAAACAGCCTGAAAAAAAAGATCAAAATAGGCAAAACCGTTGTACTGATGAAAGCTTCCCAGTGCGAACAGGTAATAAAGGAAGCATTAGAAAATATCCAGGACATCACTTTCCACTATTTTGAAAATGCAGGAATCTCCGGCAAAGAAGTCTATACTCAGAATAGGGAAGAAATACTCAATCGTAAATTCCCTTACTTTTCACTAATTATAATCCGCAAATAAACAAATATGAAAATCCTTACCCGTTCAATAATCCTGCTTGCTTTTGGCTGCTTCATAGCATGCAACCCGAATAAGAAAGACAGCAACAATATTTCCGGCTCGCACGATACTTTAAATATCAAATATGCAAAAGGCTTTACCGTATCCGAACATGGAAATTACAAACTGGTGGATATACACGATCCTTCCGGCGAAAGCGATACCAAATATCAATATGCTTTATTGAAAAGAGGGGAAGATAAAACCGGCATACCTGCCGGATACCAGATTATAGAAGTCCCCGTAAGAAGCGTGGTATGTATGACCACCCTGCAAATTTCCAATTTTATCAAATTAAACGCTGTAGACAAAATAGCGGGGATAACCAGTACCCGTTTCCTGTTTAATCCTCAGCTAAACGAACAATTAAAAACCGGGAAAACAAGCAAAATCGGTATCGAAGGCGAGTTTGACAACGAAGTGGTTATGGCTCTCGATCCCGACATTATCCTTGTTTCGCCCTTCAAGCGCGGAGGTTATGATGCTATCCGTAATCTGGATATTCCTTTAATCAGCTTTTTAGGCTATAAAGAATCGTCTCCTCTGGGGCAGGCCGAATGGATAAAATTTACAGGGCTTTTATTGGGAATGGAAGAACAGGCCGGTAAACAATTCGATGAAATAGAAGAAAAATATAATCAGTTGAAATCACTGGCCGGACCGGTGGCGCATAAGCCGGCGGTGCTTAGCGGAGAACTGCATTCGGGCAATTGGTATGTCGTAGGAGGAAACAGTTATCTGGCGCAACTCTTCCGCGATGCGGGAGCATCCTATTTTATGAAAAACGATGATGAATCGGGAGGATTTTATGTGGATTTCGAAACTGTATATTCTCAGGGCGCGAATGCCGAATACTGGCGTATGGTAAACAGCCACAACGGAACATTCAGCTATGAAGCGCTGAAACAAAGCGACGCACGTTACGCCGATTTCAAAGCATACAAAGATAAAAAGCTTATCTATTGCAATCTCAGGGAAAAGCCCTTCTATGAAAATACGCCTGTAGAACCGGAAGTTGTACTGGCCGACCTGATAAAGATATTCCACCCCGAGCTGTTACCCGAACACACACCTGTATATTATGAACTATTGAAATAATGAAACGTCATATATTTTTACTTATACTTATCTTTGTTTCTATCCTGCTGTTTTTCATACTCAACCTTGTATTGGGAACTATCTCCATACCCGTAGGTTCTATCTGGAATATATTATCCGGAACAGGAGATGAACCGCTGATATGGCAGAATATAATCTGGAAATCCCGTTTTCCCCAGACACTGACGGCTTTGGTTGCGGGAGCAGGCTTATCCATAAGCGGGTTGCAGATGCAGACCGTATTCCGTAATCCCCTGGCCGGTCCCTCCGAACTGGGTATCAGTTCGGGAGCAAGCCTCGGTGTAGCTTTCATTATCCTTCTGTCGGGAAGCATTGCCGGAACGGCGTTGAGCACTTTAGGCTTTTTCGGGGAAGTGGCTGTATCTGTGGCGGCTATTGCCGGGGCTATGGCTGTGATGGCAATCATAATAGCCATTTCGCAACGGATAAGGGGAAATGTCATACTCCTTATCATCGGAGTCATGATAGGCTATATAGCGACTGCCATTATCGGCGTCCTTAAATTTTTCAGCAACGATGAAGATGTCAGGGCATATGTAATATGGGGACTGGGCAGTTTCGCGAAAGTATCGGGTAATCAGGTCTATACTTTCGTCTTTATAATGGCCGTACTTATCCCGCTTTCATTCCTGCTTATCAAGACACTGAACCTTATGCTGCTCGGCGATGGCTATGCCCGTAATTTAGGGCTGAATATAAAACGTGCCCGCCTGTATGTAATCTGCTGTTCGTGTGTCATCACAGCTATTATCACAGCTTATTGCGGGCCTATCGTCTTTCTGGGACTGGCCGTACCTCATCTGTGCCGTACAATATTTGTCTCGTCCGACCACCGGATACTGATGCCTGCCGTCACACTCACAGGGGCATTCCTTGCCCTGCTGTGCAACCTTATAGCACGCATGCCGGGATTTGAAGGGGCATTACCTATCAACTCGGTGACGGCACTCATAGGTGCGCCGATAGTTATATCGGTATTATTCGGAAAACGTAAGAATGAGATAACGGAATAGGAAGATGAAACAAAAGACAATCGATATACAGCATCTTTCGATAGGATATTCTTCAAAAAAGAATATCATCACTGTCGCCGAAAGTATAACTTCATCCATTTTCAGCGGGGAACTTACCTGCTTGCTCGGAGCCAACGGGATAGGCAAGTCTACTTTGCTGCGGACGCTTTCGGCTTTCCAGCCCAAATTGTCGGGCAGTATCTATATACGCGGAAAGGAAATAAAAGAATATAGCGAAAAGGAATTTGCTACCCTCGCCAGTGTAGTCCTGACCGAAAAGTTTGATATAAAAAACATGAGCGCCCGCGAACTTATCGGCTTGGGACGCAGCCCATATACAGGATTCTGGGGAAAACTGAATAAAGAAGATAAAGAGATCGTAGATAAGGCCATCGCGATGGTGAAAATAGAAAATCTGGCGCACAGGATGGTTCATACACTAAGTGACGGGGAACGGCAGAAAGTGATGATCGCGAAAGCGCTGGCGCAGGAAACACCGATAATCCTTCTGGATGAGCCTACTGCTTTTCTCGATTTCCCGAGCAAAGTAGAAATCATGCAATTGCTGCACCAACTATCCCGCAAGACGAATAAAACTATTTTCCTTTCCACTCACGATCTGGAACTGGCGCTCCAGATAGCTGATAAAATATGGCTGATGGACAGGCAGAGCGGAATAAAGATAGGGACACCCGAAGATCTGTCCCTGGATGGCAGCCTGAGTAGTTTCTTTGCCAGAAAAGGGATTATTTTCGACCAGGACACCGGACTGTTTAGAATAGAAAATGAATCCGACAGACAGATAAAACTACTTGGGCACGGACAAAAATATACAATGGTCAGAAAAGCGCTGCAACGGAATGGAATACTGGCTTCGCGGCAGTTTAACACCGATTCTTACATTGATATTACAGATAACGGGATAAAAATTTGTATACCGGAGCAACCGGACTTATTAATTTCCAGCATTGAAGAATTACTGGACAATATACATCGGCTATGATACTTATATTCGGCGGAACAACAGAAGGACGCAAAGCCCTATCGGTGTGCGATGGAGCGGCCAAACCATATTATTATTCCACGAAAGGCGATTTGCAGAAAGTGGAGAGTGTGTATGCTATTCTTCTCTCCGGAGGCCTCGATGAAGAGTCTATGATTACATGCTGTAAGGAGAATAACATTAAGCTTATTATAGACGCAGCGCATCCCTTTGCCGGGAACCTGCACGGGAATATAGCTTCCGCGTCCGCAAAATTGGAAATACCCGTAGTCAGGTATGAACGCAGTTATCCGGAACATGCGGACGATTTGCTCTGGTTCGATTCTTACAACGATGCAATCCATTATCTCGAAAGTAATAAGATAGATAACCTGCTTGCGCTGACAGGAGTAAATACGATAGCAAAACTTAAACCGTACTGGAAACGGCACAACTGCTGGTTCAGAATTCTGGACAGGGAAGAATCCCGCACTATTGCACAGGCAAACAATTTTCCATATGACAAAATATTATATTACAGACAGGGAGAGGATGAAACTCCCTTATTCGAAAGAATAAAGCCACAGGCAATTATAACAAAAGAAAGTGGCGACTCCGGTGGATTTAACGAAAAAGCGGATGCTGCCCGCAAACTGAATATACCCTTTTTAGTCGTCAAACGGCCTCCCCTATCCCCTTCTTTCATTTCCGTTTATGGCGAAAACGGACTACGCAAAGAAATTGAAAAATATGCACCCGGGTTCTTCGATTTAAGGACAGGATATACGACAGGGACATGTGCCACTGCTGCTGCTAAAGCGGCGCTCACAACCCTGCTCACCAATGAGATACAGGAAGAAATCGGCCTGACACTGCCAAACGGCGAATGGATACGCATTCCTATTGCTACCACACGGTTTTCAGAAAATACAGTCAGTTGTTCAGTCATAAAAGATTCCGGAGATGACCCGGACATTACCAACGGATGCGAAATAGTATCTACCGTACAACTCTGCGATACTCATAAAGGCGTCCGTTTTTTACAGGGAAAAGGTGTGGGTACAGTAACACTTCCCGGACTGGATATAGAAATTGGTGAACCGGCCATCAACAAGACGCCCCGTATGATGATAAAGCGGGAAATCTTCAAAGTCTTGCGCCATAATCAGGACAAATTGCCGGACGGGGATTCAAAGACAGGTGTAGATGTCACTATCTCCGTTACCAACGGAGAAGAAATCGCACTGAAAACATTCAATCCCAAACTGGGTATCACAGGCGGAATATCTATTATCGGCACTTCGGGAATAGTGAAACCCTTTTCTTCGGAAGCATTCATCAACTCCATCCGCCGCGAAATGCAGGTAGCCAAAGCCCTGGGATGCGAGCGGGTAGTGATTAACTCGGGAGCAAAGAGCGAACGTTTCGTGAAACAAAGATATCCTGATCTGCCTGCACAGGCATTTATCCATTACGGGAATTTCATCGGCGAAACAATAAAGATAGCGTCTGACCTCGGTTTCAAAAGCCTGACGTTGGGTATTATGCTCGGGAAGGCCGTGAAACTTGCCGAAGGCTCACTGGATACACACAGTAAAAAAACGGTGATGAACAAAGAGTTCCTTACCGGCTTAGCTTACGAAAGTAATTGCTCCGAAAGAACAATTGCAGCGATACAGGAAATGACTCTAGCCCGGCAGTTATGGGATATTATTACTACCCAAGAGGAAGTTTTTTTTACACTTCTTATCAAACGATGTTATGATACGTGCGTTCCGCTTTTACCAAACGGAAAGCTGACAATTATGCTCATAGACGAAGATGGGAATATTATCCTCTGAACAGATGCTTGAACTGGTGAGAATATAATTTCGACAATCCTTCCCTGTTTCCGATCGCGTCACCTACTACAATCATGGTAGTCAGCGTCAGGTTATTTTCTTTGACAATCTTAGCCAGATCCTTTAACTGCCCACGGTATATTTTCTCATCTTTCCATGTGAGCTTATAACAGGCTGCTACCGGAGTTTCGGGCGGGTAATGTACCATCAGTTCCTTTTGTACCTGCTCCACGACAGTAGCACTCAGGAAGATACACATTGTGCTTTGTGAGCGCGCCAGTAAATGAAGCTTTTCTTTTTCCGGCATCGGAGTCCTCCCCTCCCCTCTTGTCAGTATGATAGTCTGCACCTTTTCGGGTATCGTAAACTGTGATTCCAAAGCAGCTGCAGCAGCCAGAAATGACGATATGCCCGGAGTGATATGATAAGACATATTATATTTATCGAAAAAAGCCATCTGCTCCTGAATAGCCCCGTAAATACACGGGTCACCCGTGTGCAAACGTACTACCAGCTTACCCTTATCGTAAAACTCTTTCATCAAATCAAATTGCTCTTCCAGATCCATCGAAGCGGAACTACGCACAACCGCTCCTTGTTTTGCACAATAAGTAAGCTCCACCGGAACAAGGCTTCCTGCATATAAAATCAGATCGGCGGCTTCAAGAAAATAACGGCCTTTCACCGAAATCAAATCCGGGTCACCCGGCCCCGCGCCTACTATCTCGATATGTCCTTGCCGGACTGCCATACGTCCGACGGCAATAGCAAAAGTAAAATCATTGCCCTGACTCAATACTCCTTTCTGTTTTTCCAATATAAGAGGTCCTCCGTCAGAACTTTTAATGGCTGTGGACTCGGAAACTCCGGCAACTGTTGTTACTTCTTTCACCTTATCCGATGGATTAGGTACTTCTATGTCTTTCAGTTCCTCTGCGTTATATATACGTACCGGGATATTCCCGAGATACGATTGTAACTCACGAAGCAGAGGCTCATCCTTTTTAATATCTATAGTCGAAATACTGCTTATGGAAGCGATAGCAATATGCTTTTGCAACAGAGTATCCGCAATATATCCGCTTATACCCTCAGGATTACAGTCTTTGCGGCATCCGATACCCAGATGCAGTACTTTCGGATGATAGCTGATAACAGGTATGCCCGCATCAGGATAAAGGTATGGAGAAACTGCTATCAGCAATTCATATTCCTGTAAATCAATGTCTTCATACTTGTAATATATCTTCACATGCCCGGCAACTGTACGCTCCATAAATTCAGTTCCTTCGTCCACAATATCGAGCAATAGCGCGGTGGGCTTTCTGTTTACATAAGCCGTAAGCGGTTCATTGAAATTATCTGCGTTGGAAGTCGTTACCCAATTATATTTTTCACCGATTGTATCCAGCGCCCAAAGGTTGGTATTATCGCTTTGGGTAGTGATAACCGCTTCAGCGCCTGTAATGTTGGCGATCCTCTTTGTCAGTTCGTTAGCGCCTCCCACATGTCCCGAAAGCACGGACACCGCATAACGCCCGGTACTGTCCACATTTACAATGGCAGGGTCGGTATGCTTGTCTTTGATATAAGGGGCGATGCTACGGACGCAAATACCCATAGCCCCTATAAATATGATTGCCTCCGATTGGCCGAATAAGTCTTTTACACAGTCGTTTATAGAAGAAATCCGATCCGTTCCTTTTAAGCCGGCTTTTGTGTATATATTAGTTTCACCTAATTCTTTCCTGATGGTTTCAGCTAAAGGAAGGCTAGTTTCAGATGTTAGTATTATAGCGTATTTCATATTTTATTTAAAAGTTACAAGTAAACGAGTTACAAGTTACGAGATGCTTGCGCAATTATTAATTTCATTCTTAATTTTTAATTTCATATACCCTCTCTGTAAGTCCCCCTCGGGGGATTTAGGGGGCTTGTGCTTTCATCACTTCAATAGCATTAAAATCATCCACAGCAACAGTGATGCTTTCCTTTATTACCAAATCATTATCCTTTGCCGCTGCCAAAAATATTTCTTTGCTTTCGGCTGATACAGAATTGAATACTATTGTTCCTCCCGGGACTAATACCGAAAATACCTTCGACATTATATCCTTCATGCGTCCGCCATGCCCGCCGATAAAAACAGCATCGGGACGGGGAAAGTCAGAAATATCCGTTTCCACAAAATCACCTATGATGGTATTTATGCCCGGCGTACCGAATTTCCGGGAGTTATTTTCCATAAGTTCTTGTCCTTCTTCCCGTTTTTCGAAAGAGAAAACATCTAAATGAGGAAACTGCATCTTAGCTTCAATAGATACCGAACCTGTACAGAAACCGATATCCCAGAATACCGACTTGTTTCTCAAATCCAGTAAACTTAAAGAAAGCAGGCGCACCGGCATTTTTGTTATCATCTTAGCCCTGCCATTCAGCAAATCGAACTCGCTTTCAGGGATGCCGAAAGGGCGTGGACGTTCATATGTCTTTTGCAAAATGAGATTGTTGGGAAAAGCAAATGTTTTTCCCGTAACATCGGATAATTCCAATGCAGTTACATTCTCCTTTTCTTTATTCCCCAACAATTCACCTATATACATCTTGTAATTATCATACCCATAATACAGCATTCGTTCGGCGATAGCCGCAGGTGTATGTTCCTTATTGTCGGTAAGCACCCCTATCTTATTATATCCGTAGATTAACGCCTCATCGAAACGAAGCCACGGGCGTCCGGTAAGCGAAACGATATGCATATCGTGATATGGCATCAACAGGCGGTGAGCCAGTAGTTGCAAGGAATTGAAGTATGGATACAACAGTATTTCAGCCTCTGGTAACTCCCTCCGAATGGTGTTGGCAAAACCATAAAAAAGAGGATCGCCCGAAGCAAACACCACGATTTCGTCATAAGTCCGGTATTGCCCAAAAATCTTGTTTAGGGGAACAGTTATCTCTATCCACGAATAATCTTCCGGAAGGAAAGGCCTCACTATTTCGTGATGGCGTATTCCACCCGAAAAAACAGTATGCGAGTTGATCACATCTGTTATTTCAGGAGAGAAATGTTGCGACTGGTTATCGTCAATACCTATAACATAGAATTTCATTCGTCATATTTTCTAATTAATGTATTATCTATTACCCTATTTGCAAGTCCCCCTCCAGAGGATTAGGGGATCAAGTTAAACATCCCTGCCCGGTTTCAATTGCTCCGCATCATCGAAGGTAAGAATGGAATTAACCAGTGTCGCCGCCAGATTGCTTCCACCTTTTCGTCCTTCAACGATCAGTTTCGGCACATCTTTAAAGGGCTTGGTCATATGCTTGGATTCCCTGACATTTACGAAGCCGACCGGAGCAGCGATAATACCTGCCGGATGCGTTTTCTTCTTGCGTATGAGTTCGCACAATTCCATCAATGCCGTAGGGGCATTACCAAACACATACAAGGCATCGGGATGTTCTTCCGCCGCCAGACGGATACCTGCCTGAGTACGGGTAATCTCCTTATCTTTTGCCAGTTGCGCAACACGCTCATCATGCAGATAACATTTCACCTCAACGCCAAGACGCTCCAATGCTCCTTTGCGGATGCCCGAGGCAACCATAGTCACATCCGTAACAATCGTTTTTACCTTTCCCGATATAAATTGATTATGGAGTTTCTCAACAGCTCCTTCATCCGTATACAGTATATTCTCCATATCGAAATCGGCAGTCGTATGTATCGCATGCAGCAAAGCCCATTTCTTATCCAAAGGAATATCCTTCTTCTTCAATTCGCTTTCTATGGTTCTGAAACTGCGGATCATTATATCCTGCCCGATGCCGACATCATCTGTTTTAGACTCCCGATAATATCCTCTCGGTGTTACAATGTTCTGATTGTCGAAAATATAAGACTGGGAATTCCCGATAATGATTATGGTAAACATATCTATTTCCTCGGGGTCGAGCTCTCCCAAAGTAGTAACTACCACCTCCTGCTCTTCCCGTCCCGCCTGACGTACATAGCCGACCGGGGTTTCGGGTGAGCGTTCCTGGAGAAAAATTTCTATCAACCTGTATAGTTGCCAGTAACGGCCATTGCTCCTCGGATTATAAACTGCCGTTACAAAATCGGCGGAGGCCGCGGCTATAATGCGCTTTTCTATCCTGTCCCATGGTGTCATCAGATCAGATAAGGAAATAATACAGAAATCGTGTCCGACTGGTGCACCAAGTAGAGCCGCCGCTTTCTGGAAAGCACTTATACCCGGCAAGACTTCGACAGCTATATCGCTTTGCTTTTCTTTTTTCATTTCGTACACCAGAGGAGCCATTCCGTAAATTCCGGAATCGCCCGAACTGATAACACAAACGGTACGCCCTTCTTCGGCATGGCGGAAAGCTTCTTCTGCCCGTTCCCGTTCTTTCTTCATTCCCGTGTCGATACAAAGCGTCCCGGGACGGAGAATATCTTCTACAAACCGGAAATAATATTTATAACCTACAACTACGTCCGATATCTTCAGCGCATCCAGTACGGCAGGAGTAATATCCTCCTGTGAACCCGGGCCTATCCCCGCAACAATAATTCTTCCTACTGACATATATTCGTATTGTTTTTTTTCTTTGAACAAATATACTTTTTTAATCTCTTTATTTTCCTCTTTATATACCTAAATCCTAACCACACTCCCGTCAGCGAAACCAATGTTCCGCCAATCATAGTTGTCCACATCACTATGTTCCAAAGGACAGGGCGTTCTGCCAGAAATTTAAATTTAAAACTATGTAAAGCCTGATAAGACCAGCGTCTTACTTTGGTATTATTATTAAAATAACGTGTATTCCCATTCTTCGGGTTAATGTAATATGTACTGTTGTCGGCATCTTCGACCTGTACTTTATATACAGGGAGAGGCAGGTGATCTGTCAATCCTACATAATAGTTGTCGTATTCGTCCATTAAGGATATAACCGCCGGTTCTTTATGAAGCAATGAGATACGGCTCTTAATAGCTGCTTCGTCCAGCTGCATGGCAAGCACAGATGTACCGGAAGCATCGATTGTATGCAAACGGTCATCTATTACAGCCTTGTATATTGGCTTTTGGCCGAAAGAACTCCATTCTATGGATTTTATCTGGCCGTGATATTTCTCATAAAGACGCCTGTAATCCAAGGTATAAGTATCGGACTCTATTTTTTGTTTTGAATACAGCCTTTTCTCAGCCGATGGATCATGTACTTTTACCATCCATCCGGGCACTTTGGCCAGAGACATCATGCCGCTGAAAACGAAGGTAAAAACAAATATACCGAACATGAAGCCCAATATATGATGCCATTTATATGCAAACTTCCGATAAGGGCTCTTCATCTTTTTCTTCCGGCGATATTCTTTTATATACGAACGGATGCCCAGTATCAGCCCGGCAATACACATAACGGAACCTATTCCCGAAAGCCATATGACAACATCCATCCATTGCTGCGAATTCTGACGGAGCGATGTAAAATATACCCAATGGGGTATCGCGCCCAGCCATGCCCAGAAGCGGCTGTCTTTGTCTGTAAACTGCAAGGCGTCTCCCGATACGGACGAAACATATAACTGCGACTTCCCTTCATCTCCGAAGTAGAATTTATAGATAGGAAAATCTTTTCGTAAGGGCCCGAAAGGAATCCATTGCTCCAATTCCCGCAAAGTATCTACC
>X355_Hoffmanns_Two_toed_Sloth__coassemble_2304_pt1 | contig 13945 bp, 17 predicted proteins | sample X355_Hoffmanns_Two_toed_Sloth__metabat2_low_PE_021 | metagenome-assembled genome bin X355_Hoffmanns_Two_toed_Sloth | reverse complement strand
TGGGCAACAACCCCATGGTCGGCGCGACCGTCGCCGTCGCCGTGGCCGTTTCCCAGGCGCTGGCGAAGTAATACCAAGGTTTTTGGGCCTGCCCAGCGATGGGCAGGAACCAAGAGAATCCCACGTTCGAGAAATTTGTCCCCAATTTGTCCCTGTTTTTTCAAGGCAGTTCTTGTCCCTGAAAACTAAAAACTTCGCTCCGGGGGGATATATCCAATATCGCAATAAGAGGTGTCCGAAAGGGCACCTTTTATTCATATAGAGATAGAAACAAAAATAGGGGAGAGCCCTTTCGGAACTCTCCCCATTTTTCTTTAACTATTGTATCCTCGCACATCTTCAAGAAAGCTGTGATTGAGCATATGTTTTTCGTAGCTTTCAGAGACAATACGATGGGCAATATCAACTTCTCCGTTTGTCAATCCGCTTTCAGAAATGATTGTTTCATATTCTTCGTAGACTTTGAAGAACCGCCTATATTCCTCACGGGTTACGTTGCAAGATTCATCGGCAACCCGTGAAGCAAACCCAAGAATCCAGTTTCGTTTATTCTCAATTAGTAACGATAGAGTGATATCGTTGTTTTTATCAAGCTTCTCACAAAACTCTTTCATGCATGATTCGTTGCTGTCTAGGCGTTTGTTTACGTCTTGAATCCAACCGTCGCGTTTGGCGATGTTGTCTTCGCTGTAATGAGATTTGATTTCATCGAAAAGAATCTTATTATCACTCAATGCTTGAGCAACCTCTCCAAGAAGAGCTTTTTCTTGTTTCTTTCGAGCGAACCACTTTCGGATTTTAAGAAACTCCGGAACGATTTTTCCTTTGAATTCCAGAAGTTCACCGATGATTTGCATGAGAAGAAAAAGAACAACAAGAATGATTCCAAGTTTGGAAGGTAAGTTTAATTGAGCGTTCAAGTACTCAAGATAGTTTAGCAAGGAGTTTCATCCTCGCTTTCTTTATAAGGAGTTACACCGTGGGGCATAAGCATGCATACCATTTCAATTGCGCCGTCGATAATCAATTGAATCTGCTCAGTGACTTCGATCCCCGCTTTTGTCAATACTTCGGCTGTGACAGCTTTTGCATATGAGTTGCGTTCTTCCTTTGGAAGCTGTCCCATTTTCCAGAGATCTTCTGCTGTTTGTGCGCCCTCTCCTGCGGCTTCTAAGACGGTTATAACCGTTTTGAAGTAGTTGCTTGGAAGAATACCCGCAACAGCTTTTACAAGCGCTGTAATCGCTGCCTAGACGGGCTTCCACTGAATGATTTTTTCGATATAGCTTACGCCCGAAAATCGTTGTACAATGTAAAGTACAGCAATTACAGCGGCTACAGTTAACAAAATAATCTGATACATTTCCATAATTCATTCCTCCTGATTATCCCTGTGCTGAATCTTCCTCGTCGGATTCTAATGTCGAGTTGACTAAGGAAAACTTTCTTTCGGCATATTTCTCAATACTGCTATTGCCCATATATCCGGTTATAGTGACGCCAGCGAGCGTAGCTGACCAAACGATAATCTTTTCAACGATAGGCACGACATTATCTTCGATAGGGTGTATGAGCTAAATGAGGAGAACAGCAAATACAATGATGATCCATTGAACCTATCCCCAATTAGCTAGTTTTTTGCTGTGCTGAATATATTTGGTAACAATCTGATTTTCGTTTTTCATATATATCAACTAATCTTTTCAACCGTTGGAGAATATCCTTTCGATTTTAAAATGGATACAATTGAATTAGCCTCATCTTCACTATTTGCATTCAAAGTAATTTTCCATAGATTTGAAGTGATTTTAACATAATCACCGGAGACGTACCCTGTGTTTCCATTGTAATTAAGCATATACCAACCGTTTGATTCTCCTGTTATTGTAATGGAAGAACCATTAGTAAGCTGACCAAGAACATTTCCATCTACTGGATAATCGCGAACGCGAAGTTTTCCGCCTGCAGTTTTAACATATCCCTAAATAGGGAACGAAATAGAGGAGGTTTGATGATTTGAATTATCTTCAGAGATATCATAGATAGTGTCTTTTAATCTTGAAGTATGTGACCATTCACTAATACATGAATAAACAACGCCATATTTCGTTCCTTTTGCTTCAACCACTTTACCGTTACCAATATACTATCCAACATGGTAAAAATTTCCGATACCATCATTCTTGTACTGAGCAGGTTCATTTCCATCGTTGCGCCATTTGTAGACAGCCATGCCGGGACAGAGATCGATCTCTCCAATTTTTCCTTTAGTTACAGAATATTTTCTCCACATAGTATTTGAACCATGATACATGTACCCACCTGCTTGCTTGTACCAATAAGAAAATGCCCCGGAGCAATCAACGGCCTTTTCAGAAGCTCCACCTGCTACATAGCTCCACTTCTGCGTAACCATAGTCTCAAATTTCTCTACCTAATAACTAGCCTTTACAGACACCGAATCGTCAGCTCCTTTCATGAGTTCGATCATTGTGTTCGGATAATAAAAAGACAGGATATCCCGATAAGAGATTCCTGTTTCTGCCGCGTACTTTGCACCTGCTTGACTCATTCCAACTCCGTGACCCGCCTTTTTTCCTTTTGTAGCCGCGAGATCCCACGGGTCTCTTTGCTCAATGAGCCAAGTCCTGTAACTGCCCCACCTAGATAAAGAAGAGGTTGTTTTCCCTCCGTTGGAAGAGGAAAAGGAGCATGGGGAAATCATTGATCCATTGCATACTAACACCTGATTATTTGTTTCATCGACAGCGTAATAAGCATTTTGATATGCACTGTTGTTCACGCGGCTTGCGCGAAAGGATTGTATTTTCTGAGATGAATCAGAGATTACCTTTCCAGATAATGCATAGGAATAAGAGAGCGTCCTTGAAGCAACCGCTTGTGCTTTACAGGCTTCCAAGGGGGCGTTTCCAATTTCGCTGGCAACGACACCGTATAAGTAATCGCGATAGGGGATTTCAATGGTTTCTCCAATATTTACATGATAGGCAGAGGCGTTTTCCTCTTTGGAAATTCGTATTCTAATTTTCAAGAATATACTCACCACCAAATATATCTTGGCTTTTCTTCATCCCAAAGCCAATACCTCAGATAATCATCTAACATAATCGCAAGAATAGACAAGAAGAACCATATGGTTGTAAATGGTAGACAAACTTGCCCAAAGAGATTGAACGGTAGGCTAGAGTAATCCCAGAGATTGAGCTGTAGAACAATATTGAGTATTATACCAAAAATGAATTCAAGTGAGGTAATGATACAAGCGCAAATTGTTTGTTGCAAAATCAAAGGCATTTCCCATGGAATGATTTCATTTAGGCTGCCGCAAAGCAAAAAGCAGGTTCCACCAAGCACAATCATCGTCCAGTGAGAATATCCTCGATACAGAATTTCTATGAAATAATACACCAGCCCTCCCACGCAGAAGAGGGCTGGGTATTTCATATAAGGTTTAAGTAACCGTATCATAGTCGATTACGATGGCCTCAAGCTCGTCTAGAGTGGACGCTGCCTGAATCTCCTCTTCAACTGCCTGTTGGTAGGAAACAAGGGGATAGACATAGTTTTTGATCTCAATCACAAGCTGGAGGAATTCTTCTTCTGTCCAGATTTCACAGCTTTTCCCGCTTTCATTCCATGTAAGTTTTGCGTCTGGATTAACGGTTTTTTCGGCTTGGTAAGAGATGTATTGACTGGTCATCAATGCTTGCTTTTCTTCTGTGACAGAGTATATGCCGAGCTTATTTCCATGCGCAGATGAGGTGAGGGGATGGGTTGAGAGATAGTCTGCCTACTTCACTTTTGATTCTGTGATTTTAGAAGATTTGATTGCATCGAGTCCGCCATCAACTACTTTTGCTTTTGCAAGCCACATGTCATAGTTTTGTTCAATACGTTGCTTGAGATTCGCGCTTGGGCGTGTGGTCATCTCATAGCATGTGGCAAGATAAGATTCATGATCTTCTTTTGTAATCTCGCTGATATCGCAATAGAAGCGGATAACAATAAGATTATCAAGCTGGGAGAGCTCGAATGCGGGAGGATGGTTGCTGAATTCTACGTGTTTCATTTTTGATTACCCCTTTACATTTCTTTATTTTGATATATGGATATACCCATTTCTTCCTGAAACTGTAACTATTGCAATGCTTCAAAATCCCCAGATAACTTATAACAGAAGCAGCCTCATGAAATGTGATCTTTCGATGCTTGGAGGATCTTCGCATTACTCTGCTTATGCGGATCATAAGACGTTTGCGAAGAATTGTATATCCATGAAAGTAACGATAGCTTAAAAAGGTGATTCCCCGACCTTTGATTTTATAGACTTGCCAGTTTGCTTTAAGGGATAAGCCAAGCTCGGTCAGAAGATTTATAATTTCTGCTCTGGCTTTATGCAGCTTACGTTTGTTGTTATGAAGCAAAAGCATATCGTCCATATATCGAACATACTTGCAATCAGGAAGTATCCTTTGTTTAATTTGATTATCGATATAACTGAGAACCAAGTTCGCGTACCAGTGAGAAACATTGAATCCGATGGCAAGCGTATCGTCCATACTTTTTAAAACGAGGCGATGGAGTGCGAGAAAGCGCTTGTCTTTGAAAATTCGTTCAAGGGCTTTCATGACCACCCATGCTTGGCAGCTCTCAAAGAAGTGATGGATGTCCAGGCTTTCGCCGTATTTAATTAGTTTTTTGCTTGCCATCCATCGCCTTACAGCACGCGAAGCTCGTATCTGACCTGCTCCAGGAATAGAGCCACAGTTATAGAAGTAATTGCGTCTCTCAATATAGGGAGCCGTGATTTGCATGAGTGCATGATGAACACACTGATCCCAAAGGCAAGGGATTTTGATATGGCGTTCCTTTTTGTGAAAACCGTCGAAGATGGTTTTTGTACGATAAGGTCTTGGCTTCCACGTTCCGGAGGATAACTGTTCAGACAAACGAGCACCGAAGTCTTCGGCGTTTGCTTTCATGTATTGCGCCCGTCGAATTTTGGGCTTTGAACGAGCCATCTCCCGGACAGCCTTTATACAGTTGTCCGGGGAGACGACCTGTTCATATACAAAACCGATTCGTTTCGGCATAATAGACCTTCTTTCGCTGACGGGCGGTCGAGTTGTACCAACCTACTAGCCCGTATCCTTTTTGCTTAATTTTTGCCAAGGGGCATGGCTTGTGTAAACTCGATTAGATTTGCTTCTTAATCGAAAGAAGTGAGGGCGGCGTAGTTCCAGTTCGAACTGCCGGAACTGTTGTTCCAGTTCGCATAGAAACGACCGGCGTTAGCGCCGTTGTTCGCGTTACCGCCGATGATCGCCGGGAGTGTTTACATAAGCCGATAAAAAATATTTTATATCAACTGATTAGTGAATCTTCAAAGCACTTCACGGGGAAAGGATTCCCCGTGTCCCCTTCGGAAAGGATTATTTCAAGAAGGGGAGGGCGGCGCAGGCCCAGTTCGAACTGCCGGAACTGTAGGACCAGTACGCACAGAAACGACCGGCGCCAGCGCCGGAGGTCGCGCGACCGCCGATGAGCGCTACGGTATTTGCTGCGGTCTTTGCTGGATGCCAACAATAATCGCCAATTGGATTAGAGCTATTGCCACCGACAGCAGTGCAGAACGGTATAAGTGGAAGCTTCTTTACGAGGCCGATACTCTGAATATATCCTTCAGCGTTTGAACCGTCATCTTTGTATGGCAATGCATAGCCGCTGTCTACATGTATGGTTGTGTCCAGTGCATCATAGGCGTCTGCCTGTTCGCGGTCTTTTGCATACCACAAGTGTCCTGTTCCGGTTTGTCTGTACTAGCCGAGCACATATCTGAACATATTCGCATGCGCAACACGGCCACGATAGTAAGCGTGACATTTTCCGTTTGTACCGATGTATCCGCTCTTGCTGCCTACCTGTGCATCTTCTGTATTGGTTAGACCGTGAATCTGTACAATGGTGGATGCCGTATATGTCACGGGATCTCCGTCAAATACAATTTCGCCATAATCAGGATTATCGGAGTATGCTTTTACGGCAGTTACAACACGACGGGCAACCTGTGCGTGTCCAACCGATGTGCCAAAATCAATGATAGCACCTGGGATAGCGACATTTGAGCAGGCGATAGGAACGACAACGCTGTTTCCTGTGCCAGCAGACAAAGGAAGATCATTAGCGTCTTGGCGATATAGACCGCTCACGCCATTGCCTACTGCGTTTTGAGAGTCCATAGTGGCAAACTCAACTGCACAGAGAATTGTGTCTGCTGTCCATGTGTAGGCATCTTCAAGGGTGAGATCTTGGGCTTTGGCCTTACTGTGCTAAGTTCCAAGTGTGTAACTTGTTCCTTCCAAATTCGCTGAGAGAGGAAAGGTACCAGCCCTGCTGGTAATACCACCGTCGCCGTCAGAACAGGCAAAGTACCTTCCACCAATCGTGCTTGGAAAATGAATGTAGCCAGATAGTTCCTTGTCTGCGACAATGATTTCTACACCGCTTGAAGTCTCTTCTTGCCGTACCCAGAATTCTGGTGTATACACGCCGACAAATCCATTGCTTCCGTCTAGCGCAAAATCAACATCGCCGTCCCACGATATGATTGAGTCTTTAATATCGCCTCCGGCTGCATGGATTCTTTTGTATTCATCGAGATCAACGTTGCAAAGAATCCTGTCTCGCCAAGGATAACAATCATCAAAATCGTTTTTGAGGTCTGCACTATATGTACCCTTATATGCATTGGCTGTCAGCGTAACAGCGTCATATAGACGTGTGCATTTTGCGTTGACCTTATCCCAAAGAATACCATATCGATGGGGAAGTGCGGCATTTTGGAGAGCTTCAATTGAGTCATCCTGGGCATCAAGGCGTTCTTTGAGATTCGTATAAGATGCTCTGGCACTGGAAATTTCAGTATCGATGTTGTCCGCTTTCTCTCCTTGAGCAGCGGTTGCTGCACCGATCTGCTCTACGGTAATGCAATGCGGGTTTTCCTTGTTGTTGACGTGGTTTGTAAAATCTGTTTGTTTCGCGGCATTATCTGCCTTTGTTCCCTGTTCAGATGTTGCAAAGTCAGTAGCCTTCTTCCCGCTGTCCTTTAGATTGCCTTCCGCATCCAGTGCGGCAAGATTGCCGTTTTTTGCGTCGGTTACTTTGTCGGCTTTAGGTGTAAGGATCAAGTCATTGTCAATCTATTTCTTCCATTTGGTTGCGTCTGTTGGAGCAACGCCTTGAGAGTTTTCAATAGCGACGTAGGTGTTTCCATCTGTATATGTCACGATATCAAGGCGCTTGTAAGAAATATCTTTGCTGTATGTACCTTGCGGAACCAGTCCAACACGTCCGAGGTTAGTTGTTGCCATAGGTTGTTACCTCCAATTCCAAGTCATTGTTAAGTGCAAAGTTAAACAATGAAGTATCAACGCTGCTTGCGATGAGCTCCATATCTTCGTTAATGTTAAACGATGGAAGCATTACCGATCCACCGGGAGATCCGCCGGTGCTTCCTCCTGAGCCAGACTGATAAATAAAAGGCATGTCAGTTCACCTCTTTAAATGACCATTCCTTCATAATAAAAGGTACAGTCGTTTAGAATCGTGATGGAATAAACCCGTAAATATTGAACTCCTTTTTTATCGTTAGCGGGAACATATAAGGGATAGAGAGCATTATCATTGAGTTGAACTTTAAGCGATTTATCTTTGGTGAAGAAGACAAGTGTGTTTGTGCTGACATATGGTTCAGAATAAACCCCCTTGAAGATAATTTTGTCCCCGGCCTTAGCCGTAATATATCCTGCTTCATCGGCTGAATAAGGTTCCTACGTGTCAGCATTTATTGCGCAAAAGGAATTGACAATATACGAACTTTCATATACTTGGTTTGCCATTTTGTATCGCTCCTTTCAAAAATAAAAGACACAAAACGAAAACTGTTTTGTGTCTCGTGATTTTGTGTGTAAGGGAGAAAATATAATATTCTTTTGAATCTTTACCTTGCTAAGTATACTCTACCATATCTTCCCTTCGTTGTCAACGACATATTTTAAACAGACACACATAACTCTCCATCATAATCAAGATGAAACGTGACAGCGGTTAAAGAATCTGGTGCTTTCATATATAGGCATCCATCGTCGGGGTTAACTTCAAATGTCGCATAGGCAAAGTTGCTAACAGGTATGCCAATGTTAAATGTGGTCGAATTGTCTGTTTGGCTGATCGAACCTGTTGGCTCAGATGTTGCGGGGAGAGATTCTACTTTAATTTGTAAATCGTTAAATTTTCTGGACGGCTTCGGCATTGGCTGCGGCGTCCTCGGCTTGATTAGTTGCTTCTTTTGCATCATCTGTAACCTTTGTCAAATCAGACTTTATATCACTTACTTCATCAACAACTTTGTTTAATTCTGATACCTATTTTCCATAATTGTCAACCTGCCCTGGTGTAAAAGTTACGTCACTTGGCTTTGCCCGTGGGTGGATTGGAATATGGATTTCATAGACGGTTATGCCGGATACGTCTTTCTCGACATATACATAGCACTGAATCTCCTTTGATTGCATCAGTAAAACATCTGGAATGTCTGCAGTGATGCGATCTTCTTCCTAAGTCGGAATAACAGTAATAACATTGGATAAACCTGTATGGGAATACTGTATTTGTGTAATATCGTCAGAGCTGAATCCATAGATATGGAGTTTCTATCCATGGTCATATTGATAAACTTCTGGGACAGTTTGTATCGTTTGCCCATTTCCGAATTTTACATCGATAAATGGATTACGCATATTCAATTGAAATCACCACTTTCTTAATAAGAGCACTCTATCCACTTACCGTTGGAATAAATAAACGGTATGCACTCTACCCACTTACCATTAGAAAAGTAATATGGAATACATGTTATCCACTCATTTCCATTGTAATACTTTATTGTATTGCTGCCACTGTCATATGTGTATGAAACGGTATTGGAAGATGCGGATGTCTATCCGGCTCCTGTTGCAAACACGGCTATAGTTGCCGTTTTATAATTCTTTGCTGTAGACTCTGGAATTGTATACGAAGTATTTGTTGTGCTTGCGATTTCTGTTCCATTTATCGTAATATGATAAGTGATTGTTCCAGAGGTATATTCCAAGGTTGATGCAGTCCATGTTAAAGGAGCCGTACTGCCGGTATATGCAGTGAGTTTATTGATGCGTAGGTTGGATGGGGGAGTAATATAGGCTTTGGTTGCAGTGAAGTAAGTATAGTTTGCACAGACTGATTCTTTCCCGGAATAATATGCCCAGATGCGGAATTTAATTGATTGACCATACCACGCATCGGGAATGGATATCGTGATTGATGTGGCCGTTCCCGCCTGATAAGTTTCTCCTTCATCACCTACAACCACCACATAACTAACATTGCCACTGCCTCCTTTGCCAATCGCCGCTGTCCATGATACAACATAACTGCTTTCAGACTGCTTGACTGAGGGATTGCCCGGCGCGGTTAGCGATACAGGATCAACAAAGGTGATTGCGGTTGTTGATGACCACGCTTCCGTCGTGCTGTAATAAGCAACAACTCTATACTCCAAGCTGTATCCATATGTTGGAACATCCAGCGTAACCGATGTTGTAGTTGCGGCATTTGTCAAAAAAACCCCATCTGTGAGCAGATACAGTCTGTAAGTAACGCCACCGCTGCCATACGATCCCGTGGAGCCGGTCCAAGATACGGTATATTTACTTCCGTTTTGTGTGATGGACGGTTTACCGGGTGCTGTAACCGATGGTGCCTTTGGAGTAAAATAGGTATAGCTCGAACATACGGCTTCTTTTCCCGAATAGTATGCCCAGATGCGGAACTTAACGGATGTTCCATGCTGTGACGAATAAATCGGAATAGATATGGACGTGCTTGTACCAGCTTGATAGATTTCTCCTTCATCGCCGCCGACTACTACATAGGTGACGCTTCCCGATCCTCCTGAACCAGTTGCCGCGCTCCATGATACGACAAAGTTCTGGGCCGATTGAGATACAGCGGCATTCCCCGGATTGGAAAGTGTAACGGGATCATAGACGAATGTTTTCGCGGTCGGCGTATACCATCCGCCTTGCGTCGATCCATTATCCCAATATGCGCGAACAAATAAGTAGCAGGTTCCGGTAAAATTATTTCCGCATTTTGATTTAATCTGTGCCTCGGTGATTGTTGCGGACAGACTGGTCGTTGTGCCGATATGGTAGCTATCGCTGTATGTGCTGGATGGACCAACAAAATACTGGTAATAAATTGTTGCACTGCCTTGATTGCTGACACTTGCAGCAGACCATGTGATCGTCGTGGACTTTCCTGATGTGGGACTGATGCTTATAATGGTAGGTTGTGCAGTAATAGAGGGCGCATTCTGTATGTAAAACCAGTATTCAAATCCCTTTGCATCGGCATAATAGCTTCCGTCAACAACAGGTGCCATTGCCTCTAAACAGACATATGGGTATTCGATTGGAATGGTTAAGGTGCAAGTGTAGCCTGCCCCTTGCCTGATATCCATATAGCCATATTTATGTCCCATATTAATGCCATCATATTGCTGTGCACCCGGTTTGATTTGATCAATCAGATTATATGCCTCAGTGCCCCAATTTGTGGATTTGTATGACGCTGCGTAGAATGACGATTCTATCGAGCCGGAGATATTTGACGTAATTGTAAATGTGTATTTGTCACCAGAAGTTCGTTGAATAGTAACAGGAGACGATCTTGTGCCTCCAGCAGGAGACAAATAGATTTGATAAGCCATTGATTACTTCCTTACGCCTTTCTCTTTAACCATATTAGTCCTTCTACTCCTGTGGGCTGGGAATCAGAAAAGACAACAGGGTGCAACTGATAGCTTCCATGGTAGATTGCCCATGCGGGATTGATCTCTAAAGCGTATTCACGTTCGCATGCCTTTCCAATACCCACACCGGTTCCACCTCTTCGAAAGAACATGGTGTATTGAGTCGTGCTGACATCTACGGTTTTTTCTACTGAACCAAACGCATCTTGCAATACAAATTTGACATGATAGCTGTAATTTGTTTGAACAGCTCCTCCGCCAAATACATATGAGGTATCAATTGACATGGGATTCTGCCCGGTTATCCAAGAGCTGTCTCCAATTTTCTGGTAGGTACATGATGCAGTAAGGGTATTATTGCCTCCACATGTGGAATAGGTTGCGCCCACTCTTGCACCTATGTATGTCCCTTCTTCATTTGATTCTCCTGCTGAATTACAACGATAAGCGACCGTGGAGCTTGTGAAGGATGGAGGGGAATAGGGGGTGATGGATAAAGAAACCGACGCCGAGGCTGATTCTCTCCCTCGACTATCCTTTGCCTTTACATTAAATGTTACATTTCCACTAGCCTGAACAACAGAAACGGACTAGACATTTGATGTAGTTGTGCCGCTTGCCCCTCCGCTAAATGTATAGCTTGAAATGGAACTTCCGTATGCGCCAGAGAAACCGGATGCTGTCAATTGAACGCCGCTTCTATTTTGTATGCAAAGATTCCACTTCGGATTGAGAATAGATACGGATATTGAGCCTGCGCTTGGAACAATAGACGAGGGCACATTTAAGGTAAATGGAAGGTAAGTTGTTCCCTATATACTTCCACCAGATTTTGTTACGACGGTAACGGTTCCGCTGCCGGAAGTTGCATTCGGAATTTCATTACACCAATCCAGTGGAGGTGTATAACTTGCGGTCGCAGTTCCTGCGTTTAAATTAACGGAATAGCTCTTCGATCCGAATGTCCATGTGACGGTGTGTGAAACATTGTAGATGTTTTCATTGCTTATCGTCACTGTCATACTTTCGCCTGCATCAATTGTAGAATTCGACAGAGTCGCTGTTGACGAATAAGCTTTGTCCTGATAATTGACTGTAATGGATACATCCCACATGTAAGACGTTGAACTGTGAGAAGTATTTGCTTTTGCGTGCTATGTGATGCTTCCATCAAATTGCGCATATATCCGGTCATTGTTGTGGAATTACTGCTCATGCTGTATTCGTCGTAGTCCGCATAAGGAGAACCATCATCAACATAAAAGTCATACAATCTCCATACTTTTGATGATGAATATCCACCAGAGGTCATTTTAAGACTATATGAAATACTTGTGATTTCCACATTGCTAGGCTATGCAGAGCCGGTAAGCGTAGTGCTTCTACCATCTGCACCTGCAGAGTTTCCGCCAAAACTGCCGGAGTATGTGATAGATCCCATGTTTTACCTCCCTTAACCTCTCCACTTTAGACCAAGACCAGTGGCAGTAGTGATCCAGTCAAAGTAACCATTATTTTCTGTACCAATGGATAGTTTTTCTGTTACTCGCGCTTCTGTGATGTGCAAACGGTTGTTTGAAATATAAGCGATTTCGACACCGTTTTGCGTGAAACTGAGTTTTGAGTTTGTGAGCAGCGTTTTAAATGCGCTGTTTGTCATGCCCAACTCCTAACCTTCTGCGCTGAACTTCTGATAGGATCGTACTTCTTCTATGAAGTCTTTGAACTCTCCGGTTGCTTCCATGGTAAATGATTTCGAGTTGTTGAACGAAAGTTCGATATCAGTTGCGGTTTGAGTAATAAGTGATTCAAGACGTTGAGAAACCCAATCAACATCGGCCTTGTTGGATAGATCGGTTCGGTATTCCTCACTTGAAACCTTGGAAGAGATAGAGTCTTTCATCTAAGAGATTTCCGAACTCTGTGAAGTAATAGATGAATATATGTTTCCAATCTCTTCTTGTGTAATCGTAGATTCAATCCATTGCTCGCCATTCCACCTTTTCAAAACATCAATGTCATCTGAGGTATCCAGCCACAATGCATCTTTTTCAGGATTCTTCGGAGGAGTGTCGCCTTTGGTAATAATGCTTTTTGTTTGTTCTTGCACAACCATTTTGATAGTGTTGTTCTGACTAAGATCAATGGTTGCGCCGACATCTGATTCTAGCTTATCCACGGTAATTGATCTTGCTTCGATTCTGTCTGCGCTTAGGTATCCGGTGATAATTGCATCTGCCGTAAATCCCTCTCCGGTTCCGAAGGTCCTCCAATTCCAATCTCCATTATCGGTTCTACCATAGGCGATCATAAATCCTTCGCCGCATAACGTCATGGCCGATTTGCCATTCGTGCTTTCAAATACAATATTTCCGTTTTCATCCGTATACCAGCTTGAAGTAGAAGAGGAAAGCTGATTCTTGAGCACATTAATCTGACCATTTAGCCGGTCTATATAAATGGAACCATCTTTTGAAATGGCTTGAGCACGATCATATAGAGAGTTTTTCTGATCGATCTAGTCGGCAAGTTTTGTAATGCGAGACAGAATACTATCCAGAGTCAAACCGGATAGGGTGATATCTTCGTTAGAAATATCTACGGTATCGTCTTCGGGCTTATCAAGATGTCGTGTTACCCGCGAGATATAGGCAAAGTCATTGATTCCAAGATCTGGATCATAAATTCTGATGGGAGTATTTAATTCCAAACTTATGGCGTGGCGCTAAAGCAAACCGTTTAAAGATGCACGAGATACAGAATAGGTCACAGAGGGTTTAGACATTTGGTTGATCAGGTCTACCGCATCTTCAAATAGTAACTGCTCTTGTCCTATGGCATAATTGGAATTGTTCCAGTAGCCATCTTTAAGCATGTCTCCCATGGCAATGGAGAAGTCGGCTTCAATGTTTTCCTGAGCGGTAAGGGCTTTTTCTCGTTCTTTTGCAAGTGTGTTAAGCTCGGTCACAAGACTTCCAGCAGAGTTCATCAGGGTGTAAAGACCGGCTTCTTCAGACGTTCCATTAAAAAGCTCGTCGATTTCAGTTTCGAGTTTTGTGATCTGTGCATTGA
>X355_Hoffmanns_Two_toed_Sloth__coassemble_2298_pt1 | contig 14008 bp, 12 predicted proteins | sample X355_Hoffmanns_Two_toed_Sloth__metabat2_low_PE_021 | metagenome-assembled genome bin X355_Hoffmanns_Two_toed_Sloth | reverse complement strand
TCTTCTAATAATTTTTTTTTTATTTGGTAATTCTCCAAATATTTACATAACTCTAACCAATACTCAACGTCTTCAGCTTCTTTAGCGGCTATTTTGACTTTATGAATAAAATCAGCTTTACTTTCACAATTTTGAGCTTCTCTTACATTCGCTCCGATTGAAGTGCCGCTTCTTAACAGTTGATTGGCTATTACAAATTTCCTTCCAATCTCCAATGTTTCGCAGAAAGCAATTATATCTAATGCAAATTTGAAAGACAAATCTATGATTATATTTCCAGTTTCTTTCATTGGCACATTGGCATATTAGAAAATTGGCACATTAAAACGTTCTCGGATCTGTTATTTTACCAGTAATAGCAGCCGCTGCCGCTACTAATGGCCCTGCAAGAATAGTACGTGCACCCGGTCCCTGACGGCCTTCGAAGTTACGGTTCGATGTAGATACTGCATATTTCCCCGCAGGAACTTTATCATCATTCATAGCAAGACATGCAGAACAGCCCGGTTGACGAAGAACAAAACCTGCATCTGTAAGTATTTTATCCAGTCCTTCGGTCTTTATCTGATCGGCTACCTTGTGGCTGCCCGGTACAAGCCATGCGATAACATTATCAGCTTTCTGCTTGCCTTTCACAAAGTTGGCGAAAGTACGAAAATCTTCAATGCGTCCATTTGTACAGCTTCCGAGAAATACATAATCGATAGACTTGCCTTCCACTCTCTCTCCCGGTTTGAATCCCATATAATCCATTGATTTCTGGAAAGAGATACGGCCGGCTTCATCTATCTGGTCGAGTGTAGGTATTGTGCCGTCAATAGCCATTCCCATGCCCGGATTTGTTCCGTAGGTAATCATCGGTTTAATATCGGCTGCGTCGAATGTAAGTTCCTTGTCGAACTTGGCACCTTCATCAGTATTCAATGTTTTCCAGTATGCCAGCGCCTTGTCCCAATCCTCACCTTTCGGCGCAAATTCGCGACCTTTTACGTAAGCAAAAGTCGTTTCGTCCGGAGCGACAAGTCCGCCACGGGCACCCATCTCTATACTCAGGTTGCAAAGGGTCATGCGTTCTTCCATCGACATATTGCGGATAGCTTCACCTGCATATTCAACGAAATAGCCTGTAGCGCCACCTGTTGTCAGTTTCGAAATCATGTAAAGAGCTAAGTCTTTTGCAATAACGCCTTCGCCCAGTTTCCCATTGAATGTGATACGCATTGTTTTAGGACGAGTCTGCAATACACACTGTGAAGCCAATACCATTTCCACTTCGCTGGTTCCTATACCGAAGGCGATAGCACCGAAAGCGCCGTGAGTAGATGTGTGGCTATCCCCACAAACGATAGTCATACCCGGTTGAGTAAATCCGTTTTCAGGACCAATGATGTGTACAACTCCGTTTTTCTGGTGCCCCAAAGGATAATACATATCTATACCGAATTCCTTTGCATTTTTAGAAAGCGTATCCAACTGGTTCTTAGATACAGGATCTTTTACCGGTTTATCCTGATCGATAGTCGGCGTATTATGGTCGGCTGTTATAGTTGTTTTATCTGGTCGAAACACAGACAATCCTCTTGCACGCAATCCATTGAAAGCCTGAGGACTTGTCACTTCGTGACAGAAGTGACGGTCGATATATAACTGCGTTGGCCCGTTTTCTACAGAAGATACGACGTGCGCATCCCAGATTTTGTCGAATAAAGTTTTCATATTTTCTATTGAATCTATTATGTTGATTATTTTACAAATTTATTCACTGCATTAATAAAGGCTTCTGCCGATGCTGCCACAATATCAGTATTTGCAGAGAATCCGTAATAGTTCACACCTTCGTGCTCTACCTGCATATGCACTTTACCTATATCATCACTTCCCCGGTTTATAGCCTGAATAAGGAATTCTTCAATTACAGTCTGACGACGGATTATTTGCTTTATAGCCTTGATAGCTGCATCTACAGGGCCGTTACCTGAAGCTGATGCTTCAAATTTTTCACCTGCGATATCCAGACCTACATTGGCCACGTTACGCACTCCAAGGCCTGATAATACTTGCAGGTAATCCAGTTTGATACGCCGCATCTTATCCGTTTCTTTCCCGGCCAGAATCAATACGTCTTCATCGGTTATGTCTTTCTTTCGGTCGGCCAGATCCAGAAAGCGTTGGTACAGTTCTGCCAACTGATCGTCATCGACTTCAATACCCAGCAAATTTAATCTGTTTTTCAGAGCTGCACGCCCGCTGCGCGCAGTCAGTACGATTGCATTATCATCGATACCCACATCCTTAGGATCTATAATCTCGTATGTAGAAAGATGTTTCAACACACCATCCTGATGAATACCCGACGAGTGAGCAAAAGCATTACGCCCCACAATCGCCTTATTCGGCTGTACAGGCATATTCATCAGATTAGAGATAAGACGGCTTGTAGGATATATCTTCTGAGTATTGATATTCGTTTCAATGTTCAATTCTTTATGACTTCTGATAGCCATCACGACTTCTTCAAGTGAAGTATTTCCGGCACGTTCTCCGATACCATTGATCGTCACCTCTACCTGACGCGCTCCGTTAAGCACCCCCATTATGGAATTGGCTGTAGCCATGCCTAAATCCTGATGGCAATGTGTAGACAGAATTGCATTCTTCATATCCACATGATCTATCAGGTATTTGATTTTTGCCCCGTATTCAGTAGGCAGACAATAACCTGTAGTATCGGGAATATTGACAACCGTGGCTCCTGCATTTACTACGGCCTGCACTACCCTTGCCAAATAAGCATTATCGGTACGTCCCGCATCTTCGGCATAAAACTCCACGTCTTCTACAAAACGTTTCGCATATTTTACACATGCGGCTGCACGTTCAAGTATATCGTCCTGAGTAGAGTTGAATTTATATTTAATATGGTACTCCGATGTACCTATACCTGTATGTATCCGCTTTTTCTTAGCATACTTCAAAGCTTCGGCTGCTACTTCAATATCTTTTTCCACGGCACGCGTAAGAGCACATATAGTAGGCCAGGTTACGGCTTTAGATATTTCCACTACCGAATTGAAATCACCTGGGCTGGATACGGGAAATCCGGCTTCGATAACATCAACACCGAGCGACTCGAGGGCTCTGGCTACTTCGATTTTCTCGATAGTATTCAACTGGCAACCCGGTACTTGCTCTCCATCTCTCAATGTGGTGTCAAAAATAAATAACTTGTCCATAACTTTTCTAATTGATTTAGTATACTGTTTGTTTTACATAAAAAAAGCCTTTCTCATCTACTGAAGAGTGAGAAAGGCCCTGTTTTTTCTTTATATTATTTTCTACATAGCAATGCTCACCCTAAATTTCTCCAGAGGATAATGAGTGAACTAATAATAATATTACTATGCATCAACATAAGTTTCATTTTTCGATTGACAAAGTTATTCCATTTTTTCGGAAATACAAATAAAAAGATTCCTTTTTTGATATTTTGTGACATTTATACAGTTTGGGTTTTATCAAAGATTAAGCGTATATTTGTATATATTTTGCGTATTCCGGCAACCGGTGCAATATCAGCCGAAGTAATCAGCAACTAATATTTGCCTCAGATATAACTTAAATGAAAGAGATCGAATCCCAATATAATATTGCAATAATAATACCTGCATATAAATCTGAATATTTACCGACGACCCTCGATTCGCTGGTAAAGCAAACAGATAAGAATTTCAAAGTTTATATCGGAGACGATAACAGTCCTGATAATCTTTTCGAAATCGTCCGGCGATATATAGATAAATTAAATCTCGTATATAACAGATTCGATGAAAATCTTGGAGGAAAAGATCTTGTCGCGCATTGGAACAGGTGTCTGAATATGACGGAAAACGAAGACTGGTTTATTCTTTTTTCGGACGATGATATTTTAGACCCTGATTGTATCAGGCTTCTCCGGCAAGAAATACAAAGCACCAATTATGATGTCCACCACTTCAATCTCAAGATAATAGATGCAGATGGTAACTTATTAAGCACCCCTGCTGCATACCCAAAACATCTGCCCGCATTAGACTTTTTCAAACTCTTATATACTTATAAGATTGATGCACGCATGCCGGAATTTGTGTTCCGATTATCTCATTTCAGAAAAACGGGTGGCTTTATACCCTTCGAGCTCGCAATGTGCTCCGATAACGCTACAGTAATCAGCTGTGCATATGAAAAAGGTATTAATACAATCGGACAGACTTATGTACAATGGCGGAATAGCGGCAAGAACGTATCTGCAGCAACAGATTCAAAGCCGGTAAATATAAAAATGTTCCGTGCCCTTGTCAGTTTTTTCAACTGGATGAACATCTTCTGCAAGAATAAAGGAGAAAAACCTCCGCTGAGCCTTCACCAAAGAATGGCTTTCCTGCTCGAACAACGTTACTATAAGTCTAAAACGACTGGCAACAAAGAGTCTTGGAAAATTGTTCGCAGCGCTGACGACATCAAACATAATTGGCTGCTGGTACCTTATATACAATGGAAGAAAAGGAAGATTTGCCGCCGTATGCGCAGGTAATTCTACATTCATATCATTAACATAATTGATTCAAAATCAAACATTCATAATGGAAGCTATATTTAAAGAGTATCTCAACAAACACAATTATACCCGTTTCGATCTCAAAGCCGTACTATTCGACATGGACGGGGTTCTTTACGATTCCATGAAATGGCATGCCAAATCGTGGAAGGAGACAATGGATGAATTCGATATCCCCAGTACTCCCGAAGAATTTTACCTGTATGAAGGCATGGTCGGTAGCAAGACCATTAATCACCTGATGAACAGGGAAAAAGGGAGGGATGCCACTAAGCAAGAAACAGATAGCATATATAAACGCAAAACGGAACTCTTCACAAAATATAACGATGGCGCGCTTATTCCTTTTGCCTACGACTTTGTTAAGAAAGTAAACGAAGACGGTCTTATACCTGTCCTTGTCACCGGATCGGGACAGCCTACGCTCATCAATAAGCTGGAGCATAACTTTCCCGGACTGTTTGCTAAAGACAAGATGGTAACTGCCTTTGACGTTAAGCACGGTAAGCCGCATCCTGAGCCCTACCTGATGGGGCTGAAAAAAGGTGGCGCATTAACCCCGAACCAAGCCATAGTCATTGAGAATGCGCCTCGCGGCGTGGAAGCGGCTGTTGCCGCCGGAATTTTTACGATTGCCGTCAATACGGGCCCGATGCCCGACGAAGTATTGATTGATGCCGGAGCAAATATTGTGTTACCTTCAATGGAGGCATTATACAATAATTGGTCTGCATATTACAATATATTGAAAGAGAGCTGATCCGTTACTTATAAGGGTTGGGCAAAAGACCAATGAGTATGTATAATTTTCCACTGACCTGACGAATCTGATTTATAGACCTCCGTACAGTGCATCCTGAATACCTGACCGTCTCTATGAGCTTCATAATCATATGTCAGGACGGCAGTATCTGCTGATACCTGTACAACCGGATCGATCATTTTATACAAGTCGATTTTAATCTTTCCCCTGATGGTATTATAATATTCTTCGAGGGCTTTCTTTCCTTCAAGTTTATTCTCGAAAGCCGGGTCGAAATAAACAACATCATCAGAAGATAACTCTATAAACCCATCAGGGTTTCCATTATTCCACAGTTCTAATGCATGTTTTTCCAAAGCTATGATTGTAGCTTTAATATCCTCTTTGTCAGAGGAAACACTTGTGCATCCAGCCATAAGAGATAAAATTAATATGTATATAAAATGTTTCATACTTAATAGTTACTGTAACTACCTGGTCCAATTGTCTGCCAATTTAGTAAATATTTGAGAAACAGCCACGATCACATCTTATCTTTTAGTTTAAGCACCCCAATATATAAAGCATTATAAATTGCATATCATAAACATAACGCAATTCCCCGAAGGGGTTGCTTTTTATTACTCTGCTTGCACAGAATATGGTATCGACAGACGCTTATCATCAATAAATACAGTAAGCCGGTACTCATTGCCGGATATATAGTCAACCGCCGTCTGTTTTTCTATAATTTTACGGTTAAGCCTGTACTTCGACAGGAAACCTCTATCCTGCCCTATCTGATACAATAGCTGCTTCCGCTGTTTCTTATCCATCACATCCGTCCAAAAGCCCTGAGGCCTGCGGGTAAAGTTATTATAGTAATCGGTCCGTAAACATTCGAACAAGTCAATATCTTTCGATAACAGGAAACTGTGCAGATAGCGGAACAAGTCCTCCAGCTGATAGCTACGGTGAGGCAGATTCCACGCCTTGTAGTACTGCCCTATTTCGTCGAATAATTCAAAGTAACGCCCCTGATAATAAGTCCTGAACAACTCATTCATCGTACGGGGAAACCGTCCGCTGTTCCAGAATTTCTCCAATGCGTGCTCTGCTTCATGTATACGGTCAAGTTCCTGTCTTGAGATATCTGCATTGCACTCTATTTCGTGAGGTGCCTGCATATCGTATTCGTAGCCATATTGCGAGGCCTGTTTCCTCAGGTTCGTACCCCGCAACATTTTCAGAAAGCCGAGTTGTACTTCTTTTGCCCCTAAAGAAAATACATCATTGAACGATTTTATAAAACGCTCCAATGTTTCATAGGGCAGTCCGGCTATCAGATCCAGATGCAGGTCTATTTTACCTCCATCCATTATTTTCTTTACGTTGCCTGCCAACAGAGGAAAGTCCTGTCTGCGCCTTACTGCAATATTCGTAGGCTCATATGTGGACTGAATACCTATTTCGAAACGGAAGAAATCCTTTGACAGGTTCGTATTCAGATAGTCAATCGTTTCATCTTTTAGTAAATCGGCATATACCTCAAACTGGCAACTGAGATTCGGACGGTAATTCTTAATCAGGAAATCGAATACAGTATGTGTATGTTCCATATTCAGATTGAAAGTACGGTCGAGGAACTTGATTTGCTTAGCACCGTTACCGATCATATACCCCAGATTCTCCAGAATATATTCTTTAGGATAGTAGCGTACACCTTTCTCAAGAGAAGACAGGCAATACTGGCACTGATAAGGGCATCCGCGGGATGTTTCGAAATACACAAGCCTGTTTTTCATATCTTCCCTATCCTCTTCCAGCATGTATGGCGAAGGCAAAGATGCAAGTTTTTCCAGATCGGCCTGTACAATTACTTTACTGATATATTCGCGGGTTGACACACCCTTTATTTCAACGGCATATCCCTCCTCAATCGCAGTTAATAATTCACCCAGGACAAACTCTCCCTCACCTCCTATCACATAGTCGATATCCCAGTTGTGAAGGAAAAAGTCCGGCTCATACATTACTTCCGGCCCTCCCAGAATAATAGTTAGCTCCGGCTTTTCTGTTTTTAGTAACGAAATCAATTCTCTCGTCTGCTCTACATTCCAGATATAAACACTTATACCTATTATATCGCAGGCGCTATCTAATAGTTCTCTCGCAACCTTTTCCACTTGCTCTTTAATGGTATATTCTTTAAATGAAATATCAAAGCGGTCTTTGTTAGCCACATAAAGCCAACGAAGAGCCAATGAAGTATGGATATACTTAGCGTTAAGAGTCGTGAGAATCGTTTTCATGCGGCAAAGGTAAGAGTTTTTTCAGTTATCAGTCAACAGTTATCAGTTAACAATATACTCTCGCAAAGACGCTAAGGCGCAAAAAATATTTTTCATTTTTCAAGTCTTTACTTTTCGTTTTTCACTTCTATTAACTATATATAGTTAAAAAGTAACGAAAGTAACAACTTTTACAGTTAGCAGTCATCAGTCATCAGTCAACAACTCGTAAAATGTAAAACCTTTGCGCCTTCGCGTCTTTGCGTGAAACAAAACAGGGCGCCAGCCAACCCGTAACTGTAACTGCCCGAAGAGCGAAGTAACCTGTAACTATTTCAAAAAAGTAACAAACGTAACACCTTTTTAGCTATTAGCTGATAGCTGTTAGCCAATAGGCTATGTACAAAACTTGACAAACTTGACACATTTTCCACTTTTCTCTCCTGTCACTTTTCCTTATTCGGGCGTAAAGTTTTACGTCCCTACAAATTCCAAAAAGTAACATAGGTTACAACTTTTTACACATATTCAATTTTTAAATCATTAAACCTTGAATCTTTAAATCTTTCCTATTCTTTCAAAGAACTATCAGCTGACAGCTAAAGGCTATCCGCTAAATACATAGATAAATATATCCCTCTAAAAAACAAAAAGCCGATACGAATAAAGTACCGGCCTGATGCTATATCTATAAATTCTGATATTATCCTACCTCAACAACGAGAAATTTAGTCAGGCTCCAGAATCTCTTATAATCTGTCACTTTAATAACCACTTTACCGCTTGCATCTTTATCCAGTGTATAGCTGTCTTTCGGATGGTCTGACAAAAGTTTAGCTTTCTTGTCATATACAGGGATACTTTTAGTATCACGTATATCAATCTTTATAAACTTACTTTTTTCAATACCTTCGTTCAGGATTTTGTTTGATGCAAGGAAGCCTCCGGTTACAACTTTAGCTTCTTTCAGTTCTTTTGAAGTACCAAACATATAATAAGCAGTATTTAATTCCTTGTCCTGCTCTTTGATCTTAGAAGCCTGTTCCGCTGTCTGGGTAGATAAGTTATCCACATTTTCTGTCAATGACTTCACATCAGTCTGCAATGAAGCAATCTGGGCATCGCGTGTAGCAAGAGACGACTGCAACTCGGATATTGTGTTTGCTCTTTCAGTCAATTCCGCATTCAGACGCTCGATAGTAGATTTCAAACCTGACATCTGTCCCGAATTACTCTTCAGACGTTGGTTCAACTTATCGATATCCGCTTTATTCTTTTTCAGAATCTCGTTTATCATTTCAAAATTGTCTTTGACACGGGTTTTAGTGTCATTCGACATTTCACCTTTCGATTTGGATTCTATAGTCAGATATTTTTCGGCTTCCCTTATCTGTCTGAAATTTTCCTCCACATCGTTTATCAGGCTGTTCATTTCAGCCAGTTCAGTATTTCCCTGAGCACTAACCTGCAACAAGGAGTCCCGTTGGGCCTGTAAAGCCTTATATTCATCCGAATTTTTTACGTTACATGACGCTAAAGCTAATAAACAAAAGCATCCTACAAATAATTTTTTCATATACAAATATTTAACTTGTTAGTTTTATTATCGAATTTATTCATCCATTTTTACCGGACAGGACTATAACAAACTCACCACGTGGTTCGTTCACCGAAAAGTGAGATATTAGTTCCGCCAATGTTCCACGGCATGTCTCCTCATATACCTTCGATATCTCGCGGCAAGTAGCGGCATACCTGTCTTCTCCCATGTATTCGGCCAATTGGGTCAGCGTTTTTAATACCCTGTGGGGAGACTCGTAAAACACAATAGTACGGGTTTCCTCTACCAGAATTTTCAGACGGGTCATACGTCCTTTCTTTTGTGGCAGAAATCCTTCGAAACAGAATCTGTCGCATGGGATGCCCGAAGATACCAGTGCCGGAACGAAAGCCGTGGCACCCGGCAAACATTCGACATCTATACCAGCCTTGACACATTCCCTCACAACCAGAAACCCCGGATCGGATATACCGGGCGTACCCGCGTCAGATACCAATGCAATATCTTCTCCTGCATTGAGTCTGTCCACGATATGTGAGACCGCTTTATGTTCGTTGAATTTATGATAAGATTGCATTTTGTTCTGTATATCGAAATGCTTTAAGAGGATACCTGTAGTACGTGTATCTTCAGCCAGTATAAGCGCAGCGTCCTTCAGTAGTCGCACGGCTCTGAACGTCATATCCTCAAGATTGCCTACGGGTGTAGGTATGATGTATAACTTTCCCATTTCCTTTCTTTCTATGCAAACTTACACGTTGCAAATATACGAAAAAAATAACCTACCATATATAAAACGTAAATTATGTGCATTTGTTATGAGTCTGTCTAAATTTTATTCGTTCAGATTTTCAGAACTATTTTTAGAATGATTTTTTCTTTTTTGAAGTGCGAATAGCGGACTATTCAAGCTGAAAAAAGGGGAAAATCGGATAAAAAGAGACTGAAAATGAACGAAAATAGTATTATAATAAAGTATTCATATAAAATTGAAACAGGCTCTAAGTCCTTTCGATAATACATTTTTCTTCGATAGAAATACCAAAAAGGGCAAAATCATATTTCACAGGATCTGTTGCATCCAGCAACCTGAGATTGCCGGTCAACTCCGATGCAGCCTGCCAATCCGGCTTCTCGCGATGCAGCAAGCCCAACTTGCGGGCAGTACGTTCCACATGCAGATCAAGCGGGCAAATCAAATCTTTGGGCTTAACTTTTTTCCATAATCCGAAGTCTACTCCATTATTATCGCTACGCACCATCCAGCGCAAGTACATATTGAGACGCTTACATGCCGACTTACGGGCAGGTGAAGGTATATGCTTACGAGTACGCTGAGGGGCATCGGGGTGAGAGAAAAAATATGTTTCGAAATAGTTGAGCGCGGCTTCAACGGTCATATTTTCGTCCGGAAAGAATGCATCTTCAAAGCTATTATATTCAGAATAATGCCGCTTCATAAAATGAATACAATATAACAAGTCGGTATCATTGAATGTGCGGTGCTTAAACTCCAATACTTTCTTCAGATCGGAATCTTTATGTTGCATAATAAATTCATAGGGGCTGTTATCCATTCGCTGAGCCAGCTCCCTGCATTTATTGATAATTGTTTTGCGTTGCCCCCAGGCAAATATGGATGCAAAAAATCCCATAATCTCCTTATCCTGTTTCGACGTGAAGCTATGAGGGATGCAAACAGGGTCGTTAGCTATAAATCCGGGAGTATTGTATTGCGCTACTTTCTTATCCAAGAATTCTTTTAAATCAAGTATATGTATATCTTCCACTTATTCTTTCCATTAAAATCAAGAGTGCAAAGATACGTTTTTTCAGAAATATCGCATATTATTGAAAATAATCGTATTCAGATGCTGATTTACATAAACAATAAAAAAAATAACAATCTACCCCCTTATACAGTTAAAATAATCGCTCAAAAAAGCTGCTCATTCATCCAATAATAATTAATTTTGAACCAAAAATAAAAAAAGACATGCTACTAGACATTATTCCCGCAGATACGCTCAAAAATACAGAATTATCAGTATCTGCCATAGACAATTTTCTTGACAAAATTTTCGATCATGCCGTAACTTTAGGTTTGAAACTTATTGCTGCCGCAGTTGTATTTATCATCGGACGATGGGTGATTAAATGGCTGAGAAAATTTATTGACCGTTTTCTGGAAAGACGTCAGATTGAAGCCACTGTTAAAAGTTTTCTTGACAGTCTTGCTAATATTACACTACAGCTCATTCTGTTCCTACTGATAGTGAATATACTGGGACTTTCTATGACATCCTTTGCCGCCATTCTCGCTGCCGTAGGTTTAGCTGTGGGTATGGCCATGAAAGACAACCTGTCTAACTTTGCCGGAGGAGTTATGTTACTGATTAACAAACCGTTTAAGGTAGGAGACCGGATTGTAGCTCAAGGCATGGATGGTTCGGTACAAGCCATAGGTATTCTCTATACTATACTTCTGACCGGAGACAACCGCACCATTTATATACCTAACGGGCCTCTATCTACAGGTACTATAACCAACTACTCAGCTCAAAAGGAAAGGCGTATAGATATTACATTCACCTTGGGCTATGGCGCGGATGTAAATGATGTGAAATCTATCCTCCAATCCGTCATCAAGAATAACCCTTCAATAAAAAATACTCCCGAACCATTCATTGGCGTTACAATGCTGAATAATGGAACATTAGATGTTACAATACGGGTATGGGTAGATAGTGGAGATTACGCTTCAGTAAATGTAGATCTGAACGAAAAAGTGTATGCCGCATTCCGCGAAAATAGCATTTATGGTCCGGCTGTTACAAGCATCAAAATGCTCAAAGATTAAAAAATATTAAAACTCTTCTTTATATCTATAAATAGCATATAGACATTTTCTATTCAAGAAGAAAAGAGGTAGTTTTGTAGCAGGTAAGAAATGTCTATATATTATATAATAAATCAATAATTTTTTAAAAGCTATGAAAAGGCAGAAATTAAAGCTATTATTTTCATTAATTGCTCTGGTTGCGATATTAGGAACATCTTGTAGCAAAAAGACAATGACCCCGTTAGCAAATTCTCTATTCACTACTAACCCTTCTCCACTCGAATTAGTGGGCACAAAAGTACCGGTGACAATCAACGGACGTTTCCCTGCCAAATGGTTCGAAAAAAGTACTTCTGTAGTTGTTACCCCTGTATTGAAATACAGTGGTGGCGAAGCTCTGGGCACTTCTTACACTTATCAGGGCGAAAAAGTTGCAGGAAACGGAACTATTGTTAATTTCGAGAGTGGGAGCGCCATAACCCTACGGTCAGAATTTGACTACACTCCGGCAATGAAGAAATCGGAATTATACTTAAGATTCGACTTCACCAGAAACGGAAAAACCGTAGCAGGTTTCCCTGATGTAAAAATAGCTGACGGCGTAGTTTCTACTCAGGCCCTTGCCAGTGCAGCGACAACTACTCCGGCTGTAGCACCTGACGCTTTCCAGCGTATCATCAAAGAGGCATATGATGCAGATATCATGTTCCTTATTCAACAAGCCGAATTGCGTTCAAGCGAACTGAATTCCACAAATCTTGCTGCATGGAAAGATTTGGTTAAAGAGGCTGATTCTAATGACCGGAAAAACATAAATGTAGAAGTATCTGCTTATGCTTCCCCCGACGGAGGATATGAACTGAACGAAAAACTTGCTGAAAAACGTGAGAAAAACACGACAGATTATCTGTCTAAAGAATTTAAGAAAAAGAACATAGATACTGAAATCAATGCAAAATATACCGCTCAGGACTGGGAAGGTTTCCAAAAATTGGTTCAGGCATCAAGTCTTCAGGATAAAGATATCGTATTGAGAGTTCTTTCCATGTATCCTGATACTGAAACAAGGGAAAAAGAAATCAAAAACATCTCGGCTGTATATTCTGATTTAGCAGAAACAATACTACCTAAACTTCGTCGTTCGCGTCTGATTGCAAATGTAGAAGTTATCGGTAAGACTGATGAAGAATTGAAGAACGCTGCTAATTCCGACCTTACCGGCCTTTCTGTAGAAGAGCTTCTATACGCTGCCAATCTGAACGGAACTTCTAAAGAGAAAATCTACACTTATGTTACCCAGAAATTCCCGAACGATTACCGCGGATGGAATAACTTAGGTGCTTATTACTATACAACCGGACAGGACAGTAAAGCTGTACAGGCATTCAACAAAGCGGCACAGGTATCGGCAAAAGCTCCTGAAGCTAATATGAATCAGGCTTTGCTTTCTCTGGCTGATGGCAACACCGCTAAAGCAGAACAACTGCTGGGTAATGCATCCGGAGCTAATACTTTGGGTGAAGCGCTTGGATTGTTATACATACAGAAAGGTGATTACAACAGAGCTGTACAGTCATTCGGCGATGCAAAAACAAACAATGCCGCTCTTGCTCAGGTATTAACCAAGAACTACAACAAAGCTCAACAGACATTGGATGCTGTAGCAAATAAAGATGCTACAACATATTACCTGTCGGCTATCGTTGCAGCCAGAACAAATAATACATCAGGTGTTGTTGGCAACTTGCGCTCGGCATTAGATAAAGGATTCTCAACTTCTGATGTTCTTAATGATATCGAGTTTGCTAAATTCCTTACAAATTCCGATGTGAAAAATCTGTTGATAAGATAAGCATTAACAGATTTTCGAAATATAAAAATAGCAGCAGGAAAAATCCTGCTGCTATTTTTTTGTTCATAACCGGATTATATGAGATAATTGGTTTGCTCTACAAATAAAAAAGCCGGAGAATAATAC
>X355_Hoffmanns_Two_toed_Sloth__coassemble_2270_pt1 | contig 14459 bp, 13 predicted proteins | sample X355_Hoffmanns_Two_toed_Sloth__metabat2_low_PE_021 | metagenome-assembled genome bin X355_Hoffmanns_Two_toed_Sloth | reverse complement strand
CATGCTGACGAAGGAAGCATCCCGACCCATTTGTCAGGGAAAGAAGGAAAGAGATCCTTCGTTCCTCAGGATGACAAGAATATATTAATAAATTCTTTTTATTACTTAAGTTTAAATAGAATTTAATGATTTGATCTGAAATGATAACTGATTCCCGTCGTTTCGCTTACTTGAATAATAAATAGGCCTGTGACCTTAAATTAATTGCAATGCTTCTCTTCTTCAATCCCGGACACGAAACTGCTGTAAAAAACAGTTCTCCATATTATACAGCACCGTCAAATATTGTATCGATGCAAAAGGAACTGTCTTTTCTTCCGGCATGGTATGGTGCAGCCTGTGATTTAGTCCTGACCGATGAAAAAAACGATAGTGAATTTTATCGATTCTTGTTAGAATATTTTCCGTCACTACCTAAGCATATAACTGCCGAAAATTTACATCATTACCCGGAAATGGAGGTATCGTTATGGGGAATATCACCACAAGCCATATATTACTTCTGCGAACTGAATAAAAAATATGACACAAGCCTGAAAATACCGGAATGGAATGAGGCATACATTTACCTCAATAGCAGGCAGGCTGCAAACGATTGTTTAAAAGATATTATTGCAAACATGCCCGAAATATCAGAAAGCATCGCCACCCATTTTTATGACAAACTCGAAGATATTGAAGAAGCAGTGAATAGTTCTCCTCAACAATTATTGGCGAAAGCGCCTTATTCTTCATCAGGCCGGGGTTTGCTATGGCTTCCCGCGACAGGGCTGACACGTACAGAGCGGCAAATATTACATGGTATCCTAAAGAAGCAAGGTAGTGTTTCTATCGAAAAGGTTTTAGATAAACAGGTTGATTTTGCAATGGAATTTATATGTGATGGACAAGGAAGTATCGACTTTGCGGGATATTCTTTATTCTATACAACTAATAAAGGCGCATATCAGGGAAATTATCTGGGTTCGCAGGAGAATATCATAAACGAGCTTACTAAGAATATCCCCCTACCCCTTCTGGATAAAATCAAGTTGGAACTGATTGCTATTTTAAGAGAGAGATATGCGTCTCTTTACAAAGGCTGTATAGGCGTGGATATGCTTATATATAAAGAAGAGGGTGAATATAAAATACACCCTTGCCTGGAAATAAATATGCGTTATAATATGGGATACCTGACAATCCGTCTGTTCGAGAATTATATATCCCCCTTGTCGGATGGTGAATATTTCCTCGAGTTCAGTTCCAAAGAAGGAGAAATTTTTAACCGTCACAAACTGATGGAAGAACAGTATCCTGCTGTATTTAAAGATAACAGGCTACTCGAAGGTTATCTTCCACTTTGCCCGGTAAAGCATAATAGCAGATATTGGGCTTATATAATTGTTAAGTCATTATCACAGAAATAAGGCGGACTTATTTGCAAAGTCGTAAAAAATCCTCTACAATACTCTCATCCGCACCCAGTTCTTTTGCTTTTAGAAAATCTTCCCGGGCTAAGCGTTTTTCATATTGAGCCAGCCTTAATTGCCCCCTCAGAATATAGATAGGCGCACCATTATAGCCGAGTTCCAATGCTTTCTTTATGTCGTTTTCTGTACTTGCCAGTTTATTGAGCCTCAAATAACATTCGGCACGATTGTAATACAGATCAGCATTCGATTTATGCTTATATATCAGATCCGCGTACATTTCTTCAGCTTCTTTCCATTCCGACCTGCGTTTTTTTATAGCAGCTATCCCCATTTTCCCATTCAGATTTTCAGGATACAACTCTATAATTTTCTCAAAATCTTCTTCTGCCGCGAAAAGATTCTTATTACTAATATAAATCAATCCCCTTCGGTATAATGCTTCCAAGTCTTTCGGGTCCGTTCCAAGTATTGTATTATAGTCTTTCAGGGCATCGTCGAACCTGTTCATCTCGCAATAAAGTGCAGCCCTGTTATGCCGGATAAAAGGTACATCAGGATATTTCTCTATGGCGACATTATATGAGATCAACGCCGCATCGAGTTCTCCCAGATTACGTTGTATAGTTCCCAGATTCACCATCAACATGGGGTTATTGGGATTGGCTGGCTCTTTTCGCAAAGCGGCCTTCATCGCCTGCTCCGCAGCTGCATAATCATTCTGCTCTACATAATCCATGGCACGACTCACCATATCTTCGTATGTCTGGGCTGTCAGATTGAGAGTAAAACCAATAATAAACAAGGACAGGAGTATCTTTTTCATCAACAGATATTCATTTAGTTATTTATCAACAAATGTACGCCTTATAAACTAACTTTGTTAAAACATATTGTCTAAAAAGAATTAAAAGAGGCGGTGAAGTTGTTATACTTTCCTTCACCTATTTGCAAGATAACATCAGAATGGATATCCCACCGCAATATGCCATGCAGTATTCTTCTTAATTTTAAAAGGTTCCGAAATTGGCCATCTCCTTGTATTAGGATCACCTGACGGGTCATATGCTTTCCAACCACAATCGAGACGGATAAGGACATAATCGAAGTCGAAACGGAGCCCAAGTCCCCATGCAACTGCTATTTCCTTATAGAACTTATCCACTTTAAAACTGCCTCCTTCCTGTTTTTCATATTCCTTTACAGTCCATATATTTCCGGCATCGATAAAAGCTCCTAATTCCAATACCCAGAACAATTTGCTGCGGTATTCAAGACTGGCATCGAAACGAATATCTCCTGAATGGTAATAGAAGTTGTCTTTGTCGTTGACATTACCTGTTTCTGACGGCTTAAAATAGTATGATCCCGGCCCCAGTTCCCTGATCGACCAACCTCTTACACTATTTGCGCCTCCGGAGAAGAACCGTTTCTGTATAGGTATTTGTTCGTTATTTCCGTATGGATAGGCAATACCACCTCCAACATGCCATGCAAAAGAATTCTTCTCATCCACCTGATATGTCTTACTATAATCAACTGTCCCCTTCACATATTGCGCAAAATTAGTCCCGAATATCTGCTTAGAGCCCATCTCATTAGGCTTTGCTTTAGCAATAGCCGCAGCCAGGGCCAACACATTACCTGCCGTTTCTATAGATGCACGTATAGAATAAACAGGTTGGTTCCGTCTGGTAGGGCTGGCAATATTTGACCGGGAAAATGTATATCCCATACTCATAATAAAGTGGTCATTGAAACTATATTGCTGGGCAGCAGCCGACAGGTTATTGTAAAATGTAGAATCTAACGAACTTTGAGGCAAATGTACATAACTGATATCTATCAGATCGAATATATGCCGGTTTAAAGACAGCCTGCGATCCTGCCATATATATTTTACCCCACCTGCTAAAACAGTACGGGTGAAGAAGCCCGGTCTTCGCTGAAAGGTATAACTCGTATTAAATTGTGTAGAAGCATGTATACTACGCCGGAAATCACGCTTGAGAAACGGAAACATAAACCGGGGAAACGTAAGGGAAGTTTCTCCTCCGATCTCAAAATAATTCTTATAAAAGCTGGAAAAATTTGGTGTGATAGCTTCATAAGCACCACGTAAGCGGGCACTAAATTGTTCCGAACCTTTAAATGCATTCCGGTGCAGATAGCCCACTCCCGCACCCAAGCCAAAGAAGCCTCCCGAATTGGTACCTTCCACTTCTGCCGAGATTCCTTGTTTTTTGTCCGGCACACACGTGATTATACAGCGCAGATCGGTAGAATCATTCTCCCATGCAATATTTACATTTTTGAGAATCTTCAGTTGCGATAAGGCGCTATATGTCATGGCTGTCAGGGTTTCATTATACAGGCTTCCCGGGGTAATATAGCAATTATTGAGTATTACATTCGGTTTTATATATTCCCCTCTGGGACCATATTTTATTTTATAACCGCCTCTTTCGTAAACTGTTGTCTCCTGATACTGGCTCAAATTGCCGTCCTCCAGAGGATTATAGTCAACATACAGCTCCACCGCTTTTACTCTGTATTGACGATGAGGCACAGAAGTAGTCTGCCCGCCGGCAGTACCCTGCATAAAAGGAAATATAGTAAGATCCAATTCCACATTATTTTTACCTAATGTCGTATCTGCCTCAAATCCAATATATTCTTTATTAAACGCAAAATAACCCGCTCTTCTGAAAATGGAAGAAATCCGGTCTCTTTCCTGATCGAGCATATCAAGGTCGAATATCGAATTTTTCCTCACCAGGCTGTTTCTTTTAAGTATGGTATCTATACTCAGCGGAGGCTGTATCATCCCGTCCTTATTTTCGTTTCTACGTGATGGAGGCACTATCAGTATCGGATTGGATATGACACTGTCGTTTACATCTATTCTGTAATTGCTGATCCGGTAAGGTTCTCCTGCTTTTATATCGTATGTTATCTTCGCTGTCTTTTTATTCAAATCGATAATAGGAGTTATTTCCGCATTCAAATACCCTTTGTTTGTCATTATCCTTTCCAGATTATTTACAGTCAGATGTACCATCGAACTATCGTAGAGCACAGGCGGGTCTCCCGCATGTATCAAAGTACGGCTTATCCATTTGGTCGTATCCGTCCCGGCAAGATTGTAAATAAAAAGGGGTAATTTAAAGATGGAAAAAGTCTTATAGTTTGGCTTCTGCTTTATATAAGTCTCCATTTCATAGGTTGGTATAACTTTCTTATCGCTCTTTACAGTAGCGCTCTCCAGCAAATATTCTCCATCAGGAACAAATTTGGTGGAACTACAAGATTGAATAAAAATGGCGCAAAAACTAATTACAAGCGCAAAAACTATTATTTTATACCTCATTGGCAACCTTACAAATATAAGTAAAAGATAGTATTTAAAGCAACGTTATCTAGTCGTAATCAACTATTGCTGTTGTAAATACAAAAGTAATAAACAGGTCTGTGACCTTCATATTTATCAAATGAACGACAAATTTAGGGTTTTAATTGTTTCTTTTTGTAGTTTTGTTCCAAGAAACTGTTTAAATTAAGAAAAAGAATCGGATATGAGGCCGTATCATCCAACCATTTGGGTGACTGATAATAAAAAACAAGCATGGTGTATCAATCGTTTCTGTTGGCAGTCTACGAATTATATGTGAACAAATGAGTCTAAGCAAAAATAAATTAAAATATATCCGCTCGCTGAAAGAGAAAAAATTCAGGTCTGAATATCGAACTTTCGTCGCCGAGGGTAACAAACTGGTGAGCGATTTACTCCCTTATATGAAATGCCAGTTACTGGTAGCACTACCCGGCTTTTTATCCGAATTGGATGTTACGGACATTGACGAAGTAATAGAAGTGAACGAAAGCCAGTTGGCACAAGCCAGTTTTCTCCAAAATCCGCAACAGGTGCTAGCCGTTTTCTACCAACCGAAACATCTGGAAGCTATTGATATTAATAATCAACTTGTACTGGCTCTCGATGGAATACAAGACCCCGGGAATCTGGGAACAATAGTACGTCTGGCCGACTGGTACGGGATAAAACACATATTTTGCTCGCATGACACAGCCGATATTTACAACCCGAAAGTAGTGCAGGCCACAATGGGTGCACTGGCGCGGGTTACGATCCATTATGTAGATTTAGCCGGTTTTCTCGATAGCTGTAAACACATCCCGGTGTACGGGACATTACTGGATGGCAAGAATATGTATGAGCAGGATATCACTGCGCATGGCATTATTGTGATGGGTAATGAAGGCAATGGTATCCGTCCCGAGATAGAAAAACGGATTACAAAGAAACTTTACATCCCGAATTATCCCGAAGGGGATGCTACATCCGAGTCACTGAATGTGGCGATAGCGACAGCAATAGTATGCGCGGAGTTCAGACGAAGGAGTAAATAAGATAAATAAGGTACAGAGCCTTTATTTCAGCATATTTATATTATAACTCTTTGTAGGGAACATCTGGCTCAGTGTTTTCTTAATGCTTTGCTTTTCCTCCGTTGTTGCCTGAGAACATACGTGGACAATCTCATCAATCTTCGTTTCAGCTATAATACTAAGCAATACCGAAGACGGACGGGCATCATATAACTTCCGTACATCACCGATCGACTCTATAATTCGTATTCTTCCACGCGACGCATTTGCAGCCATCTCATCCAGCCCCATGCGATGATAGTTATACCAGAAATTATGGAAGGGTGAAGAGCTTTCCTCTGTAAGTGCCAGCACTAAATCATACCTGTTATTATTCTTCCCGGAGAACGGTTCCCAACCTTTCGCACTTAAAGATTGCGACATATTGGCTATCTCCATGGCCTTACTAAAATAAGGCTTGCCGCCATTCAGGGAAAAGGAATCGAAATCGAGACCGATAATAATGTAAGCATAAAACGAAATTACGGCAATGAGGTTGTTATCGACCGCCGTGTTATTAAAATCCAGCGATAGACCGGATGTGTAATTAAAATCGAATTGTGTATCCCGGTAATTTATCAGTGAAGTTACATAGGACGAGTTGTAAACCGGACGCTGGGATGTGATCTGTATTTCAGCGGTATAATTATTCTCCGCGGGAGAAAAACTAGTTACGTTTATACTTACATTGCAATTTATACGCTCATCCTTGCTAAAATTGGTATCCGTCCACTTCTGTTCATTTAATAACTTACTAAGTTCAGACTCCAGCGAAGAGAACAGCTGTTTATCAACAGAAGGAACCTGCTGCGTATTTATAGTCAGTTTCGCATTCAGCTCTTGTGCTTGCGAAACGGAAAAATATACGGCAACCAGTAAAAAAGACAGGATAAACCTTTTCATTTATTCCAAATTATAAGTTATACTCAATACTCTGAACTCTGTACGGCGGTTTACCTGATCGGCCATATCCTGCTGGTCGGCAGGAAGTTGTTCTATAAACTGTTCTGTGAGTACTTCCCCTTCTTTCAGAAAGTCATATTTCTTGACAACAGCTTTGGTTACGGTCTTGGGCTGGGTTTTCCCTTTACCGGCAGCAGTCAGGCGGTCTTTTGCAATCCCATGGGCTATCAGATATTCAATAACCGATTCTGCACGGCGCTGGGACAGCCTGTTATTATATTCATCCGAACCTTTACGGTCGGTGTGCGCCGATAATTCAATGGTCACATTCGGATTCAGGTTCAGTAAATCTATCAACCCATCCAGTTCCTCTTTCGATTCGGGACGTAAAGTAGCTTTATCAAAATCATAGAATATATTCTCCAGCACCACAGGCTTGTTTATCGGAGTCAGAATAAAATCGACAAGATAAGTGGAGTCCTTTTCCATCTCCACAGTCTCCAATGCCATGCGGGTATTCAGATAATTTGCGCCACTGGCAAGGAATACATAATCAACACCCTGACGGACATCGAGAGTATAAGTCCCGTCATTCTTACCCGGAAACTTTTTATTCGTGCCGTCACGGCCTACGACGCGGATAGTGGAATTGGTGACAAACTCGTCATCCGTATCTACTATATAACCCTCTACAAGCGTCTTGATTACAGGATATTCGAATGAATAGATATGGTCGAAGCCCTTTCCGTCGCCGCGGTTGGAACTAAAGAACCCGCTTTCCTTTTCTCCCTCGAAGGTTATGCCGAAATCGTCAGCCTGCGAATTGACCGGAGACTGCATATTTTCCGAAGTCCATCGTCCGGTTACAGAATTATATGATGCCTTAAATATATCCAGACCTCCCATCCCCGGATGTCCGTCCGATGAAAAGTAAAGGGTGGAATCATTACGCAGATAAGGAAACATTTCGTCTCCTGCCGTATTTATATCCGGCCCGAGATTTTGGACAGATTCCACAAGATCGCCAACTAAAGTTGCTTTCCATATATCTTTCCCTCCATATCCGCCTGCCCTGTCGGATACAAAATAGAGCACATCTCCGGTCGAATTTATTGTAGGGTGTGCATATACACTGAGTGTATCCCTTCTGCCTATATCCAGTTTAGTACCGGCACTCCACGAGCCGCCCGAACGTTGCGACACATAGATACCCGGGAAGAATATTCCTACCGAATCGGGAACCGGAGTATGCGTATAATACATTGTTGTCCCTGCTGTGGTAAACGATGGCGTTCCTTCATCCGACTCGGTATTAATCGCCGATTCTACATGTTCTACTTTCATCCAATTACCATTTTCGTCTTTGCGGGACATGAAAATATCATTCAGTTTCGCACCTGTTATCCCACTGATAGTATCGCCCGTGGCTTCTTTACGGTTGGATGAAAAATAAACCTGATCGTAATCAGGAGGCAGGAGCATCGGGCTGAATTCACCTCTGTTAGAGTTAAATAAATCCATACGTTTGACGGGATACAATGTGGGCTTGGCTTTCCATAACGGAGCCAGCCTTGTTCCTTCCAGTCCATTCAGGGCAAATTGATTTCCCGGATATAACTGAAGGAATTCCTGATAGTATTTTGCGGCCTGTTTATAGTCGCCTGCTTTGTGAAGGGAACGGGCATACTGAAGAGTGACCGTACTGTCATTCACTTTGTAGCGTATAGCATTGGCGTATGCTGCATTTGCCCTCATCGGATAATTTATGAGACGATAGCTTTCAGCCATGCGGAGAGCTACTTCACCACGTAGTTCGCGTTTTTTTGCCGGTGTTTTACGGTATATCTTACGGTACATATCGGCAGCAACAAAGTACTCTCCCTGTGCAAATTTTTTATCGGCATCTTCCAGTTTCACCGATTTGCACGAAACTAAGTATGAGAGTAATATTATTGAGCCTAATGTATAGTAAATATATCTTTTCAAGATGCTTTTAAGGATTTCAAGATTTCATGTTTCAAAATACAGATTTTATAAATCTTGAAATTTTGAAATTATATAATACAAATATAACTCATTTATCCTTTTAATATTGCTTATGACAGTGAGAATCATCATGTTTATTAACTAATCCTCCCCTTTTAATATAGGTAGTTTCAGACGGTATTTTGTAGCCAGTACTCTTATCACAACCACAAACACAGCCGTAGAGATTTCTATTACAGCCAGATCCACATTCAGATAATGAAGGATGCTAAACAAAATTCCGCCCAGGATACAGGCGACAGCATAAAGTTCCTGTGTGAAAATAATAGGAACTTCATTTATCAGAATATCGCGTATCATACCTCCTACAATACCTGTGATAGTGGCCATAGACACACATACCCATACCGGATAGCCGAGAGCGAAAGCCTTTTCGTAACCTACTACTACAAATAGTCCCAGCCCGATACAGTCGAACCAGAAAATCGTATTGTTAAGATGTACCAGAAATTTACGAAAACACAGTACAATCAGAAAGGCAAACAATGTACACCATATATAGCGGCTGGCCTGTGTCCAGAATATAGGCACATCCAGCAACAAGTCACGCAAAGTACCACCTCCGGTAGCGGTGACGAAACCGATAACTATTGCTCCGAACCAGTCGAACCGTTTAGCCGAAGCCAGACGGATACCACTGATAGCAAACGCAATTGTTCCCAGAAATTCGATTATATCGACAAGCTGTATTTTCGCAAGGTCATCAAAGAGAAACATGGTTTTTAAGTGAAAAGTGAATAATTTAATTAGCAAATTAGCAGATTCGGAAATTTGAAAATAGTGCAAAGCGACAACATCATTTGCTAATATGCTAATACCCGAATTTGCTAATTCTCAAATTTCCTCATTAGCTATCATCCCGCTACCAATACAGAGTTTTGAATCCGCATCATAGACTACACCAAACTGTCCGGCAGCAATACCCTGTATCCTTTCATCGGAGTGGATACGGTAAAGATCTCCTATTTTTTCTATATAGCCATGGGTAAATTCAGGTGTATGGCGTATCTTGAACGTGATATCTTTCCGTCCTTCAAAATCTCCCCAGATATCTTCTGTGATAAAAGAAAAACCTGCAAGATTCACCACTTTGCCATATTGTGTTTCAGGATCGTAGCCATTAGAAACATAAACAATATTGCGCTTTGTATCTTTCTTTATCACAAACCACGGGCCACCACTTAGTCCCAACCCTTTACGCTGGCCGATAGTATGGAACCAATATCCGTCATGCTTTCCGAGAACATTACCTGTTTCCAGTTCCACGATCTTACCTTTGCGTTCACCCAGATAGCGGCGAATAAAGTCATTGTAATTTATTTTACCTAGAAAACAAATACCCTGACTATCTTTTCGCTGAGCCGAAGGCAACCCCTGTTGCGCAGCAATGACACGCACCTCGCTTTTCAGCAAATCACCTATCGGGAACATCAATTTAGACACCTGTAAATAATCTATCTGTCCGAGAAAGTAGGTTTGGTCTTTCACCTGATCTTTCGCAGTAGAGAGCCATGTCTTGCCGTTCAGTTCGGTAGTTGTTGCATAATGCCCTGTCGCAATCTTATCAAATTCATGCCCCCATTTTTGCTCGAAACACCCAAACTTAATCATTTTGTTGCACATCATATCCGGATTGGGAGTCAGTCCTCGCTTTACTGCGTCTACTGTATAGCTCACCACATTTTCCCAGTATTCCTCATGCAGGGATACAACTTCCATCTTACAACCATATTTCTTTGCTATATAGGTTGTAATTTCAATATCTTCTTCAGCAGGGCAATCAATATAACCCTGCTCGTCTTCCATTCCTATGCGTATATAAAATATGGTAGGATCGTATCCTTGTTCCTTTAGCTGATGTACAACTACGGAACTATCTACCCCACCCGATACCAATGCTGCTATTTTCATTATTATTTACCTAAGGCCGCAGACCTATCTTTTACTTACCAGATTTCTGTCTTCACAAAATTTTTAAATGTTCCCATACCAAAGCAAAATCCCGCTCTGACAAAGAATTGTTGCTCGTTTCCCGTCACATTAAAATCATAACCCGCCTTTACAAAGAAGAATTTGTAATCGACGTATACATTCGGCGTAATCACAATCCCGTCCTTTCCATGTCTGAAATTGAACAGATAACCGGCATCGCAACCCACAAGGATTGTCGCATTGTTATTATTAAATAAGGATTCGCTCAGGAAAGATGTCAATTGTATCGGTTTCAGGTTCAACCCGGCAACAGGAGAACTTCCCCCTGTATAATCTATCCCGCTGGATACAAATGAATTGAGCGGATTTTTCTTATGCCATACAGGAAAGGATGCGTTGGCCGCGAACTGGAAATCATTTCCTTTCCCCTTAGCATCTGCATACTGCGCCCCGATACCTATAAATTGGGCTGAACAGGCAAAAGGCAATAGCAGGAACAAGCATATAATGTGTATCTTTTTCATTTTTATCAACAATGGTCACAGACCTATTTATTAACCATCCATGTATAACAACGACTAGCTGCTATAAGTTTGAACTATGATATTTTACTTCTACATTTTCAATCAAGGTACAAAAATACGCTTTATTTTTCAGAAAGTCAGTGTACAGGCCTACGATTGTTCTGTTTTGGACTCCCGCTCCACATCGGCTCTCGATTTACTGGCCGTCACCAGATATACTCCTCCAAAGATTAATATGGCTGCCAGCAGTTTTTCGAATGTAAATCGGTCCATTCCCATATATATGGCTACGCCGGAAGCAATGAGCGGTTGCATATTATTGTACATGGAGATAGTAGTAGGCCTTATACGCCTTTGAGCCAAAGGAATCATCATATAGGTGAAAAATGTAGCTCCCAGTAATGTAAACGACAGCATCAGATACGGTATTACATCCAGCTGATGGAACACTGGCGCCACTAATACAGCATCATAGCTGACAGGCAGATTGATCAGAGCGGCGAAGAGAAACATCCATTTCATCATCGTAATGGGAGAGTACTTAGTCGATAACGGGCGTGTAATCACCAGATAAAATGCATAAAACAATTGCGCGCCAAGCACGGCGATATCCCCCGCCAAAGCTGATCCCTGTCCGGGTGTAACCACCTGATTGGAAGTATAGACCAAAAAAATGGCACCCAGACCACCGAGCAAGACGCCGCCTGCTTTTTTGAAGGTAATGGGTTCTTTGAGTAACACTGCTGCTAGTATCATGGCAAACAAAGGGCCGCTGGTAGTTATTATGGATGCATCCACTGATGAGGTTTGCCCTAGCCCATATGCAAAAAGGCTCTGATTGATAAGCATACCCGAAATACCTCCTATACACAGTATGAGCAAATCCCGCCTGTCTACTTTTTCTTTTTTCGTGAATAACGATACTATCCAGAAGGCAATGGCAGCAAAACCCATACGCAGCATCGTCATAGCTATAGGCGTAAGAAGCCCGGTACTGTACAGATACTTATTGATGGGAATATTCAGTCCGAAAACTGTCATCACAACAAACATGATAATGTGCCCCTGTTGTTTCTGTGAAAGAGTCATTGTGTTAATTAAGAATTAAGAATGATGAATTCATTTGCTAATTTGCCTATCTGCTAATTTACGAATTTGCTTATCCTGTAATTTCGAAAAGAATATCAACATACAGATAGCTCCAAGCATGGCGCAAAACATATCTGACTGTGTATCCCAGACATATCCCTGAGTACCGAGAAAATCGTCGGCACCATCGGCCGACAATGCGCCTACCCACCATTCTATCAGTTCGTAAAAGGCACTGATGGCAAGGCAGATACTGACAACTATAAATGGCAGCCAGGAACGTTTTTTAAGTACATCGAGGCGGATAAGCAGTTCACGGGCAATCATAGCCGGGATAAAGCCTTGTGCAAAGTGCCCTACTTTATCATAATTGTTGCGGCTTTGGTCAAACGCTTCTTTTATCCAGTCGAACAACGGAACCTTCGCATAGGAATAATGTGCACCTACAAAAAGAATAATAAGATGGATAAGGATAAAAACGTAGGTCATATCCGTAAACCTGAACCGCTTAAAGGTAAAGGCTAGTATAGCCACACCGACGATACACAGACCTGCTTCGAGAAACCACAAACCCGTTTCATAAGGATTGATACCCGACCAGATGCCTGCTATCAAGAATATGGCAAGGAATATCCAATGTTTTTTTTCCATTGAGTATATGTAGTTTTTTATTTGTAAGTATTATAGGAAATAACTTCTTCTACAGGCTTGCGTCTCTTTTCCCTCAACGGCTGTGCGGGATAGCCAATAACTATATCAAGTACCACACGTCTGTTATCAGGGATATTCAGCAGGTTCTTCATTTTTGATTCGGTGAACCAACCGAGTATGCAACTACCCAGCCCTTCGGCTTCAGCCGCAAGGCAAATATGAGAGGCTGCAATACCTATATCAAGAAAGGCAAAATGCTTATCTTTCACAATACCACCGATGCCTGAACTTATATTCACTTTCTCCTCTACCACTATGATATGTACAGGCGCCTGTTTGGTGAAATGGTTCATGCCCAGCAACCTCGCCGATGCCGCATCTGCCACCTTATTTTTCAGTTCGGGTTCATCCACCACGATAAAATGCCATGGCTGCGCATTGCAGGCCGAAGGGGCCAGACGGGCAGCTTCCAGTATGCGAGCTATGATCTCACGGTCGACTGTGCGTGTAGTATCATAAGCACGGGTGCTCTGGCGTTGTTTTACAAGATTGTAAAAAAAATCTTTATCCATATTACAATTGTGTAATACGACTGATATATTTACCTATAATATCAAATTCCAGATTTACCACACTACCTACTTTAAATTGATGAAAATTAGTATGTTCGTATGTGTATGGAATTATAGCTACTTCGAATGTATTATTGGTAGGGTCTACTACAGTCAGGCTGACACCGTTTACGGTTACAGAGCCTTTATCTACCGTCAGATAACCTTTCTTAGCCATTTCACGGTCGAACTCGTATTCAAATTTGAAGTACCAGCTACCATCGGCCTCCCTTATTTCGAGACACTTGGCTGTCTGGTCTACATGTCCCTGGACAATATGTCCGTCCAGGCGGCCGTTCATCAACATACTGCGTTCGAGGTTAACCTTATCTCCTACCTGCAACAAACCGAGATTAGAACATTCCAGTGTTTCTTTGATAGCAGTAACCGTATATTTGTTATCATCGATATTCACGACTGTAAGACATACCCCGTTATGTGAAACACTCTGGTCAATCTTCAACTCATGGGTAAATGAACACTCCATTGTTATATGCAGATTCTCCGCCTCTTTACGTAACGAAACCACTGTTGCCGCTTCTTCTACTATACCTGAAAACATGATATCTTTATTTTAGTTAGTTCTATTATTTTTAGCAATACAAAGGTACGGAAAAAGTTATAAGTTTCGCGAATCGGTAGTTGAGTTTTAATGTTCAATTACATTAGTCGTTTTTCGTGACTCGGCATAATCAAAATAAATTTTGCTTCTATTCTCGCTACTTAAAACGTTCGTTTTTTCTAATCCTAGTAAGCGTTCTTCGTAAAAACTTTTATCTTTCGGTTCAATCCTGCCGCGCCCTCCCGGGCTTGCCCTCACTTTTGGCATTGCCCAAAAGTAAGCA
>X355_Hoffmanns_Two_toed_Sloth__coassemble_2262_pt1 | contig 14602 bp, 10 predicted proteins | sample X355_Hoffmanns_Two_toed_Sloth__metabat2_low_PE_021 | metagenome-assembled genome bin X355_Hoffmanns_Two_toed_Sloth | reverse complement strand
TTTGTTACCTTTTAATAAGTAGTAAGTATTGAGTAATAAGTTGAGAGTTATATGAGACACGAGTAGACAAGACACGAGATACAAGTTGTTAACTGTTGACTGATGACTGCTATTTGAAACGTCATCAATTTTCGTACGTTTGCCTTAACCTTATAAAGTTATAAATGAGAATATTCACAAAAAAATCATATATTTGCGTCTTAAAAAAATTTTCAATTCTTGTACCCAAAATGAAAAAAATACTTTTTACGCTGTTACTTTTTACAATATTCACTCATTATACAAAATCGCAAGTATACGATAAAAACTGTTACTTCGGGTTTACTTTCGATGTAAGCGAAAACAAAAACTGGGGATACGGCGAGTTGATTATCACAGAAGTAGAACCTAACTCTCCGGCTGAGAGAGCAGGCATAAAGGTAGGTGACATCATAATGGAAATAAACGGAAAGGCTACTTATCTCCGCGACAATCAGACTATAGCCAACTGGTTGTTTGAAGATATGTATGCCCCAACTGTCACTTTCACTATACGGAACATGAATGCATACTTCAAAGAGTACACCCTCTCACGTAAATGTATAGCGACGAATTCTGTAAGTGAAATGGAATTATCTAAAATCTTTTCATTTTACAGCCTCGAAAACACTAGCGAAAGGATATTCACCCTCCCATTGTATGTGCAACCTGATAAGGATGTCGATTTCTACGACTATCATACCTATGATTTCTATAAGGACGGCAAGCCCGTGCCCGCCATCGATAGCCAGATAACTATTCTGTTAGCAAAAGACCTGGAAGCCAAAGGACTTGTCCGGGATACATCCGACCCTGATATCGTAGTACAGGCTTATTATAACTATGAGCCGAATACAAAGTTCACAGGATTGAATAACCCGAATTATGCACCGGGCACATGGCGGTTCGATGTAGACAAGCAGCAAATGGTATTATTGCCTATCTTCGATGCTGATGAACCTAATATAGACAAAGTAGCCCAATATATAGTGGAATATGGATTCAGCTTCTACGACCGGAAGTATATTAATCCATCGAAATTGACTCAGATATGGGATTGTAACATAAAAGATTATCTATCTTCGAAATACACTCTGGAAGAATATGTCAGGCTACATACTCCGCTTATGCTAAAGCAATTTCCATACTCGGCACCGAAAACAGAGGCGCGATACAAAGTGGATTTCAACAGGTATAATTATACAGGGATGTACTTCGATGCGGATGATCTGGTTACAGTAAAAGACGTGGATATGGATTCTCCTGCTTACCGGGCCGGTATACGTCCCGGATATGTCATAAAAAAGATTAACAACAGGAAATTTGAGCATACGAAAGAAAGCCTGTCGGAAGCTTATAAACGCTTTATTGCCGAAACAATGGTATTCCGCGATCAGGCTACCCGGTTTACCAATGCAGGAGGATATACAGAATGTATGTTCTGGAATGTAGGATATTATCCCGAAATAGCTAAGGAACTGAACAAACCGCAATACCTTGCGCAATTTTCTTATCTATACGATTTCGAGAAGTATGTGAACAGCAAATCGGACAGCAGGATTACCGTAGAGGCTTGGGATGGTATACAAAACAGGGTATTCAGTGTAACTCCTGAGATCAGGAAGTCTGTCGTTATAAAAGCATTGTAGATACAGATTCCGGTACCTACCCCAACTATCAATACTAAAACAGGAAGTTTTATATAGACTTTATTTTTAGTATAAGATGTGATTTAACCCACTATTAACACCTGTCTATTATAAAATCAGGCTAAAAATTCGTACCTTTGCGCCCGATTTACGGTTATGATCTCATAACTGATTTATCTATAAGGTAAGGTCACAGACCTGTTTATTACTTTCATGTGTATAGCAACAATTAGTTATATAATTTATTATCGTTGCATTAAATACTTTTATTATTTATATAAATAAAGATGATAACAGTTTCAAATTTAGGTATCCAGTTTGGTAAACGTGTATTATTTCAAGATGTGAATCTGAAGTTTACAAGTGGTAATTGCTATGGCATAATAGGAGCCAATGGCGCAGGGAAATCCACTTTCCTGAAAATTCTGAGTGGAGAAAAAGACGCAACCAGCGGAACTTTTGCCCTGGGACCAGGCGAACGGCTTTCTGTATTGGCACAGGATCACTTTGCATTCGATAGCCAGTCGGTGATGGATACCGTATTGCAAGGTCATACAGTACTTTGGGATATAATGAAGGAAAAAGATGCATTGTATGCCAAAGAAGATTTTACAGATGCTGATGGTATCAAAGCCTCTGAACTGGAGGAAAAATTCGCGGAACTGGAAGGCTGGAATGCAGAAAGTGATGCTGCAATGCTCCTTAGTGGGCTTGGAATTCCGGAGGAACTACATTATCAGATAATGGGAGATATAAGCGGTAAGCAAAAAGTGAGAATCCTTCTTGCCCGCGCGCTTTTCGGTAATCCGGACAATCTGTTGCTCGACGAGCCTACCAACGACCTCGATATAGAAACAGTAATGTGGCTGGAAAACTATCTTGCGAATGCAGAAAATACAATCCTGATCGTATCGCACGACCGCCACTTCCTAGACTCTGTATGTACCCATACAGTGGATATCGACTTCGGTAAAGTAACCATGTTTGCAGGTAACTACAGTTTCTGGTACGAATCGAGCCAACTGGCGCTACGCCAACAACAACAGCAAAATAAAAAGGCCGAAGAAAAGAAAAAGGAGCTCGAAGAATTTATCCGTCGTTTCAGTGCCAATGTAGCGAAGTCTAAGCAAACTACCAGCCGTAAGAAAATGATTGAGAAACTGAATATCGAAGAAATAAAACCATCGTCCCGTAAATATCCGGGTATTATTTTTAGCCCCGACCGTGAACCGGGAAATAAGATACTTGAAGTAAACGGGCTAAGTAAATCTATCGAGGGTAAAAAACTATTCGACAATGTAAGTTTCAATATAGAGAAAGAAGATAAGGTCATTTTCCTGTCGAAAGACCCACGTGCAATGACTGCTTTCTTCGAAATCATAAACGAGTATGTACAACCCGATACCGGGACTTTCAGCTGGGGACAGACTATAACACCTGCTTACCTGCCTCTGGATAACAGCGATTATTTCAAAGATGATCTGAACCTGATCGACTGGCTTGCCCAGTTCTCGGACGACACCAGTGAAATCTATATAAAGGGCTTCTTAGGCAGAATGTTATTCTCGGGCGAAGAGGTACTGAAGAATACCAAAGTGTTGTCGGGAGGAGAAAAGATGCGTTGTATGATTGCCCGTATGATGATGAAGAGCGCAAACTGCCTTGTATTGGATTCACCAACCAATCATCTGGATTTGGAATCGATACAGGCTTTTAATAATACGCTGATACAATTCAAAGGTAATGTACTGATGTCGTCACATGACCACGAATTCATACAAACAGTTTGTAACAGGGTGATAGAACTTACTCCGAACGGTACTATCGATAAAATCATGGACTATGACGATTACATCACATCTGATGAAATAAAGGCTCTGAGAGAGAAAATGTATAAATAAATCTGATTAATGAAAAAGAACGGGAGTGCTTAATATCCCGTTCTTTGAAAGTATAATGAAGATCTCGCTTATATATTCACTCTTCGCCCACAAGCATAGAATCTCTGTATCCTAGGAAGTAAAGGATACCATCCAATCCTACTGTAGATAATGATTGCTTCGCATTTGCCTTTACTTTAGGCTTTGCGTGAAAAGCAATACCCAACCCGGCGATACCCAGCATAGGCAAATCATTGGCTCCGTCACCGACTGCTACGGTCTGGCGCATATCTACTTTCTCTACCTGAGCCAGTAAACGCAGTAACTCTGCTTTACGTTTGCCATCAACAATATCGCCCACATAGTTTCCGGTAAGTTTACCATCTTCTATCTCAAGCTCATTGGCATATACATAGTCGAAACCATATTTCTCTTTCAGATAATTACCAAAATAGGTAAATCCTCCTGAAAGGATAGCCAGTTTACAGCCACTCTTTTTCAAGATACGGATAAGGCGGGTCATCCCTTCTGTTATAGGTAGATTCTCGGCAATATCTTTCATCACGGACTCATCCAGCCCTTTGAGAAGGCTCACTCTTTTCTTGAAACTTTCGGAAAAGTCGATCTCGCCACGCATAGCCGATTCGGTGATAGCCTTCACCTCCTCACCTACTCCGGCACGTTCTGCCAGTTCGTCTATCACTTCTGTCTGAATAAGGGTAGAGTCCATATCGAAGCAGACCAGACGGCGCATACGGCGATACATACTTTCTACCTGAAATGCGATATCGATACCTTGCTCGTCAGCCAGTTTCATAAAGTCATGCTTCAACTGCTGCACATCCTCTACCGTGCCCCGTATTGCCAGTTCTATGCATGAGCGACTGGGACGTTCCTCCGTTTCCAGCGGAACACGGCCTGTTAATCTTATTATCTTTTCGATATTGAGCTTGTACTTCTGGCTTATTTGCGCGACAGCGGATATCTGGCTGGGACTTAGTGTCCGTCCCAGCATGGTTACAATATAACGGTTCTTTGTACCTTGCAGACATACCCAGCGCATATATTCTTCTTTGCTGATAGGAGAAAAGCGGATAATAACACCCACTTCAGTTGCCTTAAACAGAAGATCTTTGATTACCTCTCCTGCATTCTTGGCTTCAAACATAATTGCCAATGACAGCGAATGATGTATGTTGGCCTGACCTATATCAAGAATATTAGCGTTATGTTTTGCCAATACGGCAGTTAAAGCCGCTGTTACACCGGGTTTATCCTCTCCGGACAGACTAGCTAGTATTATTTCTGAATCTTCCATATCAAGAGAACTTCTTTCTTATAATATCGGGGTTAATTAATGGAGTCGAGTAATGCCTGCTCGGCTGACATCACTTTCTTGAAATTGAACTGACCGATGACCTGTTGTTTCAATAAGTCTATATGGTCGTTGTATAAATTACCTATACTGCCTTCGTGAGTATGATTCACTTTCTTATTATGGCTGAAGTTTCCTTTTTCGATATCCAAACCAACCTGCTTATACGCATCACGGAAAGGAACACCCTCCAACACCAATCTATTGACTTCTTCTACACTGAATATGAGAAGATATTTAGGGTCATCAAGTATATCTTCATTTATCTTCACTTCATTCATCATACGTGCTACCATATGCAGACAATCATTCATCTCCTCGAATGAAGGTATGAACAATTCCTTTATAATCTGCAAATCACGGAAATACCCTGATGGAAGGTTGTTTATAATCAGTGTTATATCATTAGGTAATGCCTGTAGCTTGTTGCATTTAGCACGTGTTAGCTCAAACACATCCGGATTCTTCTTATGAGGCATAATACTCGATCCTGTTGTGTACTCGTCAGCCAACTTGATAAATCCGAAGTTCTGGCTGTTATACAAACATGCATCATATGAGAGCTTTGATAATGTGCCTGCTATACTTGCTATGGCAAATGAAACTACACGTTCCATTTTGCCTCGCCCCATTTGGGCATAAATCACATTATAGTCCATAGAATCAAAGCCCAACAGATCTGTGGTCATTTGCCTGTTTAGTGGGAATGACGAACCATATCCGGCGGCTGAGCCTAAAGGATTACGGTTACAGACTTTATAGGCCGCCAGAAGCAATTGCAGGTCATCTACCAAACTTTCGGCATAGGCAGCAAACCATAATCCGAATGATGATGGCATTGCAATCTGCAAATGAGTATATCCCGGCATCAGGATATCTTTATATTTTTCGCTTTGGGTAAGGAGAACATCAATCAAGGCAGTAACTGAATCAACAAGCGTATGAATCCGATCTCTTGTAAAAAGTTTCAAGTCCACAAGTACCTGATCGTTACGGGAACGCCCGCTATGTATCTTTTTGCCTATATCTCCTAATTTACGGGTAAGCATCAGTTCTACTTGCGAATGTACGTCCTCAATACCATCCTCTATCTGAAAGTTGCCGGCAACCGCGATGTCATAAATTTCTTTCAGTTCTTTAAGAAGAACTGATAATTCATCTTTGGTAAGTAACCCAATAGACTCAAGCATTGTAATATGGGCCATAGAACCAAGTACATCATATGGAGCAAGATATATATCCAGTTCCCTGTCATGCCCTACCGTATAAGACTCTACATCTTTATTTACCTGAACACTTTTTTCCCAAAGTTTCATTCTTTATTCTATTGTTCCTTTATTCAAAATATCGTTGTAAGGCAATCCCGCCAAACCTTCAGCTACTTTGTCCAATCCTGCCTGCAATGGTTTACTAACCATCGGTTTCAAAAATGGATTCAAATCTGCTTTTATGGTTAGCTTCATTTTAGTTTCAGCGCCATTAGTTGGAACTAATTGTATCCACATAGTCACTCCAAAAGGCAATTGCTCGGCCTGAAACTTAATTGTCTTATTAGGCTCGCGTTCTACCACTACGAATCTGATTTTACCTACAGGATCGACAGACACAGTACACGAATCGGTATCGAAAGTAAAATCTTTGACTTTATCCTGAGGTATTATATTTTTAGCTAGTTCCAGATTGTTCAAATCGGAAAGTACAGTATAGACATCCACATCTGAATGTGGAATCGTCTTTATCTCACTAACAAACTCTGTCATCAATTCTTACCTATTTATTTCCAATCGGCAGGAGCTTTTCTCCATTCCTGCAAAGTCTCAAGATCGGATTCGGCAATATAGTCTATCCTCAAAGCTTCGGTTAAAACCGCATCATAATTGGTCAATGTCAATAACTTAACTCCTGCAGCATTAAACTTCTCCGTAGCAATAGGGAAACCATAAGTAAAGTTGGCAACCATACCTATCACATCCGAACTGTCGCGGCGAATAGCTTCAACCGCTTTCAAACTACTGGAACCTGTAGACACCAAATCCTCTACGACAACTACTTTACTTCCGGGCTTCAATTCGCCTTCGATCAGATTTTCCAAACCGTGATCTTTCGGTGTTGAACGGATATATACAAATGGCAATCCTAACGCATCAGCAACCAATGCTCCCGGAGCAATAGCGCCTGTGGCTACTCCGGCAATTGCATCTACCTCCGGAAAGTTTTCTATAATCAAACGGCTAAGTTCGATCTTTATAAATGTGCGTATTCTGGGATACGATATCAATTTTCGATTATCACAATAGATAGGTGATTTCCAGCCCGAGGCCCATGTAAATGGATTGGAAGGCTGTAGTTTGATGGCTCTGATACTAAGAAGCTTCTCAGCTGTCAGTTTTTCTAAGGTGTTCATATTTATCTTTTCTAAATAACAACAATCAACATTATCTGGCTACAAATATACAATTAATAGGTAGAATAAAAGAAAATATAGCATAAAGAAAATGTGAATAAAGTCATAGATATCCTCATTCCTTTGATAAATACAGCATATAATATTGAATATATAATTGAAAATATAACACTAAATATGCCCTGTTATTTAAGAAGGAATTAATAATAAAATCAAAGGGAATTATCCTTATCGGATAACTCCCTTTGTATATAAAAGTCGTATTGGTGGATATAGCCGAAACTCCGTAAAACAGGATTTGAGCGCTTCGATCCCTTTGTAATCCACCGTGCTAAGCAACCCGGAGGTGTGGCCCGCCATTAGAATCAAAAGCTTGTCTCGGATATTTTATTAATTGATGAGCTTCCCAATCGACCAACACGACTTAGACTAAGCTTTGTTTCGTTTTCTATACCAAATATAGATAGAATAATCCGGATACACAAATAATATATCAATATTTAACTGACTTCTGCTTTGTGCTGCATCCACAATTTGAACATCCGCAGCTTCCTTTTTGTTCATTTTTCGAGAAGAAAAAGCCATATACCTTATAGATGATCAATACAGCTACACAAAGTCCAATTATACCAACTATTATTTCTTGAAACATATCTTATATATCCTCCTTTTCTGTGTTCAAAGGTATATAAGAAATCTGGATATTGGCGTTAATAGAGGGTTAAAAGAAATAAAAACATATAAACATAAACAGTAGCAGGGTTAACCCTGCTACTGTTTTAATATTTATAGTTTTGCAATAAATTACAATAACGTCAAGAACAATGGCTTAATTAGTAGCGTCTTCAGGATATCCAGTGTAACGATAACCCTCGAGCGTCCATGTTTCATCCCAACCATCACTATCGGCTGGTGTATTGCTTCCCTCTTTTAATTCCCATGCAAATTCGGGCACATCTGCATCTTCCCAATCTTCTTCAGATGTCTGATAGCTAACGAACTGCACATAATCATGATGCATTATAGTCTTAATATAAACACCATCTGACACATTACCTCCAATAGTTGTAGCACCTTTAGGTGTAACTTTTCCCTCTACCAGCGTTATGCGAGTATATAATTGTATGCCACCAACTAATTGACCTGCTGCCGTAGGTTTTTCATATGTTGCCGGATTATATACTTTTCCATCTACATATATGTAAGATGTCAGAGCCTTTATGTTTTTAGATTCTGCATCTGCTCCTTTAAAGCCCGAAGCATCTCCTGTTATTTTAAATTTACCTTTGACTGCAGTACCTGCAACATGTGTATCAATCCAAATTTCGTCTTTTACATTAGCTGCAGAATTATAGATCATAACCTCTTCACCATCTTCGATAGCAGTGTCATCAGAAGAATATTCTGCACATTTTGTTGCTACCACATAGCGTCCATCCAACGCTGCAGTTTCTGTATACCAGTTATCCTTTTCTTCCATGCACGATGTTAAAGCCATGCAAATGAAAGCGCTTATTATATATCCTAAATTTCTCATATTCTTATACGTTGTTATTGATTTTCTACAATGTTCAGGTGAAACGTGAAGGTTGCATAGTCAACCTGAAGCTTCAATGTCTTTGTTTCTGCATTGTAAGTTCCTTTTACGGCTGAGTGCTTATCTCCCCAAGGTGTTGCATTACTGCTCACTAAAGAAAAATTAGTACCATCAAATGAAACTATACCGGATATATCATATCTCACACCATATCCGCGACCAATACTATAGTACCCCCCGAACAAGTCAGATATATAAAATTTACCAGGCGCTGTCTGATAAATCGTTATAGGCGGCTCTGTTGCAAATTCTGTAGCAGGCGTTCCTGCTGCTGCTCCCAATGCGCTACGACTACTTGAAGCATCTACATGATAGAAACCTGTTGCTATAACAGAAGGTGTTGTATCATAAACAATTACCTTACGTTCTACAGATGTTGGATATCCATCTGAGTTATTCACCGAATAAACCAAAGGATAAATACCGGCTACTTGTGCATTTACCGTACCTGTAACAGTCACTTTATCCGCAACATCCTCATTATTTTCAGTTGCAACCCAACCCTGCTCGGTGTATGTACCTCCCAACGAGACAAATTCAACAGCGCCACCTTTGAGATCCAACTCACAGTAATAGGTGATTCTTGAAATATCTTCTGTCTCTTTATCGCAGGAGAAAAGAAAAAATACAGAAGCGATTATTAGACTATATTTATATAATAATTTCATACTCTTCAATTTTTACAATTACTTACCTTGTTTTTGATTCCACCACACTTTTTCTCCTACATTTGGCTTCTGTGAAGGGGCATTATTATTTCTGTCCCTATAAGATGAAGGATACAAAGGAGAAGCCGGTAAATTACCATTCAGCAAAGCTCTTCCTCTCACCGAGATTGTCAGATTACCTGTAGGAAAATTAATCCATGCACCTTGCCTGTCAGCAGCAATATCGATTTCGCTTACAGAAGGATATTTAGTACGGTTACGTTCCAGGAACGATTCCAGATGCTGATAGTTACAATTAGCTACCCATTTTTGCATGGCTATTTGTTTTATCTGGGCTTCTGTATTACCACCGGTCCATTTAGCATAACCTGTTTCCACTATCTTGAAATCAGTAATGCCATGTTGAGTCAGCGAAGCCTTTACTCCGGCTTCATAAAAGTCCTTGGCTTGGGCAGAGCCGGCACGGGCATAAACTTCGGCCATATAAAAATATACTTCCCAGTCAGACATCAACATCAGATCCATATTGGCACTGAATACAACGGTTGCATATGTTTCCTTATCATCTGTAGTCCCATTCCCGTCAGAGTCCTGTTTGGAGTCAAAATCACCGAAGAATGCAGCTTTAGTTCCTGAAAACAATTTACTTAAACGAGGGTCCTCATTTGTACTTAAATAATCAAAAAATGTCTTACAAGCAATTACATTTGTGGAAAAGTAGCTAGCACCACCTTGCTCAAATTCGCGCATCGGATGGCGTTTGCCTTCCATGGTATCATCCCATATAGTTCCCGGAATCTTCGCGCTTGATGTTAGCAGATCTGCACTTTGAATAAAGCTCAAGGTCTTTACATTGTCGTATTGCGATGTTTCAGACAGGCGTATCATTAACTTCAACTTTAATGCACTGGCAAATTGATACCATTTATCCAAATCACCTTTATATATATAATCGTAAGTTCCGTCAATGGAAGACCCGCTTAAATCAACTGTCAGCAGATTATCTACTCTCTTTAATAAATCAGCATATATATCTTCTTGCTTGTCCTGCTTAGGATGCAAAAGGCCTTCCGCCCCTTTTAAAGCTTCAGAATAAGGCATATCACCCCATACATCGGTAATAACTTGCCATGTAAAGATTGATAAAGCTTCAGCAACGAAATAATATCCTCTGTTGCTACCCACTCTGGTATCCGCCTTAATATATTCCAAATCGGGCAGAGGCTGACTAGCCAAAGACTGGTAAGATGTATTGAACTCTTGTGGTAAATATTCGCACAATGATTTGAATTGAGACGCCGTGTAGGCCTGTGTCCAGTATTCTACCCAAAAACCTCCGCCAAAACCGAAATCCCAACCCATCAGGTTATTAGCGATCCCCATTTGCGCGGCCGGCAGCAATACTTTCACCTCCGGAACTTCCGCTAACGCGTTCGGGTCGTGATTGATATCTAAATAATTGCTACATCCGTTTGTGAACAATAAGAAGATAACGGATAATATAATTAATAATTTTCTTTTCATATTCTTTACTGTTTAATCGCTTTTAAAATGAAAGTTGTAGTCCGAACACATACGATTGGTATGGAGGCGTAGATGCGAATTCTCCGACTTTCGAACTAATATCGCTACCCCAGGTAGTTATTTCCGGATCAATATACATATTTTCCTTCGGAGTCCATAACAGGATATTAGATGCTGTTGCAGAAAGGCGTAAAGAAGAAACTCTAAGCATTTCACAGATCTTTTTTGGTAATTGATAAGCCAGGCTTACATTACGAAGTTTCAGGTACGAACGGTCAATTACTGCATGATCGGTATACTGGAATCCGCCGTTGCTGTAGAATGTATGGAAAGCTGTCGGATTGACAGGAGTCGTATTCTCTACATAAACAGGGTTTCCGTTAGCATCTGTTCCGCTTTGCACTACCGAATTTGGCACAATAAATGGATTTCTGTCGTTATAAACTGTTTCAGGACCACTACCTACCCAATGCATGTAATCTTTGGTATAGGAGAAAATATATCCCCCGTAACGGTAATCCAATGTAGCTGACAATGTAAAGTCTTTCCATGTAAAGGTATTTGTCAATCCCATACGGAATTTTTCGTTAATATCCTTATCCAAATAAACATCATCAGCAGTTGGCTGAGGATTTCCGGCTCCATCGACGACTGTACTTTCTACACCATTATAATTTACAGTCATAGCCTTTTGGCTTTTGAACTGCCCAAGCGACTTGCCTTCTACAGCATAAATACCCAGTCCGCCGAATCCTCCTAAGTTAACTTCCGGAACATCCAGACTTTCTACCTTATTATTGTTTTTGGTAAAGTTGTACATGATATCCCACCGAAAATCTCTCGTTTTTACAGGAACCAATGAAAGGGATAATTCGATACCGCTATTGCGGACATCTCCCAGGTTGGCCCTTTGAGCTGTCTAACCGGTTCACGGGTCCATCGGCAATGTAGCGATCAATCCTTTTGTTAATTTATTGTAATATGAAAAGTCGAGGCTTATACGTTGGTTGAAGAAAGAACTTTCAAATCCGACCTCAAATTCATCTGTCAACTCAGGTTTCAAATTTGGATTTCCTGCTGTATTGGAAATCGTATAAGCATTGACTCCTCCAAGAGGGAATTTCAGATCATCAACACTTGGGTAGCCCGGATTAATTACTGTTCCGGAAACAAACCGGCTATAAACCCAATAAGCATCTGTGTCCTTACCAGTCCGACCATAAGACAATCTGGTTTTAACAAAATCAAGCGGACCAGTATTGATGTCTTTCTGCTTCATAAAATCGGTAACGATAAAACTCAACATAGCCGCCGGATAAAAGAATGAATTATTCTTCTTAGGTAAGGCCGAAGACCAGTCGTTACGAGCAGTAAGCGTCAGATAAAGATAATCCTGATATCCGAAATCCGCATTAACGTATGCACCCAATATCCGGTAACGATCGCTGCGTTGTTCTGCAACCGCCGGAGTAAGTGTATTGGATAAATGATAAAAACCAGGGATATCGATAGAAGAAATTGAACCATAAAGACGAGTCATTTTTTGTTCGTTCGCATTTCCTCCGGCAATTACATTCATTGAAAAATCACCAAATCTATCATTAAATGTAGCAAAATAATCGTGATTCACCTGAAGGTAATCTCTTTTATCTTGTGAGTAGCTTCCCGGATCTGACGGTCCTTTCCTTACGGCATTAGTAGAGCCTGGAGTGAAAGCAACCGCATCGGAATGCATCTCGGCTGTAGCTGTTTCATAATCGCCACCAAACCTGTAAGTCAGTTTGAGGTTACTTAATAAATTATAATCCAGTTGTACTTTTCCGAAAAATTTATACTTTCTCTGTAATGCTTCCTTAGCACTTAATACAAAATACGGATTCAAACCGTATGGAGTAAAATAGTTATCCAGATTATTAAATTTATCATTATAATCTTTCAGATCAACAATGGAAATATCGGTAGCAATTTCATTCAATGAACGATATATTGAATTATTTTGTCCGGTTGCTGACACCCGATTTTTTTCTACGCTGGCATTAAACGAAGAACTAATCAGCAACTTGTTCGCTTTGTGGGATGCATTCGAAGCAACTGTAAAGCGATTGTATGAGTCGGTATTGGTTGGAATCGGACCGTCCAGATAGTTCTGTGATACTGATAGATGGTAGAGGGTCTGTGCTGTACCTCCACTCAATGAAAGTGAGTTTTCATAACCGAAACCCAGATCATAGAAATCACGGATACGATCTTTCAGATAGTTATAAGGTTTTAATTTCTGGCTATTGTCTACGACATTACCCCAGACTCTGTCTTTTCCATCGAAGCGCGCACCCCAGTTTCCGTTTTCATCCAATGCACGGTCACCGCTCCAACCTTGTCCAAACATTGTTTGTTCATCCGGCAGACGTCCGATTTGCTGAATGGTTATCCCGCCGTTATATTCTACTTTTAGTTTCCCATTGGTATCCTTACCCGATTTAGTCGTAATCATGATAACCCCCTGGGCTGCACGTGAACCATACAAAGCTGATGCTGCAGAACCTTTCAATACGGTTATACTCTCAATGTCATTTGGATTCAATGCATTAATACCGGAACCAAAATCGGCCTGGCTATTCAGTGTATTTACACCTCCGGAAATACTTCCTGACTGATTCTGCTTATTCGTCAGAGGAATACCATCCACTACATACAAAGGCTGGTTATTTCCAAAAGAGTTGAATCCACGGATAGTTACATTTTGTGTTCCCCCCGGGGTCCCAGATGAAGAAACCTCTACTCCTGAAACTTTACCTTGAAGGGCAGACATCGGATTAAGCACTTTCGAATTGGCAATATCATCACCCTTGATTGAGGATACCGAATATCCAAGCGTTTTTTTATCTCTTGCAACTCCTAAAGCCGTAACAACAACATCCTGCAACAGATGCTCATCATTCTCCATTACAACTCTCATATCCTGAGACATCCTCAATTCGGCTGTTTTCATTCCCACCAATGTAAACACCAAGGTATTCCTTCCTTCAGGTACATTTATGGAAAACTTACCGTCTACGTCTGTAACGGTACCAACAGTTGTCCCCTTCACTACTACCGAAGCACTAATAACAGGTTCTCCATTACTGTCGACAACAGTACCGGAGATTTTTGTCGTTTGTGCTACGATAAATCCTAAGCTTAGAAATAAGCAGGATAGAATTAACATCACTCTTTTCTTCATACAAACACTACTTTATTAAAAATTAAAACAACATACAAACCCAATCACATACAAACACTTGTTATTCAAAATAAAAGCAACTCTTCTAATCTTATATCAATTTAACAATTTAATACCATATTGGGCTTTTTAGCATCAGTTTGCTTTTTGATATGCAAATTTAGACAATTTTCACGAAAAAAAAAAATTCTGGTTTAATTTATATAAAATATAACACAATGAAGGCATTAAAAGCAAAACAAATTTAAAAACTGAGAACAAATAAAA
>X355_Hoffmanns_Two_toed_Sloth__coassemble_2238_pt1 | contig 15361 bp, 14 predicted proteins | sample X355_Hoffmanns_Two_toed_Sloth__metabat2_low_PE_021 | metagenome-assembled genome bin X355_Hoffmanns_Two_toed_Sloth | reverse complement strand
ACCTACAACTATCTGTTCCATCATCTTACCCGAAATACGGGCATCGCGACCAACCACAATAGCATTAGAGCCATTTTTTACATTCTCCCTTATAAAAGATGCGTATGCTGATACGAATTTCACCGTATCTAGCGGATTGAGACCATCCCCGACTCTTCCGCCGATAGTCCCACGTATTCCTGATATAGATTTAATTAAGGCCATTTTCTTATTTATTCTTTAGTTTCATCCAATGTAAACTGGTATATCAAACGACCATAAAACAGAGGGATGTAATTTGCCTGCTGATAAGTAGAACCATTTGCAAACGGGACAATCAGACTAACTTCAGCCCCATTCCCTAAGCCCTGCTCCAACGGCAATACACATGCCTGAGACAAGAAATAATACATCTGGAGCTGATAAGTAGTGGATGTACTACTCCCCACATAAGTGGACGAATTCCCATAACGGAAAGTCATATATGTGCCCTGAAAATTATTTACTGCTATAGTATCATTTTCATTCAGCAAATTAAGGATATTCTCATACCTGAGATACACATCTGTTTTTCCTTTTACCGGCTTATCGTCATTACCCGGATCGATAACCCGGAAATAAACGCCGGTGCTCCCATCCAGATAATACTCGTTATCAGCAAATTTATGATCGGCAGGATATGTTCCTCTCGTCGTAATCTTATTATCATTTATAAAGCGTTCGATACCTTTCTTTTCTTTTTTCAGTTTATCAGCATATGTTTCTCCGCCACAAGCAGAAAAAAGAATCGCTAAGCTCATAAAAGTAAATATTGCGCCAATAATCTTTCTCATGTATTCTTATTCGTATTTAGTAATTACTTATTTCTTATTTAGTAAATCAGCATATTCCGGCAATGCTTTTTCAAATATGGCTATTGCCTCATCCATTGTCCCGTAAAACTCTCCTCCTGAAGCATTAAGGTGGCCTCCGCCATTGTAACATTGAGCCGCAAACTTATTGCTGGGAAAGTCCTTCTGAGAACGAAACGAAATTTTTATCATTTCATTGTCCTCACGGATAAAAACAGAGAAAATAATTCCTTTAATATTTAAAGGCAGATTGGCGAAACCCTCCGTATCACCTTTCCTTACTTTATATCTTTTCTGTTCTTCGTTTGTGAGCCATATCAATGCGGTGTTGTATTCAGGATATATCTTCATCTTTTCAGAAAGGGTAAAACCCAGCATCCGGTAACGGTCTTCCGAATAGTTATGATAAACGTTCGAATATATCTGATCTTTATTTATCCCTTTTTTCAATAATTCGCCGATAATATAATAGATCTCGGCACTATTGGAATTATAGGTAAATGCCCCCGTATCAGTCATCATTCCGGTATAGATCGCAGTAGCGCTTTCATGGCTCATCACCTCAAAATCACCCATCCGACAAATAAGGCGGAAAATAAGTTCACTGGTCGATGATATTTCGGGATATGAAATCATCACATCACAAAAATCAGCAGGTTCGGGATGATGGTCTATCAATACCTTCTTCCCTTTTGCCGCTTCAATGAAAGGCCCTAAATGATAAGACCGTTTCGGCACATTAAAATCGAGACAGAATATCAATTCGGCCTCAGCAATCAGTTTTTGGGCAAATTCAGGATATCTCTCATATTCGAGAATATCCTTTGCACCGGGTATCCATTTCAGAAAATCAGGGAAAGAATTAGGGACAATTACATTTACATTGTTACCTAAATCGTTCAGATAATGATATAATCCCAAAGATGATCCAATAGCATCACCATCGGGTGACACATGCGTCACAATCACTATTTTATCATATTTATTGAGTAACTCTTCTACCTCTGTTATTTTCTGACTTGCTATTATCTTTGAAATCATTCACTTATACTTTTTCCTCTAACTCTGCGTTATGCAGGCACAAAAATACTAAAAAAACAAACTAAACACACCTTTTTGAACCATATCGTTATAAAGAAAGTTCTGTTTTTGACATTCTTTAGATAATTTGGATTGTATATCCCTTGAAAATGAAGTACCTATATACTAACATTATGGTATATCCGAACTATAAAAAACAAGAGTATGGAGAGCAATCCGAGAATCAATCCTTTAGGCTTTTTGTAAATAAAAAACACAAGAACACCTGTTATCAACGTACATATTAAAATCATATCCGGAAATGATATTTTCGCATCGTTGACCAAAGCGAATGGTAAATTCTCAAAGAAACGGATAATATTTGTCATCAACCCGACTAAACCCTGTAATATTTTTACAGGCAAGCAGTAAAAAGCAGCGCTTAAATCCGGCATTATCAGACTCAGCAATTTAGCCAGACCAATACCTCCCACAGCATAGGTTATCGATGTTACCAACGGTATAATCAGTAAATTAGTAACAAAAAAATAAGTAGGAAATGTGCCAAAGTAATATAAACAAAGAGGGAATGTCGCCAGCTGCGCCACAACAGACAATACGAACATCTGCCATATATTTCGCAAATATTTATTCTCCACCTTCAATAACCCTGAAACTTTAGGTAATAAATATAATATGGAGAGAACAGACATAAAGCTCAACTGGAAACCTATGTCAAATAATGAGAAAGGATTTATCAGCAGGATAAAGAACCCGGCTATATATAAAGCATGCAGGGAAAAGCTTTTCCGTCCGAAAATCTCCGAAGCACAGAATACCGTGAGCATCGCACTTGCCCTTATCACCGAAGGCGGCAAACCGGTAATAAAAGCATATACCCATAGCAGAACAATTATCAATAAGGGTTTCAGCCAATAATATCTTGTACCTTTGCGAATAAACCCGAGTAGAAAATTTATCATCAGGTAGATAATGCCGACATGCAGTCCACTGACGGAAAGCACATGTACCGTACCCGTAGTCCTGAATCCCTGCTTTACATCATCTGTCAGGCCATCCTGATAACCAAGGGTCAAAGCCGACAAAATACCATATTCGGTATCATTAAATCCTAACGACTTATAAAAGTCCATGATATGCTGACGGCAGCGCAATGCCGTATATTTCAGAGATAAAGACACTTCTCCTGTTGTTTGCCACAAATGCCGAGAGATATAAGCAGAGCCAACAAAGCCCTGATTGTACATATAGTACCTGTAATCGAAATCTCCAATGTTCTGAAATGGTTGTATTTTTCCCTGAAAAGAAAAGGCATCTCCGGGCTGCAGCCTGCTGTTATTCAATGTATCTCTCTGAAAATAACAAACTATCAGTTTATCTTCGCCGGGCAGGTACACCCTGTACGCTGTCGTTTTTCCTTTCTCCTGCGGCGTATCGGCAACAATACCTGTATATACCTGTACTTTATCCGGATATTCGAATCCTGACTTTTGCTGACGTAAGGTGGTGGATACGATACCAACGCTTATCAGAAATAAGCAAACTCCCGCACCAAACAGCCAACGCCAGCGAAATTGCCTGTCTTCCGGTATAAGGTATGAAAAAAGCATAGCCATCAGCCCTGTCAAGGAGAAAGCTATGCCCGAATATTCTATCTTTAAATAATACTGTAATAAAATCCCAGCTATTAGCGGAATAAGAAAAAACAGGAATGGGATTCTGGAAACCGGATTCTTCATTCCCGCCAGTCGAAAGAAGGCCTCAGACCTATTTAGTTATTATTTAATACTTTTCAGTTTATGTATCATTTCCGCAGGATTGGCATCTGCGAATACCGCGTTACCTGCCACGAGCACATCGGCTCCGGCATCGACAAGTTGCTTTCCTGTCTGCAAGTTTACCCCACCATCGACCTCGATCAAAGTCTGCAAATTCCTTTTTAATATCATTTCTTTCAAACGGGAAACTTTAGTGAGGGAATGCTCAATAAATTTTTGTCCGCCGAATCCCGGATTCACAGTCATAAGGAGTACCATATCCACATCCTGCAATATATCTTCGAGCAGAGAAACAGGCGTGTGCGGATTCAATGTCACTCCCGCTTTCATTCCTGCTTCATGTATAGCTGCAACCGTGCGATGCAGATGGGTACAAGCCTCGTAATGCACATTCATCATATATGCCCCGGCATCCTTTACCTGCGATATGTATTTATCGGGATTGACAATCATCAGGTGAACATCCAGCGGCTTCTTTGCAATCGTACTGATTTGCTTTATTACCGGGAAACCGAACGAGATATTAGGGACAAAACTACCATCCATTACATCGCAATGAAACCAATCGGCTTCACTATTGTTTATCATCTCCACATCTGCCTGAAGATTCAGGAAATTAGCGGAAAGAAGAGAGGGTGCTATTTTGTGAGACATGTCTACAAATTATAAATTAGAATTATGAGTGTAAATATAGTAAAAAAAGGGACGGGACGGTATAGAAAAGGCCGAATTTGAGATTCAGCCTAACATCATACTTTTTCAACAAAAAAGCACAAGCTGTTAATAGCCTGTACTTTATTTCATTTATCTGTTTTTCAATTAACACAAAGTCCATTTATAGTATCCGGTAAGGATTTGTCTACATAATGCACCCGTGCAAATTGTTTAAGAAAGTCCAGTGTTTTCTCAGAAGGTGCGACAACCTTCTCTTCATTTTTTTCAAAATGTTGACATTGCTCAGGTGTAAAGATTTTCTTCATAGGCGATTCCCGTTTTTTTAGAGTTATATTATTGAAACGCCTGTATAAAAGTCTTATTGCCTACAACCTCATTTTTAACATTTTACCAAATCAACTCATTCTGTTCTTATAGTCCTCATAATCGAACTCACGATAGATTTCCAGTTGGTTATATTTGTTCCAAAGCGCGATAGCAGGATGCGAGATACCGTTAAACATAGTTGTTTTCACAATGGTATAATGTATCATATCCTCAAAAATAATCCTGTCGCCAACCAAAAGCGGTTCGTCAAATGACCACTCCCCTACAAAGTCACCGCTAAGACAGCTGCTCCCCCCCATACGGTAGGTAGGCAGTCCCTCCACCGGCTCATGATACGCCCCCCTGATATAAGGTTTATATGGCATTTCGAGACAGTCGGGCATATGACAAGCAAAAGACACATCGAGTATGGCTGTTTTAATTCCGCCATTATCAACAATATCCACCACTGTGGAGACTAATATTCCTGTCTGCCATGCAAAAGCACTTCCGGGCTCCATCGTAATTTCAAGGTTCGGATATTTTGCTTTAAAAGACAGTAACAAATTTATAAGGTGTTCCACATTGTAGTCTTCACGGGTCATCAGATGACCTCCGCCCATATTGAGCCATTTTATTTTTGGGAGAAAGTGTCCGAATTTCTTCTCTACCTGTTCCAGAGTTTTTTCCAAATCGTAGGAAGACGATTCACACAACGTATGAAAATGCAAGCCTTCCACCCCTTCGGGCAACTCATCTCCAAAATGGCTGGCGGGAACACCCAGACGGGAACCCGGAGTTGCGGGATTATACAGATCCGTTTCTACTACCGAATATTCGGGGTTGATGCGGATACCACACGAAACTTTCTTTCTATGCTTCAGTGTTTCCGGATAGAAACGTTCGTACTGAGATAAAGAATTGAACGTAATGTGGCTACTATATCGCATGAATAGAGGAAAGTTATCCGGAGTATAAGCCGGAGAGAATGTATGGGCAAGGCTACCCATTTCCTCATATGCCAATTGTGCTTCAAATACCGAACTGGCCGTTGAATAAGGAACATATTCGCGGATGATGGGAAAAGATTTCCACATGGCAAATGCTTTGAATGCCAGTATTATATTTACTCCCGCCCGTTCTTTTACCGATTTGATAAGCAAAAGGTTCTTCCTGAGCAATTCTTCTTCCATGACAAAACATGGAGATGGTACTTTATGTATTTCTATCATGTAATTATTGATCTATATTTTTTCGCTTGCAAAGGTCGCTATTTTTATTGAATAGTGGAGAGATACGGTTCATAAATTATATACCAGTCATATTAACCCTTATTTTCTTCTGAAATTTCTTTCCTAAATGTTTGAAAATTAATATGTCTATTCTCACAAGAACTTTATCTATATAATAAAACGAATACGAGATCTTTGAAATTCTGGAAAAAGAGACATCTGTAAAAATGAAAAAAGCTGTTACTTTTGTTACTTTTTAGTAAGTAATAGTTTTAAGTAATAAGTAAAGAGGTACGAGTAGACAAGATACGAGATACAAGTTGTTAATTGTAAAAGGTGTAACCTTTGTTACCTTTTTGAGTCTTTGCGTCTTTGCGAGAGAATATTGTTCACTGATGACTGTTTACTGTTAACTGATATATCTGTTACCTTTGTTACCTTTTGGGGACGTTACGAGTATACAAGACACGAGATACAAGTTGTTAACTGATGACTGCTAACTGTTCACTGTAAAATGTGTTACTTTTGTTACTTTTTAACCATACATAGTTAAAATATGTAAATAATAAATATCTATTTACTCTCGCTTTTAATCGTTAAAATCATTTTTTCGTATATTTGACATACTAACAAAACTACAAACACAAACATATTGAATTATGAAAACAACTGTATTAAAGCCGGCTATTTTCGCAATTCTCGTATTAATGGCTTTCATCACAACAACGGCTCAATCCACTTACACCGAAATTTACCCGAATATTAAGGTGGCAATTAGTAGCGAAAAACTAAGTATCAGTCAGTACAGTTCCAAATTTAAAGGCTCTATATTGGATTATACGGAAACTAAACCTGACGGGACACAGGTACAGGCAAAAGCTTACAGGCGCAATTCCAATATCGAAATATTCGAAAGGCCTGCATACCCTGCCATCCATACCATTTATAAAGAATTTTATCCCAATGGAAATCTAAAGCAAAAGGGGGTATTATTGCCTTTGCAGGTAAAAGTCGGTAAATGGATTGAATGTGATGCCCGTGGCAACTGTTCAATCATAGACCACGAAAGCGGGCGGAATGCTTTCGGATATAACGATGTATTAGAATATCTCGAATTTGAGGGCGTTTACAACAAAACCGATGGCAATATATGGAAATGCACTTTCTGGCACACTCCTGAAAGCGAGACATGGGGTGTAAGGGTCGATAAAAACGGACAGCAATACAAGATGTTTAACTTCGACAGCACAGGGCAAGAAGAAGTGAAAGAGTTTGACCTGTCCGGTAATTCCAATACGGCTACACCTGTCGGCTCATTCGAACAAAATGAGGAAACAGATGGATTAAAAAACCGAACTAATCGCTAACTTTGCTGTTCTATAGGCTATAGAACACTAAGAATGAAAAGATATAACTTACCCTATCCATACAGGGAAACGGAAACAGTAATATTAGCGAATGGAGAATTCCCTACACATCCTATTGCTTTGGCAATATTGAATAATAGCAAATATCTTGTTTGCTGCGACGGCGCTATTAATAATCTGGAAAAGACTAATTTAATACCGGATGCTATTGTTGGCGACTGCGATTCGCTATCGGAGGATAGCTTATCAAAATTTGCAGATATCATACACCGCATTGCCGAACAGGAAACAAACGATCTGACAAAAGCGGTACAATTCTGTATAAAACAGGGGAAGCGAAATATAACTATTTTGGGAGCCACAGGCAAAAGGGAGGACCATACAATAGCAAATATCAGCCTGCTATGTGAATATATGAAAGATGCCGATGTGGAAATGATTACAGATTACGGGATATTTGTCGCTATTGACTCTGACTCTGTATTTGAAAGCGAAAAAAAGCAACAGGTATCACTTTTCTCTATTGACAAAATGCCTCTTACCACACACAATCTTGCATATGCGGTAAATAATCACATATTTACAAATTGGTGGCAGGCAACGCTGAATGAGTGTACAGGCAATGAGTTTACAATAGAGACAAAAGGCCGGACCGTGGTATACCGGGCATTTTGACAGGAAACATTATCCCATTTCTTTTGCCTTGTACGCCATGGCATAGAAACGGATTTGTTTTATCATTGAAACCAATCCATTGGAACGGGTGGGGCTCAGATTTTCTTTCAAACCGATCTTTTCTATAAAGTAAAGGTCTGCATTGATGATCTCATCGGGAGTCCTGTTTGATAAAACCTTAATTAGCAAAGCAATTATCCCTTTCACGATAACAGCATCGCTCTCTGCCTTGAATACAACCCTGCCATCGACATAATCGGCTTGCAGCCATACACGGCTCTGGCAGCCTACTATAAGATTGTCTTCGGTTTTCGATTTATCATCCAGCTTATCAAGGGAGTTACCCAGTTCTATGAGCAGCGCATAACGATCCATCCAATCGTCGAACATGGAAAACTCTTCTATTATTTCGTCTTGTATCTCGTTTATTGTAGTCATTCTTATTTCTCCTTATAGATAACCTCCAGAACTGTCTGTCCGACAACCCCGAGTGTTTTTTTGCTGATATTGCTCATATCGTCTTTCTGGGTATGCCACGAATGGAAGAACCCATGTTCTGTATTTGGTCTGTAATCGATAATATCTACACTTGGAATTCGGCGTACCTCATTCACAGGTACATGGTCATCAGTAATCATACCGATTTCCTCTCCTTTGAAAAATGTTCCGTAGTTCATTTGGCCAGCAGTACTCCACACTTTCTCTACAATGTTCTTTGCATAAATACGCGAATATTCTTCTTTGTAGAAAGTAGCCTCGTCAGCTCCTACCATATCGAGTAAGATACCATACTTAGCCTTATAGTTAGGCACATGTGGATTTTTAGACCAGTATTGAGAGCCTAAGCACCATGTATTCCCTTCGATAACAGATTTCTCTGCAAAATCAGGTATCCCATAATCTTCCGCATCGAAGAAAATGATATCCACTCCTACTTCCGGAGATTGTGATTGAATTATACGGGCTATTTCAAGCAGCACTCCTACTCCACTGGCGGCATCGTTGGCTCCTAATACCGGTTTGTGGTAATTGTCCGGATTAGGGTCGTGATCTGAATAAGGACGTGTATCCCAATGAGCAAAGAGCAATATCCTGGTCTTTTTATCCAGTCCGTAGGAGCCTATTATATTACGGGAATTCAGCTTTGTTCCATCATATGCAGTCAGCACCATCTTTTGCTCCTGCACATCCGCCCCGAAACGCTTCAGTTCGCCTACAAGATAATCGCCGCAGGCAACATGCTGAGGGGTATTAGGTACACGAGGACCGAAAGCGACTTGCTTATCTACAAACTGATATGCACTATCAGCATTGAAATCGGGCGAAACTTTCTGGTATGCTTCCACTGGTTTTGATGTAGATGTCTTATTATTACATGCACAGGCTATCAGCGATAGCATAAGGCACACAGCGATAATATTCTTAAAGGTCATTTTATTTACAGTTAAAATATACAGATGCAAAGATAAGAAATGATATGATATCCTTAAAGTCATTTTAATATTATCTGATAAAGGCTATTACAAAAAAAGCCGCATTTCTGCGGCTCATTCTTATCGTCAAAATCCCTTAGGCATCAATCTTGGCATAAGTGGCATTTTCTTCTATAAACTCACGGCGAGGGGCAACATCTTCCCCCATCAGCATGGAGAAAATATGATCGGCTTCGGCAGCATTCTCAATTGTCACCTGACGTAAAGTGCGATGGTCCGGATTCATTGTCGTATCCCAAAGCTGGATAGCATTCATCTCTCCAAGACCTTTGTAACGCTGTGTATGGATCGAGTTTTCATCGCCATCGCCATATTTATCGATAAAGGTACGGCGCTGCCTGTCATCCCAGCAGTATTCTTCCACCTTTCCTTTCTTACATAAGTAAAGCGGCGGAGTAGCGATATACACATACCCTTTCTCCAGTAAAGTTTTCATATGACGGAAGAAGAATGTAAGGATCAATGTAGCAATATGGCTACCGTCCACATCCGCATCGGTCATTATCACCACTTTATGGTAACGCAGCTTTTCCAGATTCAATTCCTTCGAATCTTCTTCGGTACCAATAGAAACACCAAGCGCTGTATATATATTCTTGATCTCGTCACTCTCCAGAACTTTATGAGGCATCGCTTTCTCAACGTTCAATATCTTACCCCGTAGAGGCAGAATGGCCTGAAATGCACGGTCACGACCCTGCTTTGCAGTCCCCCCCGCAGAGTCCCCTTCGACAAGGAATATCTCGCAACTGGAAGCATCTTTACTGGAACAGTCAGCCAGTTTACCGGGAAGACCTCCACCTGTAAGCGGAGATTTACGTTGTACCATTTCACGGGCTTTACGTGCAGCAGCACGAGCCGTAGCGGCAAGTATAACTTTTTCAACTATGATCTTAGCTTCTTTCGGATGTTCTTCAAGGAAATGCCCTAAAGCTTCACCTACAGCCTGATCTACAGCTCCGATAACTTCATTGTTTCCGAGTTTTGTTTTGGTCTGTCCTTCAAATTGCGGCTCTGCTACTTTGATAGAAACTACAGCTGTAAGACCTTCACGGAAGTCGTCTCCACTGATTTCTATTTTGACTTTTTCCAGCATCTTCATATCATCGGCATACTTCTTCAGAGTACGCGACAATGCACGGCGGAAACCTGTAAGGTGAGTACCACCTTCGATAGTATGGATGTTATTTACATAAGAATAGACATTTTCATTGTAGGAAGTATTATAAGTCATCGCTACTTCTACAGGAACGCCTTGCTTCTCTGTCACAATGTGTATAACATCATCGATAAGGGCCTCTTTTGAAGCGTCGATATAGCGTACAAATTCCTCCAGTCCTCTTTCGGAATAGAATACATCGGTGCGGAAAGTCCCGTCTTCTTTCTTCTGGCGTAAATCTGTCAACGAAAGACGAACTCCCGCATTCAGGAAAGCGAGTTCGCGAAGACGTGACGCTAATGTATCATATTTATATTCGGTAACTGTGAATATCGTATCGTCCGGTTTGAAAGTGATGGTTGTACCATTATCCTTTGTCTCACCGATTCTTTCAACAGCAGTTAATGGTTTGCCACAAGAATACTCCTGCACATATATATTACCCTGCTTATGAATTTCGGCACGCAGGTGTGTAGAAAGAGCATTCACACATGACACCCCGACACCATGAAGACCACCCGAAACTTTGTATGTTCCTTTATCAAATTTACCTCCGGCATGCAATACGGTTAGCACAACTTCCAGAGCCGACTTCTTCTCTTTTTCCATGATATCCACAGGGATACCTCGCCCGTTATCCTTTACTGAAATAGAATTATCCTCGTGAATAGTAACTTTAATATCGTCACAATAACCGGCTAAGGCTTCGTCAATAGAGTTGTCAACAACTTCGTACACCAGATGATGCAAACCTTTTTCGCTGATATCCCCGATGTACATCGCAGGTCTTTTTCTTACAGCCTCCAGACCCTCAAGCACCTGAATATTCTGCGCCGAGTAAGACTCGCCTGCCATTTTTTGTTTCTCTGTCATATCTATATCTTGCTATTTTTTTAGATGGATACCCACCTGTTGTTTTGCGTTCAAAAATCTAACAAATATACGAATTTTTATCGGGAAAAACAAGTAAATAAGACGCCCTTTTATTATTCAAAATATAGGATAAAATATCAATTAAATATGAGGATATATTTGATTATTCGATTTTCTTACTTTCTTTGTAAAAGATAAATGCACCTTATATATCCAGCTTCATGAAAAACAAAATTTTATACTTTACGATCTCCTTATTTTTGCTTTCAATAATTAGTTGTTCCGACAAAAACGATGAAAAAGAAGATATTAAGTATTTGAGTCTGTCTAAAAATGAATTGCCCTTCAGCAGACAAGGAGGAGCACAAACTTTTTCAATAAAATCCAATACCGAATGGGAAATAATTGCAGAAGAAAATGACTGGATCACCATCAGCCCTTTAAGTGGGAAAGGAAACATGAACATTACAGTAAATGCATCTGAAAATACAGATGAGACTGTACGCCTGATATCATTATCAATAAAAACCGCAGAGAGATCTGAGACAGTAAAAATTACTCAAGAGGCTGCGCCTCCGGTAATCCCTGATCCGGAAGGATACCATTATCCTCTCTTGACGATTAATACCGAGAATGGAAACCCGATTACATCAAAAGAGGATTATATAAATGCCACTATTACGCTTCAATCCCGGGACGAAAAAGGTGAAACTATAGAAACACTGCTCGAAGTAAAAACTGAGATAAGAGGTCGTGGAAACAGCACATGGGGGATGGACAAGAAACCATATCGTCTAAAATTAGACAAATCCAGTGAAATACTTGGTATGCCTAAAAACAAACATTGGGTTTTGCTAGCGAATTATTCAGACAAAACCTTAATGAGAAATGAACTCGCTTTTGAAATTAGCCGGCGTATGGGATTTGCCTATACTCCACGTATGGAATATGTAGATGTCGTTCTCAACGGTGACTTCATCGGTAATTATATGATCGGAGAACATATAAGAATAGATAAAGACAGAGTAAATATAGCTGAAATGGGGCCATCGGACACAAATATCTCAGGCGGATACCTTCTGGAGATAGACGAACGGAAGGGAGAACCTGTATGGTTCGAAACCGAAGAGGCTAAGATGGTGTTTTGTGTAAACAGGCCTGAAGATATCCCAGACAATCAAAAAGAGTATATCCGTGATTATATTCAGAAAATAGAAAATATCATTTATGGAAAAAATGACATTAATACTATATCAGAATTACCCAAATACCTGGATATGAAATCCTTCATTGATTATCTGTTATTAAGTGAATTATCAAAGAATGTTGATGGAAATCTTCGTCTAAGTACTTTTGTCTACAAAGACAGGGATAATGATAAATTATACTTTGGCCCTGTATGGGACTACGATATCGCTTTCGGGAATGTAAATTATGAAGACTGTGAAATTACAACCGGTTGGTATGCACGAATTAAAGCTGCCTGGTATCAAGAATTCTTTAAGCATCCGGAATTTGCTAAAATGGTTGCAGATCGCTGGATCGAATTGCGAAGCGATAAGCTCAGTAACCTATATCCATTTATCGACGAATTAGCAGATAGGATGGAAGTATCTCAGTATAAAAACTTTAAGCGATGGCCGATATTAAACGAAGCTGTATGGCCAAATCCTATTGTAACAGGAAGTTATCAGGGAGAAGTCAATTACTTGAAAGATTGGCTTACCAAGAGAATCAACTGGATGGATCAGGAATTGAAGTAAGTCTCAACTTATATTATAAAAATGAGGGTATTGTAATTGATATAATACCCTCATTTGTTATATCTGAGTGTATACTAAATTATAATTACCATCTCTTTGATATCTTATTAATAAGCTTTTTCACTTTTAGAACAAACTTCAATTCTTTATACTTCTTATTATCAATAAATCCATATTTATGCTTTATCCTATAATAATCGGAGTAGAAATCAAAGAATGAAGAGGATATACCACCTAATCTGAAATTAGATATTACAACATCCACTTCTTCCAAATCTACACCCTGAGTCACGCATCTGCAAATAAAATCATAGTCAGCTAATACTTTTACAGATAAGTCGAAAGCCCCGAATTTATCATAGACAGCCTTTGATACGAAGAAAGTTGAATGCGGTAATACGCTCTCAGAGATGAAAGCAGCACCACGCCGTTGCACATTAAATATCTTATCATCTTTCCAAACCCGTTCAATACCATATATCATACAGTTAGACCTATTTACTTCTCCATCAGTAAATCTATCCCACATTACTTCCAATGCGTTATCTTCATACCAGTCATCAGAATTTGTAATCCCCACAAGCTCTCCCTGCACTAAAGCAATCCCCTTATTCATTGCATCGTAAACACCTTTATCCGGCTCGCTCAATATTCGTACACTTACTCCTTTCTGCTCAAATGCTGGTATATAACTTTTTATTTTCTCCACTGTATTATCTTTGGAGACTCCATCTATGATTATGTATTCAAAATCAGAAAACGTTTGCCTGAGTAAGGCATCAATTGTTCCATGAATTGTATTTTCCGAATTGTAAGTAGGTGTTATAATTGAAATCTTTGGCATATCTTTTTATTTAAAGAAACACAAAGATAAATATCTTTTTTTATTATTGGATAGTACCATCTTTATCTATATAATTTACATTAGATATTATCAAATATCGGGCAAGTTTCGCCTAGAACAAGACAAAGCTCAGCCTAATATTATTATATTTACATGCATTTTAGAAAACACATACAAATAATGGCAAATACTTTAATTATCAGATATCACAGGATAGGCGACGCTTTAATAGTTTTACCCTTAATTGTATCTCTGGCGACAAAATATAAAGATGACACCTTTACAATACTTACAAATGAGCGATTCAACACCTTTCTGGAAGTCATGCCTCCGAATGTTGTATTTAAACCTATGATATCCAAGAAATCGAAAGGGGTTTTCAGGGGTCTGATCTTCTCAATGAAGAAACGTCTTTTTTCGGCAAAAATGAGGTCTTTTGCCAGCTCATTTGACAAAATAGCTTTTCTACAATATGATATCATTGAGCAGAAATTACACAAAAGTATTCTTCAAAATAATCTAAATATAGAAATAGCCTTAACCAATGAAAACAGATTTTTTTCCGAAGAAAGAATACCCAATAAATGTAATGATGGTCTGACCATGATTGATTTACACAAAGAGGCACTTGCCTGTTTAGGCTACAATGGGCTTCAGCCGGCATTCAATCCGGGGATAATAAAGAATAGAAATTCGGATAAATTATTTAACAAGCTGAATATTAACTCTAAGAAAAAATTAATTGCAATATCACCTTTCTCTAAAGAAAACACGAAAATATATCCATTGAATAAGATGGAAAGTATAATATCACACCTTAGCAAAAAAAACAAATATCAAGTATTAATATTTGGTGGAGGAATCAGGGAGAAAAGGCAGGTAGATATCTGGATCAAAAAATATCCTTCAGTAATCTCACTTATTGATCGTATTTCTTTCGATGAAGAAACAACCGTGATGTCTAAATGTGACATCGCTCTTACAATGGATTCTGCGAATTTGCATTTAGCAGCATTATTAGATGTACCGGTAATCAGTATTTGGGGAGCCACCGCACCGCAAAATGGCTATTATCCAGCTAACCTGGGACGAAAAGATGCTTTAATTAAAGATCTAAGCTGCCAGCCTTGTTCCATATTTGGAAATAAACCTTGCACTAATCCTAAAGTATATGATTGTCTGGATATTGATCCGAAAATAGTAATACAAAGAATAGAAGACACGCTCTCCAATTAATTCGGCTATTCTTCTTTATAAGTAAACATACAACTCTAAGAAGGCCCAATCCTTCTTATTAGTTATTTGTATATTGATATATGAAATGA
>X355_Hoffmanns_Two_toed_Sloth__coassemble_2225_pt1 | contig 15727 bp, 10 predicted proteins | sample X355_Hoffmanns_Two_toed_Sloth__metabat2_low_PE_021 | metagenome-assembled genome bin X355_Hoffmanns_Two_toed_Sloth | reverse complement strand
GTTGCTAATTTTCTTTGTAATTGTTCGTCATATTAGTGAAAATAGGCAAAAGATATTCATTAAGAGAAGAATTATAGCTAACTTGCACCCGTTTTTGCAATAGCCTCTCCTGAGGCTATACTTTTTATTAAACTAAACATCTTTTGATGAACGATTTTATTTCACTGATCAGGCGGTTTGTTCCGCCATACAAAAGGCAAGTAGGACTCAATATCTTGTTTAATATACTGAGCGCATTCCTCAATGTATTCTCCTTTGCTTTGATTGTTCCAATCCTTCAGATACTGTTCAAGGTGAACGACAAAGTCTATGAATATATGCCAATGGACTCTTCCAGTATATTCAACTTTAAGATTTTGGAAAACAATGCATACTACTACCTTTCCCAAACTATGGATACTCATTCGGGAGCTGCCGTCCTGCTTATTCTGGGTTTGATTCTGGTAATAATGACTATCTTGAAAACTGGAACGACCTATCTCAGTGCTTATTTCATCACAGATGTACGCACGGGGGTGGTAAGGGATATACGCAAGCAGATTAATGATAAGGTCTTGTCTCTTCCTCTGGGTTTCTTCTCCAATGAACGCAAAGGTGATATCATGGCACGTATGACCGGAGATGTGGGTGAGGTAGAAAACTCTGTGATGAGTTCCCTGGATATGATTAGTAAAAACCCGATTATGATTATGATATATCTGGGTACATTGCTATTCATCAGTTGGAAGCTTTCTATATTTGTTTTCATTCTGTTACCTATTTCCGGATATATCATGGGCAAAGTGGGTAAGAGCCTGAAAAGACAATCCGTAGAAGCCCAAAATCAATGGGGCGGTATGATGTCGCAGATAGAGGAAACACTGGGCGGATTACGCATCATTAAGGCATTTAACGCCGAAGAAAAAATGATCGAACGTTTCGATAAAACAAGTAATGTATTCCGTAATATGTCGAACCGTATTGCCCGCAGGCAACAATTGGCCCATCCGATGAGCGAACTGTTGGGGACGATAACCATTGTTTTAGTACTATGGTATGGAGGATCACTCATTCTGGAAGGCAGTGGGTACATGGATGCGTCCAGATTCATATATTACCTGACTATTTTCTATCTGATTATCAATCCGGCAAAAGACTTGTCTAAATCGGCCTATGCCATTCAAAAAGGTATGGCTTCGGTAGAACGTATAGACAAAATACTCAAGGCTGAAAATAACATCAAGAGTCCGGCTAATCCGAAACCAATACCTTTCAACAGGGAGATAACCTACCGGAATGTATTGTTCAGATATGAAACAAACTGGGTAATAAAAGACGTTAGCATCACAATACCAAAAGGAAAAACCGTGGCACTTGTAGGGCAATCCGGTTCCGGTAAATCAACAATGGCCGACCTCCTGCCCCGCTTCTATGATGTAAACGAAGGAGGTATCTACATCGACGACACCAATATTAAGGATGCTGATGTACACGACTTACGGGCACTGATGGGCAATGTGAATCAGGAAGCTATCCTGTTTAACGATACATTCTTCAATAATATATCATTCGGGGTGGAAAATGCGACAATGGAGCAGGTCATCGAAGCTGCTAAAGTTGCCAATGCTCACGACTTCATCATGGCTACTGAAAAAGGCTATGATTCTAGTATAGGAGACCGGGGCAGCAAACTGTCGGGTGGACAACGCCAACGGGTCAGCATTGCCCGCGCGATACTGAAAAACCCTCAGATACTGATTCTCGACGAAGCTACATCGGCCCTGGATACTGAATCGGAACGCCTTGTACAGGATGCTTTGGAAAAACTGATGAAGAACCGTACAACGCTGGTTATCGCTCACCGCTTATCCACAATCAAGAACGCGGATGAAATATGCGTAATGAGCGAAGGTATAGTTGTAGAACGCGGACATCATGACGAACTGTATGAGATGAACGGATATTACAGGAAACTGTGTGATATGCAACAGTTCTAATATCCTGATTTGTCAATATACTAATTTGCTAATTTAAAGTAATGGGAAAGAATAAACTTGCCAAATTTGCCAACATGGAGGAATACCCGCACGTATTCCAGTATCCGTTTGCAGTTCTGCAAGAAAAAGGGTTTGCGATGAAAGGCAAATGGAACGAGTTGTTTTTCAAAAATGACAACCCGATTGTTCTTGAACTCGGTTGCGGCAAAGGTGAATACACAGTAGGCCTGGCCAAGCTGTTCCCTGATAAAAATTTCATCGGAATAGATATAAAAGGAGCAAGGATGTGGACAGGTGCAAAACAGTCATTCGAAGGAAAGTTGGCCAATGTAGCTTTCCTGCGTACGCACATAGAACTGGTTACCCATTTCTTTGCCAAAGGGGAAATTTCCGAGATCTGGATAACATTCCCCGACCCGCAAATGGGTAAGGTAAACAAGCGGATGACTTCGACCCGTTTTATGAAGTTGTATCGCCAGATTCTGTCTGACAATGGTATCATACACCTGAAGACCGATAGCAATTTCATGTTTACATATACCTGTGAAATGGTGAAGGCTAATTCACTGCCTGTATTGTTCCAGTCTGCTGACTTATACCATTCGGGACTCGTAGATGATATTCTTAAAATACAGACATTCTATGAACAACAATGGCTTTCCCGTGGTTTAAATATCAAGTATATAAAATTTGAGTGCGCCGGACGTGATAACTGGACTGAACCGGATACTGAAATCGAAAAAGACCCGTATCGCAGTTACGGACGCAGTAACGAATTAAATCAATCAACTAAAAATGGCTAATATATATCCTAAACTGATTATCGACGCACTACGCAACGTGCGTTATCCCGGTACAGGGAAAGATATCGTAGAAATGGGGTTTGTATCCGACGATATACATATCGACGGTATGAAGGTTAGTTTCTCCATGATGTTTGACAAACCGAACGATCCATTTATCAAATCGGTTGTAAAAGCAGCCGAGACAGCTATACTTACTTATGCAGATCCTGACATTGAAATTAAAGGCAATATAGAAGTAAGAACCAAACAGGCAGAGCAACCAAAGCCTGCGACACTTCTTCCTCAGGTGAAAAATATCATTGCCATATCATCAGGCAAAGGCGGTGTGGGAAAAAGTACCGTATCTGTAAATCTGGCTGTATCATTAGCTAAAAAAGGCTATAAGGTAGGCCTACTGGATGCCGATATATTCGGCCCGTCGCTTCCCAAAATGTTTAATGAAGAAGAGTCTCAGCCATACTTAGAGCCTATAGACGGTAAGGAATATATTATTCCCGTTGAAAAATACGGTGTAAAGATGCTTTCCATAGGCTTCTTCGTAAACAAGAACGATGCTGTGGTATGGCGTGGCGCAATGGCGGGAAATGCTTTGAAGCAACTTATAGCCGATGCAAATTGGGGAGACCTCGATTATTTCCTTATTGACTTTCCTCCCGGCACAAGTGATATACACCTTACATTGGTGCAGACACTGGCTATTACGGGAGCGGTAGTGGTAAGTACACCTCAGGAAGTGGCTCTGGCCGATGCGCGCAAGGGAATCAATATGTTTACCAATGATAAGGTCAATGTGCCAATATTAGGACTGGTAGAAAACATGGCATGGTTCACTCCTGCCGAACTACCGGAAAACAAGTATTACATCTTTGGTAAAGAAGGAGCTAAAAATCTGGCGGAAGATATGAATGTGCCTTTACTCGGGCAAATACCTATCGTCCAGAGCATTTGCGAAGGAGGTGACAAAGGTGTACCCGTGGCCCTGAATGAGAATACGATAACAGGCATGGCATTCGCTCATCTGGCCGATAACTTTATAGCTTCGGTAGACAAACGAAACAGTCAATTTGCACCCACAAAGAAAGTGGAGGTAAGCAACAAATAACAGGAATGGAGGGCACAGGGATGTCCTCTTTTCATTTAGATCATTAACTCTATTATATTCATATTTGTATATTTGCATTCAGGAAGCACTATCATACATTACTAAACCAATATCTATGCAACTAATCGACGGAAAAGCCATTTCGGCGCAGATGAAAAAGGAAATAGCAGAAGAAGTAGCGCAAATAAAAGCCGCAGGAGGAAAAACCCCACATCTGGCAGCAGTACTTGTCGGACATGATGGCGGTAGCGAAACCTATGTAGCCAGTAAAGTACGGACATGTGAAGAAGTAGGGTTTAAATCATCCCTTATCCGCTTCGAAGAGAATGTTAGTGAAGAGGAGTTACTAGCTTGCGTCAATAAGTTGAACAATGATGCTGATGTAGATGGCTTTATAGTTCAGCTCCCTCTGCCAAAGCATATTTCGGAGCAGAAAGTGATTGAAGCGATAGATTACCGTAAAGATGTAGATGGCTTCCACCCTATCAATGTGGGGCGGATGTCCATCGGCCTGCCTTGCTTTGTTTCGGCTACTCCGGCAGGTATATTGGAACTGCTGAAAAGATATGAAATACCAACTCAGGGGAAACATTGCGTCGTTCTTGGCCGTAGTAATATAGTAGGCAAACCTGTAGCCAATCTGATGATGCAGAAGGGTTATCCGGGCGACGCCACCGTAACGGTCTGCCACAGCCGTACGCCAAACATCAAGGAAGTATGTTTGAGCGCCGATATTATCATTGCCGCCCTTGGTGTTCCGGAGTTCCTGAAAGGCGATATGGTCAAAGACGGTGTTGTTGTTATAGACGTAGGTACGACCCGCATGCCATCTACCGGGACTAAATCCGGCTTCAGACTGAAAGGTGATGTGGCTTTTGACGAAGTCGCACCTAAAGCATCTTATATCACTCCCGTTCCCGGGGGGGTAGGCCCTATGACTATCATCTCATTGATGCGGAATACATTACTGGCAGGAAAGAAAGAGATATATGGTTAAAAACAAAATACTCCTGTAAACAATTGATTTACAGGAGTATTTAAATTCTGTGACCCTGGCGGGAATCGAACCCACAGCTAAGGAACCGGAATCCTTTATTTTATCCATTAAACTACAGGGCCATTCATTGGCGACACAAAAATATAAAAATATTCTCAGTTTCTAATATTATACCTGTAAAACAATTCACAAACGAGGCTGAAACTTCATCTCTCTCCTAAATCCATATACATATTCTGGAAGAATGCCTTTGCGCTCTTTTCCAGTTCTATATTTCCCGATTGGTGAATAATCTCCTGCCTGTCATTATCATAAGTAATTGTTCCTGTAGAATCTGTCATACAAAAGCCATTAACATAGGAGTAAAAAGCAAATTTGCGACTATCCGGATTCAGCATATCCGTACTAAATCTAAAGTCAGTGTATTTTAAGTTTAATTGAGACAGTAAAGTGGCTGCAAGATCGTTCTGCGATCCGAAATCAGACACAACCTTTGGTTCCTTTACTGCTCCACCCAACCAAATCATAGGAATATGAAATCTCCTGGGATCACTATTGTTCAGACCTCCGGGATAAGACTGCATGGCATGGTCTGCAATAAATATAAGGAGTGTATTATCCCATAAGGCTGTTGATTTCAGCCGCTCTACAAAGCTACCCAGACATTCATCGGTATAAGACACTGCGTTCAGGAATGGCTCATTAAATTTATGCACAGGAACATCGAACGGCTCATGGCTGCTAAGTGTCAACACTGTTTTCATAAACGGTGTTTCCTGCTCCTGTGTCGTTATATCTTTATATGTCCTATCTATAAGAAACTTATCCGGTGCTCCCCACTTAGTCATTCGCTCACTTAGCGGAAAATCTTTATCCGAAACAACTTCTTTCATCGCACATGCTCCAACAAAATACGACCGCATATTTGCAAAGTCTGCATCACCCCCGTAATAAAATGAAAGGTTCTCATATCCTGCCTGTTTCAATGTTCTTGGAATAGTAGGCAGATTCTCTGTTTTTTGCGGATACTTCATAATAGCAACCGTTGGATGGGCGGGATAACCACTGAGAACGGAAACCAACCCCCTGTCTGTCCTGAAACTATTTGCATAAAAATTATCAAACAAGACGCCCTCTCTTGCAAAACGGCTCATATTAGGTGCAATAACGGAATCCAGAGCCGCTTCAGCAGAGAAACTCTCGAGAATAAACAATATTATATTGGGCCGGTCAGTATTCAGTAATTGCGGAATACTGTCTGCAGGCGGTTGTATCATTAGTGCATCAAAAATAGCCGTAGCTTGGGACTTATCATAGAACTGGTATTGCGAGCCGAAGTTATCCGATTTGAAGAAAGAATACATCAAATTGAATTGCGGATTGATAGCCGCATGGTTCAGGAACATATTATCACTGAAATAGGCCTTGCCCACGTTCATTGTGGAAACAGTAACTCCGCCGCGTATCGGTAAAAACAGAGCACCTGTCAAAAAGATCATAACCAGACAAGCTTTCCATATAGACTTCGGTACGGTTAATTTCAATATCTGCTTACGAATTATGAACACATAACCAATATATACAAGTATACAGAACACTATTGCAGCGAAAAATCCCAGGATAATCTCCAAGGCAGAAGCACTTGCAAAAGTTTCCTTAGGTTTTTGTAAATAAAGGAATACTGTGGAATCGAAATGGAAACCCCAATACGGATATACAATAAGATCAACTACCGCTATAATTACTACCAGTGAAAGAATTATTCCAAAATACACATTCAATACCTTAGCTATGATGTTAGGTTCGATCCAGATGGAAGAAATAAGTATAAGTGCCGGAATAGCGGTAAGGTATCCGCTCATAGACATATCGAGTGGTAAGCCATGATACAGTACTTGAAATATTTCAGAAAACGTAATTCCTCCTTCGGCAGAAGAATGCATCAACATGAAAGACAGTTTCTCTATACAAAATATAAATATAAAATAGACAAATATAGTGATAAGAAGTAATATTCTTTGTTTCATCAGATTAAGTATGTTTTTATATATTATAGTTAAAAAGATTGACAGGAGATCACTACTCAATAGTTAAAAAAAAGTTACAAAAGTTACACTTTTTCCTCTATTCTTACCACTGTCACATTTCCCCTGGTTATTAAATTATTCGACCTTATATTGAAGAATACAATTAGTACGTCCTATATAGATAAAGATTTCCTTAATACGTTACAGACGACTTTATTTTCCGTCTAAAAAGTTGTTATTGACTGCTTACAAAACACAAAGATAAAATATATCGGAAAAAAGTACGATCCTTTTATGGAATTTCAACACAATATTGCTCTATTAAGTAAAAATAGAAGTTTAATCCTTTAAAGATCAAATATTATGGCCAGTATAGATACAAACAGCGGAGGAAAGGATAAGAAAGGAAAACCTCAACGGAGAATTTTAAGAGTGGATTTTACCCCGATGGTGGATATGAATATGCTACTTATTACATTTTTCATGTTTTGCACCACCCTCAGCATACCACAAGTAATGGATATTGCACTGCCTGCACCTGAAGGGGGAATAAAGATTCCCGGATCAAAATCAGTCACTGTTATCCTGGGAGAACAAGATAAGATATATTATTATGCGGACGTTGCCAATTATGATGATTATACATCGCTGAAAGAAACCGATTATATGGGTCTGCGGCAGATGCTTCTGGAACGGAACAGCTTTGTAGCTTCCAAGATACAGGATTTGAAAAAGAAATATTATAGAAAAGAAATAAATGAAAATCAGTTGAAAAGCCTGATCTCTGAAGCAAAAAAGTCTGATGAAGGATTGAATGTCGTTATTAAAGCGACTAAAGACTCCAACTATAAAAATCTTGTTGATGTTCTCGACGAGATGCAAATATGCGGGGTTGATAAATACTCTATCGTTGACTTGCAAGAAGAAGATAACTTCCTGATGGAAAACCTGAAACAAAAAGGGGCGCTGACCGCAATGGCCGAAAGACCAAAATAAAGAATTAATGATCTAATATGCCAATGTCTTATTGTCGCTTGCATCATTGGCACATTGGCATATTAGCATATCGGCACATTATTATTCCCTCTAAATCATAAAATGCAGGCGGTTCTGTAAATTCACTTCAGCTATACCGCCATCAATGTCCAGATAGAGGATATTCATATTCGGATAAATTTCCTTAATACGCTTCTCCACTCCTTTTGCCACAATATGGTTTGCAATACAACCAAACGGCTGCAAACATACCACCTTATTCACTCCTTTACGGGCATAATGAGCAATCTCCCCGGGTATCAACCAGCCTTCCCCAAACTGATTGGAAAGGTTGAGGACTTCTGATGCAGCTTCTGCTTTGGCATATATGGATTCTGAGGCTTCATAGAATTTGAATTTGCTCAGAATCTTTTCCGATTTCTTTACCTTACCATTAATATACCACCAAATCAGTGGTTTCAATGTTTTTGAGAAGATCGTTTCCTCGGTCAATCCATTCTCTACATTCACCTTGCTGTTCACAAAGAACTGCATCAGGAAGTCGAGAAGCGGAGGCGTGGAAACTTCTACATTCTTAGAGCGAAGCCACTCCGAGATATTTGCCTGCGCATAATTATTATACTTCACAAAGATTTCCCCGATAAGGCCTACTTTAGAATATTCCTTATCATAAATCGGCACATTATTGAAATCCTCGACAGCTTCTTTCAATAAACGAAACAATGTTTTCACATCTTTTGACCTGACGGCATCTATTCCTCGTTCGATATAGAAGTCAAATACTTCCTGCGAAGCACCTTCTTTCTTTTCCCTGACCGATATAGCTCCGTGCATTTGCTGTAAGCCATCGCCATAGAGTACCAGTGGAATAGCCAGCTTCGCAATCTTTTTCCATTCCAGAGTAAATTCACTTTCTCCGTTTTGATAGGTATCTCCCGAACTTAATGCTATGACGGGGATATCGTTAAACCCGGCATTTTGCAGTCCGGTCTTAATTTGCGCTATATAATTAGTTGCCCGGCACTGTCCTCCGGTTTGGGTTATTGCCAGAACAATATCCTTTACATCGTAATTTCCGGATTGCAGGGTGCTGATGATATCCCCCAGAACAAGGGTAGAAGGATAGCAAACTTCATTATTACCATACATCAAACCCAAGTCGGCAGATAATTTATTTGATTTGGGCAGATTTTCCACCTTTAAACCCAATATTTCACCCAATGCAGGAGCAAACGGAGATATAAAATCGCAAAGCCATGGAATAAGGATTGTTTTATTACCATCCTTAGCCTTTTTGTATGGAACAGAATAGCCCTTGTATTCGTGAGCAGTAGTTACATCGAATGATTTCACGGCTTTCAGCGATTCCACCAGGGAACGAAGACGCAAACGGATAGAGCCCGGACTGGCAATTTCGTCGATACGAAGCACTGTTATATTTTTACCAACGGCCTTCAGTATATCCCGTGTCTCATCCATAAAGAATGAATCGGGGCCACAACCGAACGAATTGAGCTGTATCAATTGTACATTCTGAGGCAGTTTCGCTACCTCCATAGCAGCCTGTACCACGCGGTTAGGATATGACCATTGGGATATGATATTTAATTTTCCAAAGCCATGACTTTCGGGCTTACGAAAGACATCATCCGTCAATACGATAACTCCGAGGTCGGAGAGTATTTGTCCGACTTTCTGATGTATCAGGGGATCTGTATGATAGGGGCGGCCTGCAACAACAAAAATCAGCTCTCCTGTTTCTATTGCCTTATCTAACAATTCTTTCTGATAATCATACAGTTCCTTTTTCAATCCGTTCTTTACCTCCAAGGCTTTTTGGAAGGCTTTCTCAAAATCAGATTTGGTTACGCCCAGCCCTGATAAATAATTGAAACAGCCCTTCGCCAGTGCTTTATCATTACTGAAAGTAATCACAGGTTCGTCGAATGGGATACCATGACGGCCCGAAGGATCGATCGAACTTTGAATCACATCGGGATAGCCACTGACAACAGGGCAATTGAATGAATTGGATGCCTGTCCGAATTCCTTTTCCTCCTTAGGCACTATCGGATAAAATATCCTGTCTACTTTTTGCTCTATCAAAGCGAGGATATGCCCGTGCACCAGTTTGGCAGGGAAACATATATTGTCGGACATCACTCCTCCTACCCCTTTCTGATAAAGAGGGAATGTAGATTCGGGCGATAAACGGACATTAAATCCGCACTCTGATAACAATGTATGCCAAAACGGATAATTATCGAACATGTTCAGTACACGAGGGATACCGATAGTTTTTCCTTTTTCTATATTGTCTGCATTAACCGGACGTGCAAAAAGTATCTCGTTTTTCTTGTCAAAAGCATTATAACCAGCTTTTCGGTCATTGCTTTTGTTGTAAAATACCTTTTCGCATTTATTACCTGCATAGCTGATATTTCCATTGTTAAATTTGAACCGAAGTACCGAACAAAGATTTGTACAACCCTTACAGGTAAGTTCTTTCGAGTCTATCATACTTACATCGAACAGAGCCTCCTCCCCTGCAAAAGTAGTTTCTTGCTGCCCTTTCTGCCATAAACGTTGCGAATATAGAGCAGCACCCAAAGCCCCCATCAGTTCGGGATGGTCGGTAGAACTTACTGTTTTACCCGACAACAATTCCAAGGCTCGATAAACAGCATCGTTGCGGAATGTTCCACCCTGCACTACAATATGGTCGCCCAGCTGATTCAGATTGGATATTTTCAATACTTTAAACAGGCAATTTTTAACTACGGAATAAGCCAGTCCCGCAGCAATATCGTCATTCCCCGCATTCTCGCGAAGCGACTGCTTCACCTTCGAGTTCATAAAGACTGTGCAGCGTGATCCCAAATCGCTCGGATATCTGGCAAGACAGGCAGCACGGGTAAAGCCTGCCAACTCCATATTCATTGTGGTTGCAAAATTCTGTAGGAATGAACCGCAACCGGCCGAACATGCTTCGTTCAGTTCTATATTTGATATCAGCCCGTTACTGATAAATATCGACTTAATATCCTGCCCGCCGATGTCGAGTACGAAGGATACATTCGGGTCTACATATTGCGCCCCCGAAAGATGGGCAATAGTTTCTACTATACCATAATCAAGTCCGAGTGCAGACTTCATCAGGTCCTCACCATATCCAGTAGCCGCGGAAGAAAGGAATTTAACCGTAACACCTTTTTCTTCAGCTTCTTTATAGAACAACTCCAGCCCTTCCATCACTTTCTTGAGAGGGTTACCTTCGTTATTTCCGTAAAATTTATAGATAATATTCGCATCAGTATCCATTATTACCACTTTCGAGGTTGTGGAACCTGAATCGATACCTAAGAAGCATTCTACATACTTTTCTTCTCCCAATGCTTTAAACTGCAAAGCCTTTACATTGCGGTTAGCGTCCCATTCTATATACTCCAGTTCGTCTTTGAACAGAGCCGGTAATGCCTCACTGTGGTTGGATGATGTGGACTCGTTCAGCTTTTCTATCAAACTGTTCAAGTCAAAACTCTTCACACTGTCTTCTTCATATAAGGCTGCACCCCAGGCAGGGAAATACTCCCCATTATCCGGTACAATAATATCTGAAGTTTCGATCTTTAAGACATCGCGGAAAGAATTACGAAGTGCAGGTATAAATGTCAACGGCCCGCCAATACAAATCACTTTGGGTACCACATCACATCCACGGGCAAGCGTTGTGACCGACTGCAAGGCTACAGCATGTAAGATAGAAGCAGAAATATCCGAAACAGGAATATTACGGCTTATCAGGTTCTGCACATCTGTTTTGGCAAATACGCCGCAACGGGATGCAATAGGATATATTTTATCATAGTCCAAAGCCTTTTCGCCCAGTTCATTGACCGATATATTCATCAAACTGGCCATCTGGTCGATAAAAGCACCTGTACCTCCGGCACAACTTCCATTCATACGAATATCGGGATGACGGCCTTCATTAAAGAACACCATCTTGGCGTCTTCTCCACCCAGATCGATAAGCGTATGAGCGGCAGAATAAACATTCTTTACTACCTCAACAGCCGCAACTACTTCCTGTACAAACGGTATCCCTACACGCTCTCCGATACCCATACCGGCCGAGCCCGAAATATTGATATTGAATGTGGTACCGGGATATAGTTCAACTACCTTTTGCAATTCAGCGACAAGAGTTTGTTGTATATTAGCCTGGTGGCGACAATAGGACTTATGTATAATTTGTTGATTATTATCCAAAACGACAATCTTCACAGTTGTCGAACCTACGTCAACTCCCATTTTATATTGTTGTCTTCTATTCATATTATAATGTAGTTTAGTTTTTCTTGAACTCTTTATCGCACGGTTTCAATGCGTTTATCGTAAATTCTATTACATATTTCTCATGATTGGCAATCAGCTCATCATATATATTCCGGGGAATTTCCATCAATGTCATAGCCAGATTTCCAAACATAAAAGGGAACATACACAGCGATAATATATTCAGTAAAAAATCGGCGGCAGGAGTCTCTCTTATCGTACCTTTTTTGATCTCTTCCTCTATGCGTTCCTCAACCTTACTGAAAGATATATATGGATTACGGGCTTTTATCCTGTTAGTCAGACCGGCAGGATTAAGGCTTACTTCATTCAGTATAAACGCCGCGATTTGCGGATATTCGAAAAGGATTTCATAATAAGTATGTATCCATGTTTCGATAAGTTCAAAAAATGGCAGGTCGGATGTTATTGTCTCAAATATTCTTTTAGTGAATACATCGAGGGCATCTTCAAATATGATCTCAAATAAATTATATTTCGATTGAAAATAATAATTTACCATAGCCACATTCGTCCCTGAGGCTTTTGCTATATCCCTGACACTGGTTCCCTTAAAACCATTTTTGATAAAAAGCACCTGCGCCTCTTTCAGAATCCGTTTCCTGACTTCCGAAGAATCTTCATTGTTAAACATGTGTTCTAAACGATTGTTTAGTTACAAAAATAAAAAAGATTATCGAACTAAACAAGTGTTTAAGTATTCAATAGTATTTTAATCCAATGTCTTATAGATGTGTAAGAAAATATTTTTGTAAAATTTAAGCAGACTCTTCAAATTGAAAGATAGCTTATTCTCTGTTATGAAGAAATACCAGCGCTTTCTCCATATCTTCCGGCGTATCTATGCCAATAGTCTCTACACCTGTATATCCTACTCGAATGCGGTATCCGTTTTCTATCCAGCGGAGCTGTTCCAACGATTCCGCCTTCTCCAATGAAGATTGAGGCAATTTGGTTATTTCATTCAGAATATCGGAACGGTAAGCATACATACCAATGTGCTTATAAAAAGTATGTTTATCGAGCCATTCGGTATGATGTACATCCCGGATATAAGGAACGATGGAGCGGCTGAAATAAATTGCTTCATTCATTTTATTTATAACTACTTTAGGCGAATTAGGATTAAACAGCACATCAAAACCATCTTCCTTTTTAAATGGTTTTACCAAAGTTGCCAGTTCAACCTCTTTACTATCGAAGCAGTTTTTAAGCGCTTCAATCTGTCCGGGCTGAATAAACGGTTCATCACCTTGTACATTAATTACCACATCGAATCCTCCTCCGATCTTAGTATAGGCTTCCTGTATACGATCCGTACCGCTTTTGTGGTCCGGGGATGTCATTACGGCCTTACCTCCAAAAGATTCCACCGTTTCGAAAATACGGGTATCGTCCGTTGCCACCCATACATCGTCAACAGCCTTCTTTACCTGCTCATAGACACGTTGTATCATCGGTTTCCCGCCCATATCGGCAAGAGGTTTTCCCGGGAAGCGGGTAGAAGCGTAGCGCGCGGGAATAATAGCTATAAATTTCATATTGAATTTATCATATAATAATGTACAAATTTAAGAAATAAACTTGTTATTAATTACCAACAAGAATCTGTAAAATATTATTTACTGCCTCTTGATAAAATAGCAGTATTCCGTATGTATAGATAAAGTTATCTCTGAAAATACATTTCATAGAATATTCTCCACAAAAAAAGACAGCCTTATCAACTGTCTTTTATATTTAAATACTGAAGAATAATATCCATTTATCCCACACTACCTTCCAGACTTATCTGTAATAGCTTCTGGGCTTCTACCGCAAACTCCATAGGCAGATTTTGCATCACTTCTTTTGCATATCCGTTTACAATCAGGCCGACGGCTTCTTCCGTGCCTATACCACGCTGATTACAGTACAGTATCTGGTCTTCACTGATCTTCGACGTTGTAGCCTCATGCTCGATGATTGCACTGGGATTGGCAATATCCGAGTATGGGAAAGTATGCGCACCGCATTTATCTCCCAGCAATAAGCTGTCACATTGCGAGTGATTACGTGCACCCTCCGCTTTCGGAGATACCTTTACCAGTCCACGATACGAGTTTTGGCTTTGTCCGGCCGAAATACCTTTCGATACGATACGGCTGCGGGTATTCTTACCTATATGAATCATTTTCGTTCCTGTATCGGCCTGCTGAAAATTGTTCGTTACGGCTACCGAATAGAACTCGCCGATAGAATCATCCCCGGCAAGGATACATGAAGGATATTTCCACGTTACGGCTGAACCGGTTTCCACTTGCGTCCACGATATCTTAGAACCACGGCCTTTACAGACACCCCGTTTAGTCACGAAGTTGTAAATACCGCCTTTACCTTCCTTATCGCCCGGATACCAGTTCTGCACAGTCGAGTATTTTACCTCGGCATGGTCGAGAGCTATAATCTCTACAATAGCCGCATGCAACTGATTTTCGTCACGCATAGGTGCCGTACAGCCCTCGAGGTAACTCACATACGAATTATCGTCAGCAACGATCAGTGTGCGTTCAAACTGCCCTGTATTAGCAGCATTGATACGGAAATATGTCGACAACTCCATCGGGCAGCGAACACCTTTAGGAATATATACGAACGACCCGTCGCTAAATACAGCCGAATTGAGCGTCGCAAAGAAATTATCACGATATGGTACTACCGATCCGAGGTATTTTTTCACCAGTTCGGGATGTTCCTGCACTGCTTCACTGAACGAGCAAAATATAATCCCTTTTTCGGCCAGCACTTCTTTAAATGTCGTTTTCACCGAAACACTATCCACTACCGCGTCTACAGCCATACCTGTTACACCTGCCAGTATTTCACGCTCGTGAAGAGGCACGCCCAGTTTATCAAATGTTTTCAACAGTTCGGGATCTACCTCATCGAGGCTCTTCGGACCGTCTTTCTTCTTCGGTGCGGCAAAGTAGCTGATGCTCTGGTAATCTATCGGAGGAATATTCAGGTGTGCCCAATCAGGCATGTCCATTGTCAGCCAGTGACGGTATGCTTTAAGCCTAAATTCGAGCAGCCATTCGGGCTCATTCTTCTTTGCCGAAATCAGGCGTACAACATCTTCGTTGAGTCCTACCGGAATAACCTCTGTTTCTATGTCTGTTACAAATCCGTACTTATAATCACCGGAGGTAACATCTTCTAAAATTTTATCTTGAGTTTCTTGCATGAGTAATTAATTATTTAGCCGACAACCCTGCTTTCGGGCTGTTAGCTCTTTCAGTTTGCAAAGATACGATATTCCACGCACTTAAAATACATATATAAATATTTTGCATCACTCATAGAACAGATATAACAGGCTTTTGTTTGCTCTTTTTCATTATAATAAGGACTAATCCGCCTTTAGTATAATATTATTAAAGCAGGCCGCAAGTAGATAAATTTTCCATTTTCACACGTCTTAAACA
>X355_Hoffmanns_Two_toed_Sloth__coassemble_2201_pt1 | contig 16087 bp, 10 predicted proteins | sample X355_Hoffmanns_Two_toed_Sloth__metabat2_low_PE_021 | metagenome-assembled genome bin X355_Hoffmanns_Two_toed_Sloth | reverse complement strand
GTCACAGAGACTTCCTTTGCCTCATACCCAAAAAAAGAAAATACCAATGTGTTATTTTTCGCCGCAGATATGGAATATCGTCCGTTTTCATCAGAAAACGTTCCGGTGGTTGTGCCTTTCACCGCCACTGACACTCCAATTACAGGTTCTTTTGTCTGGGCATCAGTTATAACTCCCGTAACAGTCATATTCTGTGCGAAAGCTACACTCCCGGAAACAATAAACAGCATCATTATTAATGCCATTTTCAGTTTGGAATTAATGTTAATACAATTGTTCATAAATTAGTTGTTTAAGATTAAAGATTTATGGTAATATCGATTATTAATTTACTTGTCAGAAATCAACAAATAGAATATTATTTTTCTTAAAATGATATTAGGTATAATGCATTATTCTGATGGTAAAAGTAGATTTTTGATGTCTATTAAAAATGTAAGTTCCTTTTGAAAAAATGTAAAATATTACTATTTTCAATTTTAATACTTATTATTATATTTACTTAGCGAAAGTAGTTTCAATATTTGAATATGAGAGAATTTGACTCTTCAAAAAATAGAATAAATGTAGATTATATGTATTTTTTGATAGATTTGAGACATATGTTATATTTCTTGCGACCATTGTAATTTTCATTTTATGTATACTTGTTCTAATACTACATCATTTTTTCAGAACAGGTATATGAAACAGATATTTATAACGGATATCTATTCTTCGATAGTAGAAAATAATAACTTTGTATTGAAAATACCGTTATCTCAGAATCTTGTAGAAAAAGCAAAAAACAGAATAAGGGATAAATTATTCTTCGGCCCTGAATGAATAAATAATTGTATCCTTTTTTTCTTTGCCGGGTTCCAGAATATTTCGTGTAAAATCAGTGTGATTCATGGCATCGGGGTAATATTGCGCCTCCAGGCATAGCCCCTGAAATGGCAAGAACCGGCCGGATAGAAAATCACCTGTGTAAAACAAAACTCCGGGCATAGTAGAATAGACATCCAATACCCTGCCGGAAATAGTATCTTTTACTGAACCGAGAGCTTTCTTATTATCCTGTTTGATAAAATAAACATTATAACCGTCCAGATTATCCTCCTTGAGTAAGGCCATTTTTTGTATAATCTTGTAATCGCCGAAGTCAAATGCGGTTCCCTCAATGCCTGAAATCCGGCCTGTTGGTAAGAATTCGGCATCTGCTTCCAAATATTTTTGTGCGTTTACTCTCAACTGGTGATTAAGTATATTATCCTTATTAGCCGAAAGATTAAAATAGGTATGGTTTGTAAAACTGGCAGGAGTCCGTTTGTCCGAAACAGCGCTATATTCTATTTGCAACTCATTATTTTCAGAAAAGGAATAGGTTACCCGGAGTTTCAAATTTCCGGGAAACCCTCCTTCTCCATCAGGGCTTTCGATATAGAAGGCCACGCTTTCATTGTTGATGTGATAGCTGAATATCTTCTTGTTTAGGCCATTATATCCTCCATGATTTGAATTCTCTCCATCATTCTTATCCATATTATATACTATGGCGTCCATTGTAAAACGAGCTTTGGATATCCGGTTGGAAACCCGGCCTACAGTATTGCCAAGGTAAAAATTACCGGTAAGATAATCTTCAAGATTGTCATATCGTAAAACAACATTGGAAAGTACTCCTTTCTTATCAGGAACAACGATTGAGACTATACTTGCTCCGATATTTGTGAGTTCGATATATGCTCCTGAAACATTCGATATGCGAAATAAAGCAATTTCCTGTTTCCTGATAAAAACACTTTTCCGTTTTACTATATTCGCCATATTACTGAGGATATATTCTCATCGCAAGACCACCTCCCTGGGCCAGCGGAATTACGATTTTACTGTTGTTATCTATTAATTGTGTTTCAAATATATAATGTGTTGCCCATAATCCGGCATCATCTTCGTCTTTATAGATCTCGGCCTTATATTCTTTTCCTTTGTCAAGAAATGAAAAATCAATTGTCATATTCCGGGCTGCCCAATCGGTCATTCCACCTATATACCAATTCTCACCCTTTTGCTTTGCTATAAGGATATATTCCCCTACTTTAGCATCCAATACTATTGTATTGTCGAATATAACAGGAACATTAGACAGGAATTTCATTACATTGGAATCCTTTCTGTACTCGGAAGGTGAATCGCACAGCATGGCCAGATACTGGTCATAAACGACAAACATCGCTAATTCATGGCAACGGGTTCCTTGTGCAGAAGGTAATCCCGGATCAATCGGCCTGAATAGTTGAGGAGAACAATTACGCATCGCACCCGGAGTATAATCGAGCGTCCCGCCCAACATGCGGGTAAATGGAAAAGTCACATGATGCTTAGGGTTTGCAGTCAAATCCCATTTGGAGCATTCGGCACCCCGTACAGCTTCATAGTTTACTATATTGGGATACATACGTTGCATCCCCGTAGGTTTACTGCAACCATGAAAATTAACCATCAGCTTGTTTTCCGCAGCCTTGCGTGCAATTGTCTCATACCAATCCATTGCCAGTTGGTCATCACGGTCAAAGAAATCGACTTTGATACCGGCAGCACCCCAATCATGCATCATTTTCAGATATTCATCCGCTTTATCGGTCAGGGCCATAGCAACACACCATAAAAATACACCTACATTCTTTGATTTGCCGTAATTGATTATCTCTTTTATATCTACTTTCGGATTTATCTGCGACAGGTCGAAAATATGCGACCAGCCTGCGTCAATCATCAGGTACTCCAGATTATTTTCTGCTGCAAAATCTATATAATGCTTATACAGGGCCGTATTCCTGTTAGCCATACCCGATGGAATATCCGCTTCGGGCAATATGGCATCGTGCCACCATTCCCACGCCGCTTTTCCGGGTTTTATCCATGATACATCCGTCAGTACCTGAGGTGTTGCCAGTTTGTAAACAAGCTCATTTGTTAGCAGCTTCTTATCATCTTCCGTTACAATGATTACTCTCCAGGGAAACTCCTTTTTACCATCGGTTTTAGCAATATAATCCTTTGTACGTTGTACTACGGAAACAAATCCCCAACTGCCTAAAGCCGTACTATCAGGATAATGTGCGAAATCTCCGGAAAAACCCCTCGCGCTCTTTTCCAGATACATGCCCGGATAATCCCTGACATCGGATTCCGCCACCACAACCTTTACATTATCAGGCATTGTGAATAATACAGGAGTAATAGACCGTTTTCCGTCTGATATAGCAGACGCACTGGTGTAATCTATTTGCATCAGTTCCCACGAAGTATAATTGGATGTTTCCTGAAAGATAACGGCAGGATCTCCAGCTATATTTACATTGACAATTTCGTTTTTCACTATTATTTCCCCATCAAAATCAGTAATAAACCGATAGGCGACACCTTCGTTATATGCCCTGACAATTAATGAACAGCCCCCTTCAAAATCTATTCTCGTTTCATTATAATTATCAGATAAAAGCTTAAACTTACCATATAACGGTTCAATCGTCTCATTTACAGATTTGGACTGAATATTTTCTATCCTTGCATTTATCCCCGGTGTTTTCCCTTCCAGTTCAAGCCCTATTACCGAACGGGTTACAATTTCTTTTTCGTTAAATAAGGCTCTATAAGACAGAGAATCTTTTGTCTCGATCACAATCTTCAACTTAGAGTCCGGGGATACAATTTCGATATTCTCTTTCTTACAAGAAGTAAAAAAGAGAATACCGGTTAACAGAATATATAAATATTTCATCATCTTACACTATTAAGTTGAAGAACAACACTTTCATATTCATTATACATAGGGAACGTAAGCCCAACATTCATAAGATAATCTCCACTAAATTCCTTACCCTCGTATGCTGACGAACGCGACCAGTCAGGTGAAATTTTGTTGATTTCTTTCAGCGTATATTTCATATCCGGGTCAAGTCCCTGAAGATATATTGTTTGTATATTAGGTTTAATTTCTTTTCTTACAAGGAAATTAAATACAATAGCTTCATTCTTATCTTCGGAAATATACATGAAAACGGTACGATTATTCTTATAGGGAGATAATATCCTGTAAAGGTCTCCATGTAAAACGGTTTTCCTTATTTTCTTATAAGTTTCTATAGCGTTTCTTGAGAAAGCTTTCTCTTCATCGGTCATTTGCACGGGTTGCAGATCCATACCAAGTTTACCTGCCATCGCTATATCAAAACGATATTTCAAAGGAGTACTACGACCTGAGATATGATTAGGTGATACAGAAACATGGCTTGCCAATCCGATAGTAGGAAAAAAATATTGTGCGCCCCACTGTGTGAAGATTCGTTGCAACGGGTCGTTATTATCACTGATCCAGTATTCATCGAAATTCTTCATGGATGCATAGTCGATACGCCCTCCGCCACCGGAGCATAACATAAATGTTACATCAGGATATTTCACCCTTATTTTATTCATTATTTCCAGCAGAGCATTACTGTAATCTATCCAGAGATGAGATTGACGACCGGCAGCGAGATATGATGAACCCGGATTATATACAAATCTGTTGCAATCCCATTTCACATAATCTATACCCGGGTTTTCCTGCAATATATTATCCACAGTATTGTATACAAACTCCTGTACTTTAGGATTACTTAGATCCAGAATCAACTGGTTACGTTGCTCGGTACGCTCCCTGTGAGGCTGCGCGATTATCCAGTCAGGATGTTTTTCATACAATTCACTTTTCGGGTTTACCATTTCAGGTTCTACCCAGATACCAAATTTCAAACCTCTCTTATGGCATTCGTTTATCAGGTATGGAATACCGTTCGGCAGTTTTTTCTTATTGGTTTGCCAGTCTCCAAGCCCGGCATTATCACCATTGCGCGGATACTTGTTACCAAACCAGCCATCATCAAGAAGGAATAATTCAAAGCCCATCTTAGATGCATCGTCAATAATCCGGGTTAGTTTTGGTTCATCAAAATCGAAATAAGTTGCCTCCCAGTTATTCAACAGGATACTTCTTTCTTTATCGCCATTTTTAATTCCGTACTTCCGTGCCCAACGATGAAAATTGCGTGTCACCTCGCCACTGCCCTCATTGCTGTATGTATATAATAAAGCAGGAGTTTTAAATGATTTATCTTTATCCAAAGTATATGCAGAGGCATAAGGATTTATTCCGGATAATACGCGCAATTCCTGGTCATTATTGACCTCGAAACAGAATTGGAAGTTTCCGGGCCAGGCCAGCGTGCCACCAATAACTTCACCATGATTTTCCTCCACAGGATTATCCAATGATAAAAGAAAACATGGATGCGTGTATTGATTTGTTCTTACGCCTAATTTCGAATCAATAATTTTAATACCCGGAGTCAGTTCTTGTTCGGCAATGTTCATCTCTTCGGACCAATCTCCGTGAAACTGGCTTACAAAATAGTTCTTCGCATAAAAAGATAAATCGGAAGATGCAAAATTCTCGAGTCTCACGCTTTTGTTTTCGGTATTACGAATCTCTGCCCATTGCTCGATAATATTTTCCTTCTGATAGGCATTATAATGCAGGTCAACATACAACCCGTAATAAGCATCCTTCAGTGATATGACAGTATGGACAATATTACCATCCGGCCGGTCTGATTTTGAAGATATATAAACGAGATCCGTAGATGTATTCCCGTCTGCGTGGGTTACTCTCAAGGCTGCTTCGAACACATGGTTGGTACCAAATGTAGAGTATACGCTATAATCTTTTAACGGGACTTTTTCCAGTTCGTCCAAATGCCTGGTTCTCTTACCGAAGTAGCTTTGTTCAAGCTTCTTCTTTTCGTTTACTTTTAGTAACAGGCATGTATTGTCCGTCGTAATTGTTATAAAATCATTTGCAAATACCCCAATAGCAAGCATGAGGCATAATGTTGTAACCAGGTATCTCATTTTTCAATTTTATTTAATATAAGTTGACTATCCAGATGGTTTATATCCAACTCTTTTACTTTTCTCAGATATTCTTTGGCTTTCTTTAAATTACCAAGTCCCAGATGACCGAGCCCCATTACATAGTAACAATGTATCTGATTACGGGTGTTCAAATCATCTTCCCAAATAGCCAAATCCGGCAAAGAAACCGCAAAATAATCAATACGGCAGTTATCGAACAGATGTTTTTCTCCATGGGCTACCAGCTTGTTATAACGGCTGTGTGCTTTATCCATATTACCCAGAGCTTCCCATGCCAGTCCCTGATAGTAAATCTTGTCCGGTTGCTGATCGTTATAGAAAAATGCCTGTTGCGGCTCCGCCATTCCAACAGTTGCTTTCTGCAAGAAGAACTGAGCTTTTTGTTCATCGCCCAGGCCCCGGTACGCAATTCCTTTGTAGTAATCAATATCATTTTCTTCAGCATTCGCCAATTTGCCTTCGCCCAAATTATGAGGATAAGTGTCTGTTTCATGCAAGAGCCTCAAAGCTTCTCCATATTGTTTATTTGCAATAGATTGTTTTGCCAGCTCTATCCGGCAAAGTATATATTGCCTGGTGATTTTCCCTTCACCACCTTCCCATGGATGAAACTTGCGCGCATTAATAAGCTCCATAGCTTCTTTATATTTACCCAATTGATTATAAAGGGTGATACGTTCTATGCAAAGGTCATCGCGCTGCTCCGTCAGTTGAGGATACTTTTCGAGTAAAGCAAGCCGTTCGGCATGGGAAAATCCTCTTTTTTTGTAGAGTTGATCCAGTTCCATCAATAGACGTGAGTCTGTCGGGTCCAACGCAAATGCTTGTTCCAGTAGCTCTTTTGCTTCCTGTTTTTTATTGTATTTGTTATAGTATGCCAAAGCCAGATTACGCAATACGGTAGGATATTTATTATTCAGTTCTTTTGATTTTTCCCAGCATACTGTCGCTTCATCATATTGGCGGGCGGCATACCAGAAGTTGCCAAGATAATATGGCGCCAGAGAATCCGAAGGATTTACTTTCATTGCATCCTGTAAAATATTCACTTCTTCTATCCGATTCGGGAAGCACTTTTCGGGAGGCATCTGTGATGCTTTTATATAGTATTCTTTTGCTTTTACCGGATTGCCCGACTGTGAAGCAAAATAACCTAACGTGTAATATACCATCGGGTATACATTATTTTCATCGATTATACTGTAAGACAGGAATTGTTCCGCTTCCTCATACATACCTGCATTGGCGAAATCGAGAGCATATTCGATATATGGATGGGTTGCTCCTCGCATCAATGCTTTCAGTTCATTCAGGTCTTTAGTATCGTTTGTCAGAAGATATTGTTCGAAACGGCATCCCATATTGAATTTATCGATTTTCAGCGATTCTTCAATCAGGTTCAATGCCTCTTTTTTTCTTCCCAGTTTTCTTAATATTGAAGTTTTGAGTTGACGTGCCTTATGATTGTGCCAGTTGCGGATAAGGCTCCGGTCTATCCTGTCCAGAGCATCTGTCCATAAACCTCTGTTTGCATCTATTTGGGCTAAGGCAAAATATCCGCAGTCTTGCCATGCCGCATTCCATGTCGCCTTGAAAAAAGCAGCATAAGCGTCATCATTTTGTCCCTGCATTTTAAGGCACCAGCCCAGATTGTAATGCGGTTCGCCATCGTATGGATTAGGATTGCGTTCGGTTTGGGTTTCTATTGCCTTGCGAAAGAAAGGCTCTGCTTTGGCAAACTGCCCTCTGCGCATCAGTAAAAGCCCCATTGCGTTGTTGCAACGAATATCACCGGGTTCACGGCTGAGGGCTTCCATATAATAATCAACCGGATTGTAAGTAGCGTGGCGATACTGCTCCAGATGAAGTCCCGTCAGATAAAGCTGTTCCATAGAAGCGATATCCTTAGGCTCTTTCGCTGGTTTTGCAGCATCCGGAGTCGGCATTATTTCGGGTTTATCAGCCTGATACGCCAATAATTCTTTTCCATCTGATGTATACAGTTCAAATTTCAGATTCTCCGGAAGTATTTCTCCAACTACGACTTCTTTCAGATACGATTCCGCCGGGGAAGTATTTGTACAATCATCCAGAAACATTTTGCCTTCTGTATTCTTTAGAATTACACGGAGATTCTTGAATTCTGAAGTTGTGTAAAGAATAATATTAGCCTTATGGCCTTCAATTTCTATGTTTACAATTGCGTCTTTGTTTGCATTCTTTACATATCCTACCTCAGCGTAAGGCATAAAATACTGTACCCATGATTTTTCTTCATTAGGCTGCAACCATGTGAAGTCTGGCTGGTTATCGGTATAAACACCTGTCATTAGCTCAATGTATGGGCCATCCTCATCTGTGAGGTTTCTATCCCAGGCTATACCGAAATCGCCGTTTCCCCATGTCCATTGTTTTTTCCCCGGAGAAATATTATGGTTGGCAACATGTAACAGGCCTCCTTTTGTATCATCTTCGTATCCACCTACGAAATCGAATTTGGATTCGATAGCCATATATGAGGTAGGAACAGGTATATTCTTATATTTAGATATGTCTACCCCCGCGGAATAATCTTGTTTATAATATTCACCTGTAGCGATAGGAAAATTTGAGACAGCCCGTTTGCCATGATCGAAAACGGCATGTACATCCGGCGGAAACACCGATTTATACCCATCATTCACTACCACAGCAGGATTAGCCCACCATAGGAACGTTTGAGGAAATGCTGTACGGTTATATACTTTCACGCTAATCTCAATATATGCTTTTCCCGGATAGAGAGTAAAGCCTTGCATACCTTTGGTGCGGAACATACGTTCCACTTCATTGCACCATACAGTAACGCTTCCATCCTTATTCTCTTCTATCAGGTAGTCTGTAGGCAGGAATGTGCTTGGACGGTGATGCTGCGGCCAGTTAAACTCGATTCCTCCGGATATCCAGGGACCGGTAAGACCAACCAAAGCAGGTTTGATTACCTGGTTATAATATACAAAATGACGTTGTTTTACTTTATCATAAGCCATTTGTATACGGCCGCCCAGTTCGGGTAATATCATTACCTTAATATATTCGTTCTCAATAAACAATGTCTTATATTGTTTATCTTTCTTTTCATCTGAAACCTTTTCTACTACAGGATAGGGATATACCCCCCCGGAACTTCCCTGATAAACCCGCTTTTCTAAAAAGATCGGATTCTTTTCTTCCTCTCCTATTTCATATGTAGGCAACATGATATTTTCTTCCCATGCACGGACTACATTTTTTTCATTCACTGTAGATTGAATCAGATAATGAGTTATCTTTTCCATTATGCTTTCGCTTTTTAAATTAAATGTTAAACAATCAAGGTCGCAGACCTATTTATTTTCTTTGCAGATAAAACAGCAATAGTTTGTTATAATCTAAGTATTATTGTTTTGGATACTCTCTACTCCTTATCTGGTAAGCTCTTTTTCTATTTCTTCAAGAGATTTACCTTTTGTCTCAGGAAGGTTCTTCTTCACGAAAACAAATCCTAACAGACAGATAATTCCATATAGCCAGAATGTACCATATGCGCCCAAACCGCTATTCAGTAAAGGGAATGTGTAGGTAAGGACAAAGCATGCTGTCCATAGAGAGAATGTAGACACAGCCATTGCCATTCCCCTAATACGTGTCGGGAATATTTCGGAGATAACCACCCATGTGATAGGAGCCAGTGTCATGGCGTAGCATCCTATAGCCAGCATAACCAGCACTAATACCGCCATACCTGAAATGTGAAAATAATAACATGCTCCAAGAATGGCATATATGCATGTCAGGCCAATAGCCCCAAACAATAGTAATGACCTGCGCCCGAGCTTATCCACAGTATACATACCCACTATAGTGAATATGACATTGGTAACCCCTGTAATTACTATATTGAACAGAATATCGGAAACGCCATACCCTGCAGCAGAAAAAATCTCCTGTGCATAATTGAATATTACATTTATCCCGCACCATTGCTGAAATGCGGCTATTACAACCCCGATCAGTAATATTTTAGGCATCTTTCCTTTAAAGAGAAGTCTGAAGTCTGCCATTTCTGTAACTTCTGATAAAGAAGCGCGTAAAGACGATACTTCTGACTGAGCATATTCTATACCGCCAATTCGTGTCAGGATTTTTTCGGACTTATCAAATTTTAGTTGTGTACCAAGCCATTTCGGACTTTCGGGGACAATGAATATCATTATAAAGAATAGTATAGCGGGAACGCCTCCGGCCCAAAACATCCAGCGCCATCCTATTTGGCCGTTCCATGAATTCAAAATATCTTCTCCCGGATTAATTGGTTCTGCGATAAGCCAGTTTACCAGTTGTGCAGAAAGTATTCCAATTACAACTGTAAGCTGGTTGAGCGAAACGAATTTACCTCTCACGCTCGCCGGGGACACTTCAGCTATGTACATCGGCGACAAATTGGAAGCTATACCAATACCGATACCACCCAAAATACGGTATGCTATAAACCAGGGTAATGTATCGCTGATACCTGTGCCTATAGCGGCCACGATAAACACAAGAGATGCTATTATCATCAAAGGCTTTCTTCCGTAACGATCTGATAAACTGCCGGATACCATCACACCTATCAGACATCCCAGAATAGCACTACCCATTACCCATCCTTGCATATAAGGTGAGTCTGTAATATCAAAAAAGACTTCATAAAATGGCTTTGCCCCGCCGACAACTACCCAATCGTATCCAAACAGTAGTCCGCCCATAGCTGAGACAAATGTAATAAGCAATAAATAAGAACTATTCTTTTGTTTCATCGTGATATTGATTTAATGTCAGTTTAATGAATGTAAAAGTACTATCTTCATATGAACTAAAAATGTAACTTTTCTTCAAAAACATGTAAAATATTATTATTTTAGCGGACAAAATCAATACCATTTAAATAGAACAATCATGGAAAACATTGAAATAGCCGAAGGTTTCAAAGGTGAGAAGGCTATCGTTACCCCCTATAATATAAGAGAATACCAGGATTCTAACGAAATAACCAGACAATTATATGTAACCCATATTGGTTATTACCCGAATGCAAAATATCATTTTCGACAAAGGATAGATGGAACGAATGAGAATATTCTTATCTATTGTGAAAAAGGTAAAGGATGGATTGAATGCAAGGATGAAAGGTATATCCTTTCAGAAAATCAGGCATTCATCATTCCGGCGAGTGAAAGCCATGCTTATGGAGCAGACAGCCGTAATCCGTGGAGCATATACTGGATACACTTTAACGGAAAAAATGTGCATATGTTCAGCTCTATTATCGGGAGACAACTATTTATAAAAGAGTCTGATAACAGTAGATACAACGACCGTATCACTTTATTTGAGGACATGTATCAAAATCTGGAAATGGGATATAATCCCGAGAACCTCGAATATATCAGTTTTTGTCTGATGCACTTTCTGGCTTCCCTGAAATATCTTACTCAGTTTAGGGAAATTAAAAATGTGAGAATCGATGATGTGATACAACAATGTATCCACTATATGAAAGATAATCTCGAAAACAAAATAACCCTGAAAGATATTGCAGATGCTGTAGGCTATTCAAGCTCTCATTTCACTACATTATTCACCCAGAGAACATCTTTTTCGCCTATGGTATATTATAATCAGTTAAAAATACAAAGAGCATGTTCGTTTCTCCAATTTTCAGACCTAAAAATTAAAGAGATAGCTTTCCGGCTGGGATATTATGATCCGTTCCATTTTTCCAATTCCTTTATCAAGGAAATGGGAATAACTCCGAAAGAGTACAGAAAAAGATACCATGAGGACAAAAGCGGCAATATTAAAAATATTTGAAATCATTACTTAGATATAAGGACAGCACTGTTAAGTTCTAATTAGACTATAAAAAGAAATGTTTGACATTTCTCGCAAAGGCGCCTATACAAAAAAGTAATACATGCAACACTTTTTTCAGTTATTTACACTTATAACTTTTTAATTTCTCACTCTTCATTTTTTCTTTTTCCCTTCGGGGGCCAAGAGATCTGTTCAATATTTCAAAGAATTAATAACTATCAGCTAACGACAAAAGCTATATACATAGATAAAGTTTTATGGAATAATAAAGGATTCATCGGTTATTATTATCTATGAAATAAATTATTTAATCAAGTTGTTCAATATGTCTTCAGAAACTCTAAAAGCCGTACCATGCCGGACGCCCACAGGGAAAACAATAGAGTCGGAAACATCCTCCCATACTTTCATATCCTTCGACCTTACCGCTCCATATTTATGATCCCTGTATTTATCAAAATACACATAAACATATTCTCCAACTTGTAACGGCGCAGGCCCTTCCGCCCAATAGTCCCCCGTAATAGGCTCTGACACCGTAACAGGAAAGCCGTAAGGCTTATCATTTGATACTATACGGATATTCTTCTCTGCCGGACTTGAATTCTCATTCTTTATAAAAAGATAATGAAGCCCGTCCTTATCCAGTATGGCGCCGTCAATTACACTGAACCCCGGTTCAAAGAACAGTTTGGTATCACTGAACGTTTTGAAATCTTTAGTTGTTACATAATATTGCCTGTGATTTAATCCCTTTTCGCTTTCAGAAGTAGGTAAATCCGGAAACACACCCGGTATAGTCGAGGCCCAGAAGATATAGAAAGTCCTGTCTTTCTTATCATAGAATAGTTCCGGCGCCCATGTATTCTTCGTTCCTTCAAACTTTTCCATAACCGGAATATTCATTTGTTGCGACCATGTTTTCAAATCTTTGGACGATGCATAGCCAATACCCTGATCCCACCAGCCCGAAGTCCATACCATATGGAAAGTACCTTCTTCATCCTGAACAATACTGGGGTCACGCATCAGTTTATCTTTTCCAATTTCAGGTTTCAGGTAAATGGAATCGTTATTCAATGCTTCCCATTTCATCCCGTCTTTGCTATATGCCAAATGCAGGCCGTCTCCATTTCCCTTGAAATACGAGAATAAATACACAGATTTTGCATCCTCGGCTTCTGCCGTTCTTTGCTTTCCTCCACAAGAGAAAAGAAGTACCGGTAATAAAATAAGGTTAATTAATGTCTTCATTCTTTCTCTGTCCTTTTTTGTTCTTTAACCGAATTATTGTTGTATAAAGTTATTCAATTATAGATATTTTTTCATATTGCCGGTTTATATTCAGAGTAAGCCTCATCATCATTCCTTCCATACAGAGACTCCCGCCGCAGGAATATCCTTACTACCAATCACATATTTTGTGGTTGCGGGCAAAGGCAGCGAATATATTTTGTCCGCGTAATTCACTGCGATTCCAAAGCCGTCACGATATTCGATATGCAATCCCGCAGGCAAATCCACTAATGGAATATTTAGAATGCCATACAGTTTTTTCAAAACAGCCTTTTCCATCTCCCCTTTTTGAGAATCCACACCTACATAAGTAACCGTGCCTTTACCCAAACGATGAAATACTATTGCTGGACTTCCTTCATAAAAATCGCCCTCATATATAGCCCATGTTTCTGTATTTACTTCGGGAACCAATATTTCGCCCCAGCTTGTCCAATCATATTTACGGCCGTCGAATACTATCCGGTCGGGAGTCCGGGGTTGCAGCAAATCGTAAAAATCAATCTTTGCTCCTATCAAAGAATAGATAGGTTCGCCAAAAGGAGCCTCAAACAATTGTCCGTTGCGTGTTTTATGACCAGTGCGACTCGTTAAAACCAGATTTCCACCTTGCTCCACATAGTTCCGCCAACGTTGCACCAGTTCCCTGTCCAGCATCTCATATGCGGGAGCGATCATTACATTATATTTCGAAAAGTCGTTTCTTTCATCTATAAAATCAACAGGCGCCCCAAAGTTCTTCAATGCATTGTAATACTTGTCTATATGCTTTTCCGTATCCCATTCGGATGTCTGCCTGTTCCGCTGCATTTCCCATGTGTTTTCATGGTTATAAAGAATAGCAGTACGACGTTTCTCATAACTATCCGGATTTTTTGTACTACCCTTATATTCTTTACGCAGTTGTGCGATCTCCTTTATAAACCGGGAATATTCCAGTCCGCTTTTTGTAGGTGTCACACCATCCGGGCCAACAATACCATAGTGATAAAGTTCCGTTCCGTATATCGGCTGACGGTAGCGGTAAGTACAAGTAAATTTGCTCCCTCCCGCAAATACATGCCACAACCACAGCCTGACTGCTCCGGGCAATGGCTGCGAATTTATCCTGCCCCAGTTCACCTGTCCGGGTTGCAACTCCATCACTCCATACACCCCGTCTATAGTGCGGAAAAAGTCATTTGCCTTTGCTATTCTTTCCACCGGCCCTAAGCGATAACCTTTGCGTCCGATACCATAATCTTCACCAAATACCATATAGCGGGTATAGGAGTGGAAGTCCAGCTCATTGCTTTTCCTTAAATGTCCGTCACTATATTCGGGAATGTAGTTAGTAGTAATCCATTGTTGCGGATTCGCATATTTACGTATAAGCACCGCCTGCTCATCCAGAAAACCAGCCATTTCGTCTGTTGTAAAACGATGGTAGTCGAGTATTTGATGAGAATTCATAAACATCTGGGATAGACGCGGAATATTTATCTCCGAAAAACCGGAATATACCTGACTCCAGAATGCTGTACCCCAGGCCTTATTTACGGCGTCTATTGTCTTATATTTAGCTTTCACATAATCGCGGAACCGTTGCTGCGCATCCTTTCCGTAATCCTGTGCCGGACGTGGTTCGTTGTCGAGCTGCCAGCCCATTATACGTTTGTCATCCCCATAATGCTGCGCCAGTTTCTCTATCATCTTCATCGAATATTCCCGATAGAAGTTATTTGAAACCGAGGGGTGCTGGCGTGCGCCGTGATCCATCTTCGTGCCGTCCTCATGTTCTATCAGTACATCAGGATGCCGGCGTACAAGCCATACGGGAGGAGTAGCCGTGGATGTACACATAATCACTTTCAAGCCGTTTCTGCCGGCAATATCTACCGCTCTGTCAAGCCATGCAAAATCATATACACCTTCCTCCGGTTCAAGTTGCGCCCATGCGAATTCGGCATAATGCACAAAATCGAAGCCGAGCTCCTTTATTTGTTTCAGGTCGCGCTCCCATTGCGATTCGTCCCAATGTTCCGGATAATAATAAGTTCCTACTATCGTAAGGTCTTTCGGATTAAACCTGTCCGGATTTTGGGCTGTGAGGCCAAGCCCTAAAAGCAAAAGGAAGGTCAATAAAAACGTCTTCTTCATGGTTGTATTTTTCTTAATTCTTTTATTGTTACAGGGCCTAATAGTCCCGACGGAACAGGGTTCCACGTATCGAAACGCACATCTTTATAAGTGATGCTTACAAAGTTGATTTCCCGGAATATGCGCCATTCGATACCCTGCTTATCATAGCAGGCAATACGGTTGGCAGGCAGGTTGGTAACTTCAATCTCCAGTGTATTCTCGCCATTGACAAGCAATTGCCCGATATTCGTTTCGAATGGTACAGCGAACAGTGTACTTGCATCCTTCCCGTTAACACGCACCCTTGCACTTTCACGGACATCACCTAAACACAAACGGTATTCTTCATTTGTATGTTTCTCAAAATTGAATTTTATTGTGTAGCAGGCAGTCCCCATATTCCTTTTAAGGTCGTCATTATCCAGTTCCGTCCATGAGCCTAATGTATGTAATTTGAAAGTCCCCTGAATGGCCGGCTCACTTTCTACAAAGTTCATCTCCCATCCGTCTTTCAATTCCGTTTGATTCCCTGCCGGTTGGTAATAATCCCAACTATCCGTTGTTATTTTGGTGTTAGTAAATGTTTTCAGGATAATGGATTCCCCCGGTTGCAACTGCATGTAAACTTCTGTTTTTCCATCCCGCTTTCTTAAAGCCGCCTTGCCTTTCTGTCCGGTCATAGGATCAAAGAATATAGCACTTTCGGCATCTACACCCAAAGTCACCCAGTCGTCTACAGGTTTATTTTTCAGCATAGTAAAGAAATAGTGATATCCGGTAGCGTTCTTACGGCGAATAAGCTGCCCGCCAAGTTCAGACACAAACATTTCTT
>X355_Hoffmanns_Two_toed_Sloth__coassemble_2200_pt1 | contig 16137 bp, 18 predicted proteins | sample X355_Hoffmanns_Two_toed_Sloth__metabat2_low_PE_021 | metagenome-assembled genome bin X355_Hoffmanns_Two_toed_Sloth | reverse complement strand
AAAATAAAATGCGAGCAACTTGTAACTCTATTTAAAAAAGGTAACAAAGGTAACATCTATGTCAGTCAACAGTCAACAGTTAGCAGTCAACATCTTGTATCTCGTATCTCGTTTACTCGTATCTCGTAACTGCTTTAATCAATACTTCAAAGAGCCCAAGCTAACAGCTAAAGGCTAATAGCTTACTATATAGATAAACTTCTTTGAGAATACGACTTGTTTCTCCAATAATTTTCGTTAAGTTTGCATGTCACTGTTAGGGGTGTTCTTTTTTTGAAAGAGCTGAGATTAAACCCTTGAACCTGATATGCTGTAATGGGCATCGTAGGAAAACGGTCGTATTTTAGATTAGCAGTTAATAACAAATATATATCTATAAGCCGTTTCGTACTATTCGAAGCGGCTTTTTATTTTAATATTTCCGGATATGATTGATATTCAAAAATTAGTGAGGGATTTAAATACTGTCAGAAGTAAATCCCCTTTGATTCATAACATCACAAATTATGTGGTGATGAACAATACAGCTAACGGCCTGCTGGCAATAGGTGCGTCTCCTGTTATGGCGCATTCGCTCGAAGAAGTTGCCGAAATGGCAAGTATAGCATCTGCTTTAGTAATAAATATCGGAACTCTTGAGCCTGAATGGGTGAAGGCTATGCTGATAGCAGGAAAGACAGCGTTAAAAAACAATACTCCCATTGTTTTCGATCCGGTAGGCGCGGGTGCGACTACATACAGGACTCTTGTATGTAAACAGATAATTGAAGAGTGCAAACCTTCGGTTGTGCGGGGGAACGCTTCTGAAATAATGGCTTTATGGAATGCCAATGTACAGACTAAAGGTGTTGACAGTACCGATTCTTCGGATTCTGCGCTCGATTCGGCTAAGGCTCTGGCCCGGCAAACAGGTGCGGTAGTCGTTGTCAGTGGACAGACAGATTATATTACCGATGGAGAGAATACCCGCACCGTAGAAAATGGTAATCCGATGATGGCCCGTGTTACGGGGATGGGTTGTACGGCTACGGCGGTTGTTGCGGCCTTTGCCGCAATCAATGGCGATATGCTGGAAGCTGCTACACATGGTATGGCTGTTATGGGTGTTGCCGGAGAAATTGCCGCCTGTAAGTCTTCCGGAAACGGAAGTTTGCAGGTCAATTTTTTGGATGAGCTTTACAATCTTGATGAGGCTGCCATAAGGAATAATATAAAGCAATCGTAATTATGTTGTCATTCGATTTGAGCCTGTATCTGGTTACCGACCGTTCGCTTTCACTTGGTCGGCCGTTGGAGACGGTTGTTGAGGAAGCTGTCAAAGGTGGGGTGACGATGGTGCAACTGAGGGAAAAGGATGCTTCTACACAGGATTTTTATAATATGGCGATGAGATTGAAGTCAATATTGAAACCTTGCAATGTACCTCTTATTATAAATGACCGGCTGGATATTGCTTTGGCCTGCGATGCTGAAGGTTTGCACATAGGACAGAAGGACATGCCATATACCGTTGCCCGTAAACTGCTGGGCAAAGATAAGATTATCGGCCTGTCAGTGGAAAGTGTCGAAGATGCAATCGAAGCCAATAATCTGGACGTAGATTATATCGGGATTTCTCCTGTTTTCAGTACGCTAACCAAAACCGATACCGCGACAGCTTTGGGTCTGGAAGGAATACGTGAAATAACCCGCATATCCGGACATCCCGGTGTGGGAATAGGAGGTATCAACCAGACGAATGCGCAGGATATAATACAGGCAGGCGCGAATGGAATATCGGTAGTGTCGGCTATTATGTCGGCTCCTGATCCGCGGCAATCAGCCCGTCAGCTAAAAGAAATCGTAAACAGATCAAAAAATACAAAGTTATGAAATGGAGTAAACAGGCATGGGATGAAGCTAAACCCATATACGAAAAAATATTAGAGCAACCCTTTATTCGGGAATTGATAGATGGCACACTGGATAATGAAAAATTCATATTCTATATCCAACAGGATGCGCTATATTTGGCCGAATACGGAAAAGTATTGACCGGGTTGGCCTCAAAGCTTAGTCGTCCCGAACATATCGAAGCATTTATTCATTTTGCCGGAGATAGTATAGCTGTAGAAAAAGCGCTGCACGAAAGCTTCGTCAGTAAAATATCTTCCACATCCAGACCGGTGCCTTCTCCGGGTTGTTTATTATATACTTCATTTCTTTTGAGGCAACTGGCAAATGCTCCTGTGGAAGTAATTGCCGCGGCTGTATTACCTTGCTTCCGGATTTACAAAGAAGTGGGGGATTATATCCTCGAACACCAGACTATGGGCGGGAATCCATATCAGAAATGGATAGATACATATGGCGGGGAAGAATTCGAACAGTCGGTAAAAACAGCTATTTCCATTTGTGACGAACTCGCGGATAGATGTACCTCGGAACAACAGCAGGCGATGACCGATGCGTATGTAATGTGCTCCAGAATGGAATGGATATTCTGGGACAGTGCATGGCGATTGGAGAAATGGCCTGTATAGGTCTCCTGTGATATAAGTAAATATAATATAAATGTAATATGTAGAATACAGAACTAAATACACTGATTAAGTCTCCCCAAAGGGGAGGTTGGAGGGACTCATTATGAAACACTATAAAATTGCGCTTACCATTGCGGGAAGTGATCCCAGCGGAGGAGCAGGGATACAGGCCGACCTGAAAACATTTTCGGCTTGCGGTTGCTACGCGGCAACGGTGATTGTGGCTGTAGTAGATGAAAATACAATAGGTGTAACGGATGTGCATCCGATTCCGGTGCCGTTTGTGACAGGACAAATTAAATCGGTTCTGGATGACATCGGGGCGGACGCGATAAAGATAGGAATGCTGCATTCTTCGGAACTCATACTCGCAGTGAAGGATACATTATCACGGTACAGTATGAAAAATATTGTTCTCGATCCCGTAATGGTTGCCACATCGGGTGATAAGCTTTTACTGGATGAGGCGATTGAAACATTGAAGAGCGAACTCATACCTTTTGTCAGGGTTATCACCCCGAATATTCCCGAAGCTGAGATCTTATTGGGGAAAAAGATCAGGAGTCAGGAGGAGTTGCCAAAAGTTATTAGAGACCTTTCCTTTGGGAACAGGGTGTCCGTGTTGCTGAAAGCCGGGCATCTGACCGGGGACAAACTGACCGATGTCTTCTACAATGCTGAAACCAATGAAATAATAGAACTTAGTTCGCAGCGTATCCATACAAAAAATACGCATGGGACAGGTTGTACATTCTCTTCTGCTATAGCTGCGTTTCTGGCCCGGGGATTGTCCCTGACCGATGCGGTAAAGCAGGCAAAAGATTATATGAATGAGGCGATCGCCGCCGGAGCCGGTTATGAAATAGGGAAGGGGCACGGGCCTGTCCATCATTTCTTTGATTTTTGGGAGTAGGAAGTGTCTGCCATATTTATGGTATTTGAGATTATATTTCATCATATTGTAATGAATATTCCATAAGTCTTTTTTACCTTTGGACTTTAATTTTTCAAATGTCATAAACTAATGGCTCAGAACGACTCTCGAAACAAGAAATTTTCTACCCGCATTATCAGCGAAAAGTTTAATAAACAGGATGTACACGGGGCTATAGCGATGCCTGTATACCGTAATGCAGCCTTCGAGTTTTCCGATTCGGAAAGTATTGCTGCTGCATTTCAGTATAAAGAAGAAGTGGCATCCCATACCTACACCCGGATAACGAACCCCTCGGTCGAGAATCTTGAACGTAAGATGAAAGCGGCCTCCGGCGCTGAAAATGTAATGGTGGTGGCCTCCGGCATGGCAGCCATATCCAACACTTTTCTAACGATAGCCTATGCAGGAAGTAACATTGTTACTTCGCCGCATCTGTTCGGCAATACTTTCTCGTTATTCAAATTTACACTTGCTGCTTTTGGTGTTGAAGTACGTTTTGTGAATACCGATAATATTGAAGAAATAGTGTCAGCTATTGATGAAAATACCTGTGCCTTCTTCTGCGAACTGATAACAAATCCACATTTGGAAATAGCCAATCTCCCCGAAATATCGAAGGTGCTGAAGGCCCGTAATGTGCCAATGATTGTAGATACGACTATTATTCCGTGGTGTGGCTTCGATGCCCGCAAAGCGGGGGTGGATATAGAAGTGGTATCGACTACAAAATATATATCCGGAGGTGCTACTACTATCGGCGGAGCCATCCTCGACTACGGTACATTCAACTGGGCACACAATAAACGGTTGGCTGCCGTAGCTCATAAAGACGGTATGTCACAGTTCTCTTTTAAACTAAAGCGTGAGATAGCCCGTAATATAGGTGCGGCGATGGACCCTGAGGCTGCTTACTTGCAGGCTTTGGGGATGGAGTCACTGCAATTGCGCTACGAAAGGGTATCTGCTTCTGCATACGAGCTGGCTCAGTTCCTTTCCGGCCAAAAGGAAGTAGTAAAAGTGGGCTATCCGAAGCTGGAGAGTTCACCATATAAGAAAATATCGGATGATCTGTTTAGCGGAAATCCGGGAGCAATGCTTACTTTCAGCCTGGAAAGCAAAGAAGCGTGCTATAAATTTATGGACACGCTGCAAATTATCCGCCGTGCAACAAACCTGTTTGACAACAAAACATTGATAATCCATCCCGAATCTACTATTTACGGTACGTTTTCGCCGGAATTGAAAGAAGTGATGGGGATAGAAAATAATCTGATGCGTTTGTCTGTCGGTTTGGAAGACGTTTCAGACTTACAAACTGATATTATACAGGCGTTGAAGGTTTTGAAGTAATGATTGTAATTTTACGTTAATTGTAAAATATTAGTCACTTGTTTCAAAGAAAAGTAGTACTTTTGTCCTCTAAACAAATAAAATAGCTGAATTCGGCGCTAAATAGCTGATAAAAATGAAGATACAGATAATAAACGGGCCAAATTTGAATTTGTTGGGTAAAAGGGAACCGGATGTTTACGGGAATACTTCATTCGAAACATACTTTTCTCAATTACAACAAACCTGTACGGACTGCGAACTGTCATATTTTCAATCGAATCACGAAGGGGCGCTGATCGATAAAATACATGAGGCAGGCTTTTCATTTGACGGAATCATATTGAATGCGGGAGCTTATACGCATACATCCGTTGCCCTTCATGATGCTATCAAGGCTGTGAATACTCCGGTAGTGGAAGTGCATATATCCAATATCCACACACGGGAAGAATTCCGGCACAAATCAATGATTGCGGCAGCATGCAAAGGATCGATAGTCGGCTTGGGGCTATTTTCATACGAACTTGCAATAGACTTTTTTCGAAAGGTAAAAAAGGCCTGAGAAGATTAGAACAAAAAAAGAACTATATACATTTAATTAAATTGCATTTATGACTCAGAAGAAAACGAAAATTGTAGCTACAATTTCAGACATGCGTTGTGATGTTGATTTCATCAAGTCGTTGTACGACGCGGGAATCAACGTTGTTAGAATGAATTCGGCCCACATGACAGAAGAAGGCTTTATTCAAGTAATGACAAATGTACGCGCAGTATCTCCTTACATTGGTATCATGATGGATACTAAAGGTCCGGAAATACGTACAGCTAAAAATGCGTCGGGAGAAAAGATCATTGTAAAAACAGGCGATAAAGTTAAAGTTGTCGGAGATTTGGATTTCCTTTCTACTCAAGAGCAAATCGGTGTTTCTTATCCAAGTATCGTACAGGATGTGCCTGTAGGTAGCACGCTTCTCGTTGATGATGGTGAAACTGCAATGAAAGTGATAGATAAAACAGCTGATTACCTTCTTTGCGAAATCCAGAATGATGGAACTATCGGCAACCGCAAGAGTGTAAACATACCGGGTGTCAGCGTAAACCTTCCTTCTATCACAGCAAAAGATAAAAGAAGTATTGAAATCGCTATCGAAAATAAAGCCGACTTTATCGCTCACTCATTTGTGAGAAACAAACAAGACGTTTTGGATGTACAAAAAATCCTTGACGAGTATAACAGCCCGATCAAGATTATCGCTAAAATCGAAAATCAGGAAGGTGTTGACAATATCGACGAAATCTTCGAAACAGCATACGGTGTGATGGTTGCGCGTGGTGACCTTGGTATCGAAGTACCACAGGAAAAAATTCCGGCAATCCAGCGTTTGCTTATCCGTAAGTCTATCGAATATAAGAAACCGGTTATCGTAGCTACTCAGATGTTGCACACAATGATCGAGAATCCACGTCCTACACGTGCCGAAGTAACAGACATCGCCAATGCGGTATACTACGGAACGGATGCAGTGATGTTGAGCGGTGAAACTGCTTACGGTAAATATCCTTTGGAAGCTGTTCGTACAATGGCTCAGATCTGTGCTACTACAGAGCAATCTAAACTGGACGAGAAAGTTATTCCTGTTCCGTTTAAGGATGAGGAATATGATACTACATCATTCCTGGCAAAACAAGCTGTAAAAGCTGCGACTCAGCTGGGTCTGGCTGCTATTATCACTGATAGCTATACCGGCCGTACAGCCCGTACGATCGCTGCATTCCGCAGTAAATGTCCTGTTTATGCTGTATGCTGCAGCAACGAAGTTGCCCGTCAACTTTCAGTATGTTACGGAATACAGGCAAGTTATCAGGAATCGACCGGATTTACAACTCACCAGCATAAACAATATTTCCTGAAGGCTCTTAACTCTATGTTAGACAAAGGACTGGTTAAGAAAGAAGATCAGGTTGCTTACCTTAGCGGTTCATTCGGAGAAGGCAAAGGAACTTCTTTCCTTGAAATCAATGGTGTTGGCCGTGTAGTAGATGCAGGCGATGCTTTCGAAGTACCGGTAGATTAAGGTTGAAAGTTGTAAGTGATGAATTTGAATGATACGTTTTAATTTGTCGCTTTTCCAGAATAAAAAAGGATGCTTGGAAAGCATCCTTTTTATGTTTTATTCTACATCCGTTCTGTCGTTAGTCGTATCATTGTCCGGTTGCGATACAAGTATAAAATCGATTGGCCCCGATGTTTCATTTGCAATATAATGCTTCATCATAGGCTCTATCAGAATACCTTGCTGATCTTTTACGGTTACTCTTTTTCCGTCTACGTAAAAGATTGCCGGACCTTTCAGTACAAAGAAGAATTGCCGTGAGGAAGTATGGAAGTGCAAAGTCTCCCGGGTTCCGGCAGGCATGGTTTCAATTTTCACCGATAAAGAATCCCTGTTCATGAGAATCCAACTACTACATCTGTCGCCCCAGAAATAATGAGGCGCTGAATTTTTATCTATCACTCTGCTCATAATTCTATAGATTTTAAAGGTGTAATGTCTTAAAATTAAGAAATATATTGGAAAGTATCGTTGTTTTCTGAAAATAATTGCGAAATGATTATCTTTAGCCTGTGTTAGATTATCCAATTTATTGTAATAAACAATGTCATTAGACAAAAACGAAGCCATTGAAAATTATATTCTCTCCCATATAGATGATGAAGGGGATTTGCTGAAGCAACTCAATAGAGATGCTCATGTAAACTTGTTGAAGCCGCGTATGTTGTCGGGGCATTTACAAGGCAGGATGTTGAATATGTTTTGCCGGATGGTGCAGCCTAAATATATACTGGAAATAGGAACATACACAGCTTATGCGACTCTTTGTCTGGCTGAGGGCGCAGCCGATGATGCAGAGATTCATACCATAGAGGTAAACGACGAACTGGAAGATTTCATCGTGAAATATCTTCATAAGACAAAGTTGAAAGATAAGATACATCTGCATATAGGTGATGCAATGGAAATTATACCCAAAATAGACCGCATATTCGATATGGTGTTTATAGATGCCAATAAGCGTCATTATATAGAATATTATAATCTCATCTTCGATAAAGTACGTCCGGGTGGGCTTATTATAGCCGATAATACCCTGTGGGACGGGCATGTGTTGGATACTCCGAAGCCCTCAGATAAACAGACTATCGGAATACAGGCTTTTAATGATATGCTTGCTGAAGATGAAAGGGTGGAGAAAGTTATCTTGCCTGTACGGGATGGGTTGACATTGATCTGGAAAAAATAGCCGGTCGGAATTTTATCTTTGCAGAATAAAGGATAACCATTGTTAACTGTTAACTGATTACTGTTAACTGAAAAGTATTACCTTTGTACCCAAAATAATATAACATGGATACTACCAGACAGCAAAAAATAAACCGCCTTATTCAAAAGGAACTAAGTGAAATATTCAGGAAGCAGACGCAGCAGATGCGAGGTGTACTCGTTTCTGTGAGTACAGTACGTGTCAGCCCCGATCTGGGATTGGCAAAAGTATATCTGAGCATTTTTCCGTCCGAACAGGCGAAAGAGCTGCTCGCTAATATTAAGACGAATGTAAAGGCTTTGCGTTTCGATTTAGGTCAGAAGGTAGGCAAGCAATTGCGTGTAATACCCGAATTGAGCTTTTATCTGGACGATTCGCTCGATTATCTGGAGAATATAGATAAACTGCTGAACTCAGATAATAAGTAAAAGAAAGAATTTAATGCAACATCCCTTAATCGAAACCGACTATTGTTGTTGCAGATAAAAAGTAGTAAATAGGTTTGCGACCTTAAAAAGGAAGAATAGAACTTGAACCTTTCGTTTCACATAGCCCGGCGTTATCTTTTCGCCAAGAAGTCGCATAATGCCATCAATATTATATCCATGATATCGGTGTTCGGGATAGCTTTGGCTACAGCGGCTCTGGTTTGTGTCCTTTCTGTATTTAACGGATTCACCGGGGTTGTGTCCCGGACATTCAGCGCATTTGATCCCGAACTGCAAATTACCCCTGCGCAGGGAAAAGTATTCGATCCGGCCAATCCTCAGATTGAGGAAGTGAAAAAGATAACTGAAATAGCATTTACATCCGAATCACTTGAAGAAAATGCCCTGTTGAAGAACGGGGAACGTCAGGAGCCTATCATACTAAAAGGTGTATCGAAGAAGTTCGAAAATCTCGCGGATATAGATAAGCTTATTATAGACGGTCGTTTCTTATTGCGGGAAGATGCTTCCGGTACGGCTGAAAACGCGGAGCCTGATTCGTTGGCTGAGTGGCATATAGATAACGGTGTAGTCGGAGCAGGCCTGGCTATGTTTCTCGGAGTACGTGCCAACTTTGTCAATCCCGTGGAGATTTATGTGCCTAAAAGGGATGTAAGAGTCAATCCGGCTAATCCATCTACGGCGTTTGATCGTTCCAGTGTGTTTATCAGCGGGGTATTTGCTTTGAATCAGGCAAAGTATGACGATCAGATGATGATTGTATCCATAGACCTTGCGCGCGAACTGTTAAGGTATGAAACCGAAGTGTCTTCTATTGATATAAAGTTGAAAAATGTGGCGGAAGCAGATAAGGTTCAGGCGAAGATAAAGTCCATCTTAGGCGATCATTACCTTGTTAAGAACCGTTTTGAACAACAGGAGGATCTGTTTCGTATGGTAAGCATAGAGAAATGGGTTACTTTCCTTATACTGGCTATAATACTGGTGATTGCAGTTTTTAATATTGTAGGTTCATTGACGATACTTATTATAGAAAAGAATGAAGATATCAGGATTCTGAAAAACTTAGGGGCTGATAATAAGCTTATACTGAAAGTTTTTCTGTTCGAAGGATGTCTGATAACCCTCGTAGGTACTATTGCAGGGATAATACTGGGTCTTATAATATGCCTGTTGCAGCAACATTTCGGGTTGTTACAACTTGGCTCTACCCCGGGGACGTTTGTTATGGATGCTTATCCGGTAGTGGTGGAACCATTGGATGTCTTGCTCATATTTGTCACAGTAAGTCTAATCAGCCTTCTTGCGGTGATTTATCCTGTGAATAATCTGCGCAAACGTTTATAATATCAGTTGCCAAAATTCCACGTCGATCAATTTCCCGAATTTTATTCCCGATTCCTTAAAATTTCCGATCAGTTCGAAATTGAATTTCCGGTGTAGTTTCCGGCTTTCGGGATTTGGCAGCGATATGACACCTATCAGGGAATGGAGGTTTATCTTGCGTGCCCTGTCTATCAGTTCCTGATAAAGGATACTGCCGATTCCACCTCCGGTTGCTTTATGGTCGAGATATACGCTGGTTTCCAGAGTTATATCGTATGCCGCCCGTTCGCGCCAGTTGCTGAGATACGCATAGCCGATAACAATGCCGTCTTGTTCGTAGACAAAATAAGGGAAGTTCTTATCTTTTACTTTTTTTATGCGGTCCTTTATTGTCTGTTCGCTTACCATATCATACTCAAAAGTAACAATGGTCTTTTCTATATAATAATTGTAAATCTCCGCAATTTTTTTTGCGTCGTCCTGAGTTACGTCTCTTATCATAAACTATTGAGCAATAAGAGGTGGAATTTCGTTTGTCTGATTTGGCATTACAGGATCTGCGGAAACGATGCTGTCTACAACAAATTTCGAGTAGCCGCGCCAGGGCAGTCTGCCGTAATATTCTTTATAGTGGAGTTTTACATTTTGTCCGCTCATACCCATCAGCTTTATAGCCAGGCCTTTATCGTCTATCGAAAATTGAAATTCGTTAGATTGAAGTCCTTGCATACCCTGACCGAATCCGGATTGTATAAGCTCTCCTTCATATGTTTTGAAAATGATACCCTTGTGCTTTACGTTATTCAGTATACCGGCTTTCACGCCCGAGTCGCTGAACGGGACAAAGTACCTGACATATCCGAAAATGAGAAGGCCGGCGATAATAATGACCGCGATTGTTATAATGACTTTCTTTGCTGTCATGATTTTACGTTTTAATGTTAAACCAATATATAAGATGTTATGTTCAGAAAGCAAAGATATTCATATTTTTAGACTATTTTTGTAGTTCTACTTCATAAAAGAGGATAAGATAATGATAATAAAAGATGCTCAGTTTGTAATAAGTAATACCGATTACCGCAAATGTCCACAGGATGGAAAGCCCGAATATGCTTTTATCGGGCGCTCCAATGTCGGTAAATCTTCACTTATTAATATGCTGACAAACAGGAAAGGTCTTGCTATGACTTCCTCCAAGCCGGGGAAAACACAATTGATAAATCATTTCATAATCAATAATGAGTGGTATCTGGTCGATTTGCCCGGATACGGTTATGCCCAGCGGGGGAAAGAAGGACGTGAACAAATCAGGAAAATTATAGACAGTTATATCATAAACAGAGCAGAGCTAACCTGCTTGTTCCTGTTGTTGGACTGCCGTCACGAGCCGCAGCAGATAGATATTGAATTTATGAACTGGCTGGGAGAGAAAGGTGTGCCTTTTGCTATTGTCTTTACCAAGATAGATAAGTTGAGTAAAGGTGCCTTGAAGAAAAATTCAGAAGCATATACAGATAGGCTGAAAGAAACATGGGAAGAAATCCCCCCTGTATTTTATTCATCTGCCGAGCATAGATTGGGAGCAGATGAGATATTGGGCTATATTGAGCAGATAAACAAAAGTTTATAAGAAATAAGATAATTATTTAAAACCTAAATAGAATACCCTATGTTGTTTGTACCGGTGATTGACGTGGCAGATGCCAGTAATTGTGCAAGTATAACAGAATGCATGCAGAAAGTCCCTGAACATGAGATATCCTGCGTAAATTGGCCGGAACTTTACCCGTCTAAGCCAAAAACTGCGTTCAAGATAGCTCATAACGGAACACATCTGTTCCTTCAATTCTTTGTTGAAGAAAATGAAATTCTGGCTGAAGCGAGTGAAGATAACGGCCCTGTCTGGAAAGATTCATGCGTCGAGTTTTTTATATCATTCGGGGACTCTCTCCATTATTACAATCTGGAAATGTCCTGTATCGGCAAAGTGCTCTTAGGGTACAGGAAAGACAAGGCCGATTCTGTACATGCTGCTCCGGCATTATTATCTTCGGTAAAACGTTATCCGAGCTTGGGTACGGAGCCCTTCGGAAAGAGGCAGGGAGATTTTAAGTGGAATATGTTGGTCGTTGTTCCGGTTTCGGTCTATTGGCAATCCGGATTGGAAACATTCAGCGGAGTAAAAGCACGTGGGAATTTTTATAAATGCGGAGATAACCTGACTCTCCCGCACTTTCTTTCATGGAGTCCGGTCAGGACAGAAACGCCAAATTTTCACATGCCTTTATATTTCGGGGATATACAATTTGAATGAAAATATATAAATAGAGCTAACCGCCAAATTCAGAGGGAGATATCGTTTTTATTTTTATGTTAAAAAAGCTTTCGTGGAATAGATTTTTTTTTATCTTTGCATGCGTTTGGAGTTGCATTCTTCTTGTACTCCTTTTCAAATATGGATATATTTAAATTTTTATGAAAAATAATTTCTTCGATAGGTTTAAACCTAAAGAAAACAAGTTCTTTCCGCTAATGAGCGAGATGGCCCAGGTGATTCTGGCCGCGTCTGACCTGATTATCGAATGCGTTCAGGTGACTAGCCACAATGATGCTGTAGAATACTACAAGAAAATCAAAGAACAGGAACGCAAAGCAGACGCTATCCAAAACAAAATTTTTGAAGAGTTGAACCAAACGTTTATTACTCCGTTCGACCGGGAAGATATCAACCATCTTTCGGCAACTATGGATGATGTTACCGATTTGATCAACAGTTGTGCAAAACGTATTATGCTTTACAGTCCGAAGGTAATGCCCGAAGCCGCGACACGTCTTGCCATGTTTGTGCGCGAATCTGCCGGTTTTCTGGTTCAGGCAATCGATGAGCTGGATATCCTGAAGAAGAGTACGACCAAGATTAAAGAATATTGCGAACAATTAGGCGTTATTGAGAAAAAGGCGGATGATGTGTATGAGCATTTCCTCATCGACCTGTTTGAGAATGAAACGGACGCCATCGAAGTTATAAAACTTAAAGATATTCTCCACGAACTCGAACGGGCTACTGACGCCTCCGAAGCCGTCGGGAAGATTATTAAGACAATGATTGTTAAGTACTCATAATCAACGTAGAAATGACATTACTGATAATAATTATTGTTTTAGCCATTATTTTCGATTTTATCAATGGATTCCACGATGCGGCTAACTCAATAGCTACAGTCGTATCCACAAAAGTTCTTACCCCCACCCAAGCCGTTATCTGGGCTGCATTCTTCAACTTTGTTGCTTATTTTATCGCCAAATTTATTATCGGAGGTTTCGGTATAGCCGATACTGTTTCGAAGACCGTAGATATGAGTTTTATATCCAATCCTTCGCATGTTATTATTGCGGGGCTGGTAGCTGCTATCACATGGAATCTGATTACATGGTGGCTGGGTATCCCTTCGTCTTCATCACATACGCTTATCGGCGGATTCGCCGGAGCCGGTATTGCCGCTTCGGGTTTTCAGGCTGTGCATGCAGGGGTGATAGGCGTTATAGCATTGTTTATTGTTGTGGCTCCACTAATAGGTATGGTTGGTGGTAATTTTATTACATTGCTGACACTCCATCTGGTGAAAAAGGTTAAACCGAACAAAGCCGACCGGTGGTTTAAAAGACTGCAACTTATATCTTCTGCATTACTTAGTATAGGACACGGTCTTAATGACTCGCAAAAAGTCATGGGTATAATTGCCGCAGCGTTGATTGCATTCTCCCAAACGAATGTTGATGTGCATCCATGGTTACAAATGAGCTCGATGGCAGATATGCACGATTGGGTTCCTTTGGTTTGTTTTACGGCAATAGCAGTCGGTACCATGTGTGGAGGATGGAAGATAATGAAAACAATGGGTAACCGTATCACCAAAATTACACCGATAGAGGGTTTTTGTGCCCAGTCGGCAGGTGCACTGACATTGTTTATCACCGAAGTATTGCATGTGCCGGTGAGTACAACACATGTAATCACCGGTAGTATTATCGGAGTAGGTTCCATAAAACGACTTTCGGCTGTGCGCTGGGGAGTGACAAAAGACTTGCTTGTGGCCTGGATTCTGACTATTCCGGTGAGTGCGGTTATGGCTATGCTCTTTTATTACGGGCTGGGGCTGTTTATTGCATAGTAAGCAGGCTTTACTTTGCCACAAAAGATATTAAGCTGGGATGCTCCATAAATAAAAATTATTAAAATATACTTCAGAATTGCTTTATATTCTGAAAAACAATATCTTTGCACCGCTTTTCGGAGCAAAAAATGTTTAACTTTTTAATGATACTGATCAGGACAGGCGCCAGATCGAATTTGAATGATTGACAATTTAAAAAATGTACAGCCGGTTGTGGATTTCGACTGGGATGCGTACGAAAAAGGAGACTCTTATACAGGTAAGAGCAAAGAAGAACTTGTAGAAACCTATGACCAGTCGCTGAATAAAGTAAACGACAAAGAAGTAGTCATGGGTAAAGTAACTGCTATGAACAAACGCGAAGTCGTGGTTAATATCGGTTACAAATCAGATGGTGTTGTATCGATGAATGAATTCCGTTACAATCCTGATCTGAAAATTGGTGACGAAGTAGAAGTATACATCGAAAGCCAGGAAGATAAAAAAGGACAGCTTATCCTTTCTCACAAGAAAGCGCGTGCAACACGTTCTTGGGATCGTGTTAACGAAGCTCTTGAAAAAGATGAAATCATCAAAGGTTACATCAAATGTCGTACTAAGGGTGGTATGATCGTTGACGTATTCGGTATTGAAGCGTTCTTGCCGGGTTCTCAGATCGACGTGAAACCTATCCGCGACTACGATGTATTCGTTGGTAAGACAATGGAATTCAAAGTTGTTAAGATCAACCACGAATTCAAAAATGTTGTTGTTTCACACAAAGCCCTTATCGAAGCTGAACTTGAACAACAGAAGAAAGATATTATTTCGAAACTTGAAAAAGGTCAGGTACTTGAAGGTACGGTTAAGAACATCACATCATATGGTGTATTTATCGACCTTGGCGGCGTAGACGGACTTATCCACATTACAGACCTTTCTTGGGGACGTGTTCAACATCCGGAAGAAGTGGTTAAACTGGATGAGAAAATCAACGTTGTTATCCTTGACTTCGACGATGATAAAAAACGTATCGCTCTCGGCTTGAAACAGCTTACTCCTCATCCTTGGGATGCTCTTAGCGCTGAACTTAAAGTTGGTGATAAGGTGAAAGGTAAAGTTGTGGTTATGGCTGATTACGGTGCATTTATCGAAATCGCTCCGGGCGTAGAAGGTTTGATCCACGTTTCAGAAATGAGCTGGGCGCAACACCTGCGTAGTGCACAGGACTTTATGAAAGTTGGCGATGAAGTAGAGGCAGTAGTGCTTACTCTTGACCGCGACGAGCGTAAAATGTCTCTTGGTATCAAACAATTGAAACCGGATCCATGGGAAAATATCGAAGAAAAATATCCTGTGGGAAGCAAGCATACAGCTAAAGTTCGCAACTTCACTAATTTCGGTGTATTTGCTGAAATAGAAGAAGGTGTGGACGGACTTATCCATATTTCAGACCTTTCCTGGACTAAGAAGATCAAACACCCTAGCGAAGTAACTGCTATCGGTGCTGATATCGAAGTACAGGTACTTGAAATCGATAAAGAAAACCGTCGTTTAAGCCTTGGTCACAAACAACTTGAAGAGAATCCTTGGGATGTATTCGAAACTATATTTACTGTAGGTTCTGTACATGAAGGAACAGTTGTTGAAATGGTTGACAAAGGTGCTGTAATCTCTCTTCCTTATGGTGTAGAAGGTTTTGCAACACCAAAACACTTAGTGAAAGAAGATGGTTCTCAAGCGAAAGTAGATGAGAAATTAGACTTCAAAGTAATCGAATTCAACAAAGACTCTAAACGTATTATCGTTTCTCATAGCCGTGTATTCGAAGACGAAAAACCGGAAGCTAAGGAAGCTGCAGCTGAAAAGAAGGCCAGAAAAACAGCGAAGAAAGAAAAAGACGAAACAGTGAGTCAATCCTCTAATATGGAAAAAACCACATTAGGAGATATTGAAGAACTGGCAGCTCTTAAAGAAAAACTTTCAGGTGGAAGCGATGCCAAATAAGGATTAAAGATCTTTTATAATAGAATAGGGGACGGCTTGTAAAAGTCGTCCCCTATCTTTTTGTTTATATAGTATTACTT
>X355_Hoffmanns_Two_toed_Sloth__coassemble_2199_pt1 | contig 16183 bp, 9 predicted proteins | sample X355_Hoffmanns_Two_toed_Sloth__metabat2_low_PE_021 | metagenome-assembled genome bin X355_Hoffmanns_Two_toed_Sloth | reverse complement strand
TGCTCTATATTCCGGTTTGCATTAACTACCAATTGTTTATTATTGTATATGATATTGATGTCAGATCCCGGCTCCGATTCTAACAGATCTGGCGATATTAATTGCAAAGCAAACCTACCGGCATCGATATATTCATTTTTAGAATCTACCGGACGTTGAGTAAAATCATATGTATTATTCAAAACCAGATTTTGCTTAACTCCTAAATATTTATCAACAAGTATCGGGTATAAATCACTGGCAGATAAAAATCTATCCACATTCTCGAATGTAAGCGAAAGTGTATTTTTAGTATCAGAGCATTTTACTCCTATTCCTATTTCACCAACTCCTTTTTCATATGCCTGAATTAGATTATAACTTTTGTTATCAGCAGTAAGAAAGAATGTTTCGGGTATGGCATACCCTTGCGAACTAATCATTTTCTTAACATTGGATATATTCGATTCTGCTTTAGGCCCGGAAGGGACAAGAACAGAACGGTCACCTTCCGCCCCATTACCAGCAGTAGACTTCAGATATAAGTTTCCCGCACTTAAAACTGAAGAAGGGCTGCTGGCTGTAATTGGGCTTGTCAGAGCATAATTACCTTCGAGAGGGAAAAGCAGATTTACTTCCTCATCCATAAGGGTAATTATAAACGATTGGTATGCAGGGATATAGTTGGCCGTTGAAAATGGGTAGTGCTTCCATGTACCATCCAGGCTGTTAAACAACTGATATCCTGCCGTTTCATTTATTTTTTTCCTGGCAGCATCCGAATTGTTTATATCTAAAAAATGACCGGAGTTTATTTGTGCCAGAAACGGATTACCAATCATGGCCTTCAATGATGTACTGCTATTTCTTTTTACCTTTTGTTCATAACCAGGGACTTTAGTAGGAGAGTCTGGAACAGTAATATTGGGTACAGTTCCGTTTTCTTCATAAATAAATCTATAAGCTTCGCTACCACGCTTCATTCGCCCGAGAGGGGAATACAACAGTTGTAATGTCTGCGTATTGAAGTAGAAAAACTTACTCTCTTTTGTAAACCTGTCGTAGCTGTGTCCCGGATAATAAGGAAGTTTTGCAGCATTTTCAAAATACGGAATTTCGATTATTCCCTTTAGACCTTCAAGATTACGATGGTCTGCATAGCCGATAAAGTTCTGATATAAAGCAACTTTTACTGCAATAGCATTATTTGTTTCATTTAACGGCACATCATTAGCAGAGAATTTTTTACTGAAATCACCAACTTCAATCTCCCGTCCTTTTGTTCCGGTTTGAGGATCGGACAAAGCAAACCCGGCCTGCCATGTCAGAGGATATCCCGCAAAAGCAAAATCTCCTGTAGCCATTCCTTTCAGTGGGGCCGATAGTGCATACCACTTATCCCGCAGCATCGCTGTACCCGAAATACTGGCATTACCAACGGGCTGATTTCCATAATTTACCCCGGCCATATTCTCATAATAACCCCAGTTATACTGGATATACGCTTTCTCATAAGTCAGTCTGTGCTGATATGCCAGTTCTGCTCCATATTCGAATGTTATGTTGCAGCATATAGGCATGCCATACACATCAACCGGCGTACTATTGGTATCCAGCGATGGATAGACAGTTAAACCTCCCGGAATATATACATTGGAACAAGAAACAGGTACCATATTCAGCGCTGTTCCCGATACATCTACCCAGTTGGACGGATCGTTCCAATTATTGTTGGCAGCACTTTTTTTCCAATATAGTATCTGACCACCTGCTACTATACTGATAGAAAAAATATTACTGTAGTAAGTTCCTCCATACTGATTGTCTGTAGTTGTCCGGCGATAATAAACCGTGGATGAGGTCAATACAGCCGGAGTATAGTTAAGTGCATTATTCGTGCCGGGAGCATCGGTCCAGATTACATTGTCCGTACTTAGCTGCCATCTGTAACTAAAATCACCACTACCGCCCGAGGAAGCTTCGCCTTTTATTTCGGTTGGAATTTGCCCACTACATACATACGGATTACCAGCCAAAGTACCTGCTGTTACAGGATCAGCAATTATATAGGGTCCAAAGCCGCCGTATATAAGCGGAGGATCAGTTACATCCTGACTATGTGCATATACCACACCCGATTCTACATACCAGTGAATATAATAACCGGTCCTTTTATTTATATTTGCTCCGTTAAAAGAGACTGTCGTTTTCTTATCCGTATTAATACCATCAGGGACATTCAGATTTGTCCAGTCATTGACGGAAGTGGTAATTGCATTATAATTCTTTTCTGTTGTTATTAAATATTTGGCTTTTACATCAAGCGGGTCATAGTTAACTCCTGTACCTGTATGATTTATATTCAAGGCTAACTCAACATCTTTATTTGACGCCGACGTCAGGAATATAGACTTATTGGGTGAAGCGGTTACTTTAATATGTTCATTTATACCCGTATCATTACTTACAACTCTTTGCATGCCTATCCTGCGGATATAGCCGGGTAAGGCGACACCTTTCCAGTTCCCGTTAATAAGAAGGACATCAGAATACACACCTATCTGCTTACCTGTTACTATAGGTAAAACTATATAATAAACATCACCTTTATTTAAGGTAGTAGGCGCAGAAACTTCAGTAATTCCGTCGGCTGCAAGGAATTTAATCCCTGTAAAATTACTCGCCGTTCCTGCCTGAAGTTTGAAAGTAAGATTGCTCATAGACTCATCGTCTTTGTATTCCATCTTTATCCTATGAGCATTGTTCCATGCTTGTTGGGCCGTATAGCCAACCTCAAGAGGTGTTGACGCATAATCAGTAAAGGCAATATCTGTTTTTAAAAGTGGAAGTTCTATATCCCTTGTACTACCCTGGTTTCCTGTTACAGTGGTCACTACCGGCATATAAGGACGCCCGTTACTATTACTGGATGCATCGGTAAAGAATGTTGTAAGCTGTTCAAAATGTGCATTGAAAACAAATTTACCGTCCGCACCGGTTCTTCCAACCCTTACCTTTTTCAAATCATAGTCAATCCCCAACTGGGTAAATATATTTGCCAGACCTGTGGTTTGCGTCAGATCGAGATAAATATTCGTATCAGGCTGATAATCTTCAGTATGCACTGTGATTTTTGTTTTGTTCGGATCGTTTATATAAGTTATATTTTTTGCTCCTGCCAGTGCCAGATCAGGAACTACCGTATTTGTTTCCCCTGCTCCATAACCTTCTATAGTTGCAGGTGGCAATGATATTATTGCGCTATTATCCGCATAACATCCAATAACTCCGCTTCCGGTCGGACACCCGCTTCCGATACCTGCCGCATGACGTTTCGAGCTGGCTGTTACATCACCTCCATATATCAGGATTATCCCGTTATAATATGTGTACCATCCACCACCAATACCGGCAGCATGTCCTCCATTAGCTATTACCGTTCCACTGGAAATAATAATATTCCCTCCGGCTGTATTTTTATACGACCCACCATTACTTCCTGCATTACAGGTGATTGAAGAAGAAGTGCCTTGTCCATACCCGGGATTAAAATTAGGTGCGCCAATAGCAGCTCCACCTCCTCCACTACCGCTTGCACCAACTGTACATCCAGCAGTTAACTTTCCGGAAGAATTATCATCAGGATTATCAGCACTGATATGTATCTGCGCACCCTGATTTATCTGGATAGCGCAATAGTTATTTTGTGTATACGTAAGGGTGTTGATTCCTTTCAATATAAAATTGACTTTAGTAACAGGATTGAGATTAGATCGGTCATTTTCTCCCAGAACAGTGATACACGATACATCTGTACTGGTTCCCTTGGTTGAAGTTCCCGTCAACCCTGTCTTTGATGATGTAATAGACACATTATCCAATGTGACAGTACCATGGTAACCGGATTGAATTGTTATAGTATTAGCTGTAGTTGTCCCGGTAATAATATAATTACTGGAAGAATTACCCGGTATAGTCAGACTTCCTGAACTTATATTATGTGAAACCACAGTCTGCGCCTGCATAGCTGTCGTTATAAATCCTAACCACAGAATTGAAAGTACCTGTACCAAACGTTTTCTTATGCCTTTCTGAAGAAAAGAACCGTTAGAAAATATTTTATGTAAAACAGTAAAATGTTGCATATTTCTTTACATTTATTACTTCACTACTAGGATGAAAATATGTTACTTATTTTTTGTATAAATCAGTAAAATCTTAATTTCCTTTGATGTATTATAGGGATTAGAACTATTGAACTCCATGTATAACTTGTCGTCGAGTACAGCCCATTCAGCGATGAACGATTGTCCGGATGAAAGGTCAAATCCCAAAAAGTTTCCATCCACTTCGTATTTCACTTCCTGATTTTTCGTCTCATCTTCTTTAAGACATATTATATTTTCTTTGATCTCTATTCCGGAGTAAAATTCACCGTAACTACTGGAGCTATCAATATATAGCGTACGTCCTGCATCATCAACACAAACATTCTCCAGTACCCATTTCCCTTGCAGCGAATTCTTATTATTTTCTTTTGTCTGCGCAACAGAGAAGAGCGATATACTAAAGAAAATAATTAGTAAATGTGCCTTTGAACGTATATTTTTAGGTTCCATAAACTTGCTGTTTTAGTTTAATCAAATATTATCTCCTGATCGATGGGATCAGCCCAATCCTTAACAGTTATATTTATACTCAGATTTGTTTCCGGTTCTCCCCTGAAAGTGACTATGAGTTGTATGATCCGGTTAATTTTAGGTACAAAAGATATCTCGATGGGAGTCTTCCCGAAATAGCTCTGTCCTTTCAGTGGCATGCTGGTACGCAATCGCAATTTGTGAGTTGTGGTATCTACATGCTGTGTTTCGAAAGCATCCGAACCCCTGTGCGCCGGAACTATAAAATTTACGGTATCGGCTTTTAATTGGGCATTAAAGTTGAAATACTCCCTGACCGGTATATTTCCCGAGTGGTCCGGATTGTCTTTACCCGGATAATATCCGCCTGTCCAATCCAGCGTTGTAGGCACATCCAGCAGATCGACAAATGCATAATCATTTCTTCCTGAATGTATCTGGTCAAAGCCGGTATAATCCTTTAATATAACCTGTATTTTTGCCACATTCCGGTTCATCGTAGCTTGCTTTTCCGTCTTCATATTTTCGGTTATAACCGTATTTGGTAACGACGCGTATCTGAGTTCTGCCGGAGTTTGTGCTAAAAACTCATTTGCTGAAGTCGTAAAACCCGTTTTCCACATAGGATAAGTATTTGCTCCCCCATAAGGTGGAAGGGTTACTTTACCGGCTATATCCGTATTACAAGTCAAAAGCACAAGATTAGATATACCCACAGGCATATAAGTAGAAAGCTTATTGTCATTTCTGACTACATTCAATTTCTTTTCTACAAACTTATCAGTGTTAGTAAATACATATATTAAAGCGTTATTCAGGAATACAGGGCCGGTACCTGACTTTAAAGTCATCGTAATATTTGTCTCAAGAGGTTCTTCTTCCACGATTTTATCTCCGTCGCATCCGGACAAAAGCGCTATTAAGGCAAATGTGACAAATAACCCGAACGCTTTCGCAAATAAATCCATGCAATTAAAGGATAAGCTTATAATGATATTCTTATTCATAATCATTTCTTTTTACTTGTAAACATCTCCTGTCCAAGGGAAGAGATTTCGTCCCACTGTTTCTGTTATTTCAACTTCCGAATCCGTTGCCTGCGCATTCTTTAAGGCTGTAGGATTTCCGTACATGCTTCCCAATCCTTTTATAATAGCTGTGATCTGGTATTGATAATTACGCTTAACATAGTCATGATCTGCCAGTTTTCCGGCTTTAGGCTGATTTACTATTACCGGATAGTAGCACTTGAGAGTATTGAGACTGTTATCTTTAGAACTTTTAAAATTGTATCTGACACCTATTACCAGATAAGTGGGATAGCTACCGCTTTCATTCTCAAATGCGTAGAACCATAGAGGCGTCGCATTTGTACTAATATCATAATTAGTCGCTGTTATGGCTTCCATAAGATAATCTGCCGGCTCACTATCCTGATTCAGATTGTAAATCCGGGTTGAATTATTCAAAAAAGAATAACCTGTTTGACATCCATGGCCAAACTTTTCTGTAAATCCAATCTGAGAATCAGCTGCAAATTTCGAAGTTGTCTTTGTATTTAGCATGAATACAGAGTCTATCTGAAAGGTATAATCATTTGAAGGATAGCCCACTCCTTCAAAAGGCAGACTGGCAGGCAGATCAAATTCAATTTTTCGTATGGCAATTCTTGCAACTAAGCGCTCTATGTAAAAAGGGTTAGAGCCATCCAGCAACCAACCCTGACCTGGGTCGACACCGTCGGGACGGCCATTATTTGTTGTGTATCCCAGATACTGATGATCATATAAATTGTTAAGGGATACATTTTTTTTATAATTGCACATAGTAAGATTCATTTTCAGATTGGAAGGATTTATGCCTCCAATCGGTAAATCTTCGTCCGCATTCGGGGTTGTAGTCCCCGGATAAGGATAGCGTCCCTGTGTTGATAAATCCTCGTATTTCTTCAGGAAATCCTGGCTATTGGTTACTGAACTGAAATATTTATCGGGAGCATTCGCAATTACATAAATATCCCGTTTCCCTGCTGTAACGGTTATATCTTTTATTTCATTGATCTCTATATATTCTTTATCGTAGACTTGTCCGGTTACATTTTTTGTCTGACGGGCAACATATCCATATCCATCCAGTTTTCCTTCTTCCGACTCACCTTCCGATCTGAATACAAGCACTTCGAGACTGTATATCTTACTTTCAGCGCTTAGATCCGGATTACCGGAGGATTTCTCTTTCCCTTGCTGAGGGGCATTAAGTAAAATAGAAAGAGAGGTTTCCTGTTTAAGACCTTCAGGAGCTGGGGATTCATCTCCGGAACATGAATACATAAGTGCCCCTGCCAATATGCACATTAGCAGATTAGTATGTTTCTTTATATTCATTTTTTCCATTATCAATTTTCTTCTTTGCATTTGAGTCAGCTTCTTAATTATTGAAAAACATAGTGGATATTGCACCAGGCTATTTTTCTCTTTTCGTTTTTCAGTAAGGATAAAGTAGACAGACCTGCATAATTAAATGCACTCCAACATGTCTCGTTGTAGTTCAATGAGCGTTTCTTTTCTACACCGCGGATATCCACTATACCTGTCAGTCCCAATCTTATTGTCAACTTATCCCTGTTTCCATAGGCGAACGGTATCCATTTATCTTTTCCGGAAACCAGAATTTCCACAACTCCGTTTCTCATCCTATATCTGTAGAAATAGCCGTAAGGCATGATTTTTAGCCGGGAATCATCTATAAAAATTACTCTCATTTCTTTATATAGATTTTCTTTTTCTTCTATCTCATCTTTCCACAAGTCGGATGGTCTTACCTCCGTAATGTCACAGGAGATGGCTCCTTTACGAGAACCTGTGTACATTACAAACTCTTTTATCTGTGAATGTCTGAATGATAAAATCAAAGGAATATTTATGTGTTTCATGTCTTACTTTTCATTAAATTTTAACTACTAACGACCCCGGCTTTCCATCATACTTTACTTATTATTCGACAACTGAAAATCCGGCTATAGATTCTTTGGGGGAAATCTGTATTTCAGGAGCATTGTCCGGTTTTTTTACAGAATCTATGCCTACTGCCAATTTTTTAATTCCCTTGTTATCCGGATTATGCAGAATGATGCCGCTCAGATTGATAGCGCTACGGTTACCATCGCCCCAGATACGTAAATCGTGACGATTTGTGAATACAAAGTCTTTACCTTCCTCTGCTGTTGTCTGAGTATCTACTGAACAAGAAATAGCTATATCACCTCCCGTGGCATTTGTAAGCAAAGCGCCATCCGAAGCCCTTAACAGAGCAAATTTGAAAAAGCCGGATACAATACTATTCATTCTGCCATGGTCGCCCAGCGAGTTAATTGCAATATGTGCCGGTTGATCTATAATTGTGCTGGTACAGCTTAAGTTTGAACTTTCGAAATTGATATTCGCATCATTGATTGCATATATCTTTCTGAAGTCTACAACCACAGACTTAGGTAATTCATAACGGGTATCTTCTAATGTTTTTACATTAAACTTACCGGAGCTAGCACCTCTTCCTATAACTATGCGTGGACTGACCCCCATATCAAAGTCTAAATTGTCGGCAGTGCCTTTTCCATAAATACCTTCCACTATAATATCCGAGCCTGTAGCATTGATTAATGCTTCGCCATTTGTTTTGAAGATTCCCAGTTCGTATATAATATCCTGTGTACCTTCAAGTCCATCACGTGTACCCATCAGCTTAACCAATACTTCCTGATCTTCTATATCTCCTACACCGACAGGTTTCACCATATAGCTTTGCTCCACATTTGCCAGACGCAGTTCAAACATTTTACGTCCTTCCATCAAATTATTGGCCTTCACCGGAACTTCTACATCCTGCTTTATCATATATCGCGCTGTACCATCGTTGGAAGGGACAAAAGACAGGCTACCCTTGACAGGAATATAGTTGTCGCTTTTGTTAGCTGTGCCGTCTGTAGTTAGATATTCTACTCTTACAGGTATAGGGGCACCTTGGTCTGTTGTCGGATAACCGGTAAGTGTGATGGTGAAGATAGCAGTTGTGAAGCCACTTACCGGTTTGTTTATCTTTACATCCGACACATATAGTCCATGCCCTAATTTTATCAGGCGGTTTTTCATATCTTTAAACAGAATATCCCCGTTTGGTGTGAACAGTATTTCTTCAAACATCTTTTTGTCATCTTCTATAGCATAACGATCGAACAGGAGTTCGCCCGATGCAGACAGCATACATACCCGTCCACTTGATCTGCTGGTTAAGAATATGCCGTTTGTTGTCATATGCACCTGATCGAAATTGCCATCGGTAGCTTTTTGGTATATTTGGCGTCCGTCTTTAGACAATCCGATCATTGTGCCACGACCACGTTCTGTATCATAGCCAACAATAACAGATTCTCCCGAAACAGGATTCATTTCCATACCCGAAACAATTCCCTTCATTATATATTTTTGCAAATCCGTGCCATCGTTGCGCAACAGGGAATAGTAGCTTTTATCCGCTGAATTTCCACCAACAAGGACATTCCCGTTCTTTGCAAGAGATAAATATTGTAATGATACTTCGCTCGAAGCCGGTACAATCTCTTTGCTGAATATAATATCTCCTTCCGGACGTATTTTCATTATTCGTCCACCGGCTATTTGGCTGTTTCCGATAAGGAATATATGGTCATCCTCGGCTGTAATCATTTTAAAAAGATGAAATTCCGGTTCCGGTAATTTTGTAACGAATACAGGTTTTCCATTGCTGTCAAGTCTGACTACAGCAGACACAGTACCTTCTTCGGCCGTAAAAGCCGCGTGTATATATTCCCTGGAACTACCGAGCACATCGAAACCCATACATGGACCACCTTCGTCGGAAACATATTTATAAACCACCTTGCCGGTAGAATCCACCTTGGCAAGCATACCTGCCCGGATGCTTCCCGAACGTGGCTCATATCCTCCTAGTACAAAACTGCCGTCACGAAGCTGCTGTCCGCAGAACAGTTCACTACCGGTTTCTCCGACATTAATATCTTTAAGTATTTCTCCTGTTTTATCAGTTATAATAAATCTGCCGTAAACGCCTTTGTCTTTTTTCTTCGAAAGCCAATCCCGTGATTGCCCCAGTATCAATAGTTTACTATTACCTATGTGGTAAGCGTTGTTTACAGACTCAAACCCTTTCGTCAAAGTACGGGAAGCAACAGCCGATCCATCCCTGCTGATCCATGTAACCGTAGTAACACCGTCATTACTTCCTATCAGGGCTACTTCCCCGTTTGTGACAGGGCAGGTATACTGGTATGTGATGTCTTCACCATATGTCCTGTCGTAAACGACAGGCATGTATTGGGCCTGAATATTCATTAGTGGATATGTCGATGACAAAACCAAAACGACCAAAATGGTATACAATTTCCTTCTTAACTGCATTGTAATAATATTTATTTTGTTATTGCTTTTATATCTACTCGCCGTACATCCCGGTTGAGTCTTATTTTATTCTCTAATGGAAGATATTGGTAAAGGGATTTACCTGATAATTCCTGGCTGAATTGCGATAATAAAGAGGCAAAATCAATATCGGCCGCAATCTGTCCTTTACCTTGCATTAACAGCTTAGCCCTTATACCATTATCTTTCATCCAGTTTCCGACTTCGATAGCTCTTTTTTCAGAAAGAACCTGATTATATTGTTCTCTTCCGATTTCATCAGCATAGCCTTCCATGACGAGCGTATCTATTTTGCTGAAATCAGATTCTTTTTGCCATGCTTCAAGGGCTTTCAAGGCTTCTGTTCCCAACATATAAGAGTTAAAATCGAAGTACAGGCTTAACACATGTTCTACAAACCGGCTACTGGGCAAAGCCTCCTTTAAAGGAATACCTGTATAATTTTTATTCTCGTCCCTTATTAAATTTATAGATCCGTTGCTTACAGCTTTAGCTTCTGATATACCAAAAAGCATGTTGTTATTTCGTTTGTCCGATATATTTCGTTCGAAATAGAATATGTCATCTTTATTTGCCGTTTTCCTGTCCGAAACAATGTATCCACGATCCTCGTCGATATGAAGCAGGCTAAAATCATTGTGAACTGTGTTTATTGGATAATCAAAATGCACTAAGCTTCCATCTACGGTATGTCCGTTCTCATAGGTTATACCGTACACATCATAACCGCCAAAACCAATATGACCATTGGAGGAAAAAATCAGCATATCATCAAACAAACTCGGTGAGATTTCATCTCCTTCGGTATTGACCTGAGAACCAAGATTTACAGATTCTCCCCATGTTCCTTTCCGGTCGTCCCAGTGAGTGACATAAATATCGTACCCGCCAAAACCTCCGGGCATATCCGATGCAAAAAGCAACGAACGGTCGTTATTGAATAAATAGGGATGAGAATAAGAACTACCTTCTATTTGAGGGAAAATTTCTTTGAAGGAAGACCAGCCTTTTCGTTTTTGGTCATAGTTTGAATAATATAATCTGGTCTGAAAAGTATTTAGTCCCTGAGATGTCATTCCTATTCCTTCGCTTTTTCCGTAATAAACCTGAGTTACTACCATTCTGGTCATATTACGCGAAAACGACACAGGGCCATTTTGCAAACTGGAAGGAATCATATCCAACATCCGATTCTTTACATCTCCCTCACTCCTAACGGAATATCCGGAATTTTCGGCCAGTGAAAAATAATTGCTGCGATGATAGAATTTCTTATTCGGATCATGAAAACGACTCTTACTGCTGGCATAAAAATATTCGCCGGCTTTCACGCCTACCCAAAACTCAGAATTAGAAGTATTTACTTTATCCAATGATCGAACTGTAAATTCGGGCATCCCTATTGGTAAAAAGCCATCTTCGTAATTAAGAGCATGTAAGATATTCTGGTAACGCTGATCTGAATGATAAGTGTCGCGAAAAGCGTATCGGCGCGCCAGACTAATGGCTTTCATCCGCTGTCCAGAAAAGCGCAGGGCATCCAGATAATTACAAATGTCCGCAGTACTGAACACGTTGCCGGAGATAGCCATGGCTGACTCATAATGAGGTACAGCCTTCGTATAATCCAATAAGGTAAGGTATAAACGTGCTACCTTCAGATGCAAAGCTGCCCCATATCCTGAACTTAAGGCATGATTAAAGGCTGTTTCGTAAATAACCATCGCCTCGTCAAAATCCTGACGAATGAATTTCCGGTCGGCGCGAGCCTCAATCCCTTTAGCTCTCCTGTCTCCTTCTGTTTCATTCTTAATATCATCACCTATTGCGGATAATGAAATAAAAAACAAAAGTATAAGGAAAACGGATCGTATTATATTGTTAATCATAAGAGTCTTTTATCTGAATATATTATACACGAATGATACTCCGATTTTAGTGGGTCCTACATAATTTTTTGTCTTTTTGATTTCCTCTGCGAAATTCGCATATTCACCACCAAGTTGATATTTATCATATTCCAGAAGAGCATATCCTACTCCAATATTAACATCTATGCGAAACCGGCTCGACAGATAGAATTTATATCCGGCTGTGACTCCGGCCGACATTCCCCATCCTTTGCGACGGTAACTGGTTTTCTCTTCGTCCTTGTTTTTTAGTCCGATATTGAAATTTCCGGCCATTGCATAAGGTCCTACATAAAAACCATCCCAAAGGTCGTTTGTATAATAATACTTAGGATTGAGGTAATACCTAAAATCGAGACTGCCGACAAGTACACGGAACACTTCTTCATTTTTTTTGAATAAATAGGGCATCCACATGATGTCTGTGTTTATTGTAAGTTGCCGTCCTACGGTCCACTCAATACCAAAATTGGGGTTTCCGGTCAAAATAAAAGGAATATTTGTTTTCAGTGCCTGAGATTTTACTACCGGAGTATAACAAAAGAACATCAGTAGTATAGCAGCTGTAAAAATGCATTTGAAATAATGTTTCATTGATTCATAAATTAATAAATATCTGTTTATACACCTATTCCACCGCCACCGGGGCCGGAGTTTTCTTCCGTCTCTATCTGAGGATTCCATTTCTCGGGATCTTCCAACCTCATTATCTGTATATTATTACCATCAACTTCTATTATGTGAGTCTCATTCATATGTAAGACGATCGGGATTCCCATTTTGTCCGTAAAAGGAATGGTCAGAACGGATATGGTATTATCAGATTGTCCGATAAAATTCAACTTTAAAACGATGGGTTCGCGCTCACGTCCTTCTCCGGATAAGTCGGGCGAAGGAAAATAATAATTCTGAACCCCGAACTCAAAATCTTTATATTCAACATCGAATGTCTTACCGCTCAATCGCATTATATCTGACGTACTATTTCGCGAAGATCGAGTACTGGTACTGTCTTTTAGTGCCAACAGGTATTGGGTGACACCTACACCTGAAGCCTCAATATCTATTTTCTTTATATTGGTATATGTTAAAGAAGCATCTAATTTGAAAAGATTCTTAAAAGCTATGCAAATACGCCCCACATATTTCCGTTCGAAGAAAGCCGTATCGGAAACTACCGGGCCAGGAAAATTAATTGTCGGAGTTCTGTACTCCAGATAAATTGCAGAAGGTTCTTTATAAGTTCCATCCGTAGATTGTTGCAGATCGAATCTGGCTTGGCTATATATGTTTAAGTCCTGAAAAAGTGTTCCCTGTGCATTTGTGAAGCAGTAGACGTTATAGCTACCGGGATAAAGCCTGAAATTAAAGTTTCCCAACCTGCTTCGTGCATTCTCGGAAAATGGGTTATCGGAATATCTTTCCTTTTTAAGTTCATCGTTATAGATAAAGATGCTAAGATCCTCGATACTATATGTCTCTGTTCTTATATTCTTATCAGCTTTGGGTACATAAATTTCATAATTGGTTTCATCCTCGAAATAGTCATATGTACATGATGATAAATACAATAGAGCAGGCAGATAAAAAAACTGTAAGTAATATCTTTTATTCATTTTTTTTAGATAATAAGATAACATCCAGCTACTATCCGCTCCGCCGGAACAATACTTTAGTCAAAGTATTGTCCCAGTAAAAGAGCAAGATAATAATGTTCAATTAGTTATTCAGATCTTGATTGTTTATGAAAAACCCGGCACAAATATTTAGACTTCTACTTGTTCGCTTTCTATTTTTGAGTTCCAGTTTTCAGGAGCGCCAACTTCTATAATCAGTGTGCCCTCGTTTTGAGGTTCAGGTATTTCGGGGTACCCCTTAGATTTGATGGTCATATTTACTTCCCGTATCACATTCGGCGAGAAAACACCTTTGATTGTACCTGCCCAATATACCGGCTGAGGTTTTGATGCTATTGTCCCATCAGCATACTGGTATCCGGTTGGAGCCCATCCTGTAAGGATAATAAAATACATTCTTGCAGGCTCCGCGTTAACATTAGTAGCTTTTCCTTCTGCCTTGGTGGCATTTGGCAAAACGTGAATATCTTTCCATAGTGTAAATTTACTATCTACAATAACTTTTGGATCATAGCCTGTTGTTGGATCGGCATCATTATAAGTACTTGTTCCACTGGAACCTATCATTATTCTGTCAGCATCGGAAGCAGTCTCATAAATACCACCGGCAAATGATCCCAATTTGAGACCTATACCAACAGGCATGTTTCCTATAGCGATAAAATTGCTGGTATTAGCAAAATCTACAGTACTCAACTTTGGCGCATCCTCCTTGTCAGTTTTATCTATGCGTACACGCATCAATGATATTTCTCTTTTCAGCATTAATGGGGTAGAAGAAAGATCTGTAGTTTTTCCTTCTTCTACTTTTATATTTGAAGAATATGCTGTGAATATTTCTGAAGCAGGCGAGTATGCGGCTGTTTGAGAGAAAGTATGTCCGGCCGGCAAAGTAGATTCTTTCAGATCAATGAACAATTCTGAATTAAGTTTTTTGCTCAAAACATTGTATGCATCAAATTTTGCCCAAGTTGTGCCGCCATCTAGTGAAGTAGCTACATTGTCCACATCGCTTTTGATGTTTGCCACGATTGCCAGATCGTAAGTACCCTGAGGTACATTTGTCCATTTAAAAATCTTAGTTGAAGATGTTGATGGGTCTATAACATCTGAGAAAGCAACAGCGCCACTCACCGAGTTATATAAAAATAATTGTATTTTGTTCACGTTGCTCCAACTTGTAACAGGTATAGCTGTTGAAGACGCATCTTTGGTGGTAATACCATCAAATCTGACTTCAGTCACTAGGTCTCCTGTATTTGAAGCCACCGGAACATTTTCATCGCTACCGCAAGAAGACAATAGCAGAATGGCAGAAGCCAGGCTAAATAATACTTTTTTCATTTTTCTAATTTTTAATTTAAAATAAATTTTAGATAATATAGTTGATTAAAAAATGGATAATCTCTCTCAGTCCAACCTTTACCAATGTCAAACAATATTTGTTAATATATAATTCAATCAAATAGTCTTAACATTAGATAATTCATTTCGCTTCATGTTATATTATTGATAATATTATTATTATCAAGGTTGTAATAACATTATCCCTCTGTTAATTGTCTGTCACTTTAGAAGTGACAGGCAGATGATAGACACTAATATATAAATAGCTGACATATAGTATATAAAATACTAGCCCAACCTTCAAATAGTTTTACAAACTGTCGAACAAATTATTTATCCGAAAGGGTATATAGTATGTAAACATATAGCTATTAATCTGTATAATAGCTATTTATACTTAGTACTATATATAAATAAAGGCTAAAATTATTTTTTCTTACAAACATTTGTTAAACATATTGAAAACTTGGGTATTATGGGACTTTTATATTTAGAGGAGCATTTAAGATGTATAAATTATGACCATGATAAAAACCCCGCAATAGAATTCGTTTCTATTGAAGAGGGGGAATCATGGGAAAATCTGTCTTTAGGCAATAAATTAATATTCTTGTTAGATGGAAGGCTTGTGTTCTCGTTCGGAGAATATTCCGATTGCCAAATTAGATGTAAGCAGATCGTATATCTTCCTACAGGCTATAAGTTTACTTGTAAGGCATTGGAAAAAAGTATTTTTTTTGTAATATGTATACAAGGGCATACATGTTTCTGTGATAATTATCACTTCAAAGATCTTGAGAAAGAAGTCATATATAAGATTAAATATCCGGTCTCTACCGGAAATAGCTTATTCACATTAGAAATGAATGAATACTTAGAGAAATACCTTAATAATCTACTAGATTATGTACATGTTGGAGTCAGGTGCAGATCTTTTTATCAACTGAAAATAAAAGAGTTATTCTATATTTTCCGATGGTTTTATCCGAAAAATGTCTTATGGGAGTTTTTTCAATATGACTTGAAGAGCGGAAACGAGTTTGCAGCATCTATCATGGATACCTGGTATAAATACAAGTCAGTGGGAGAATTCGCTAATGCCATGAATTATACAACATCCGGCTTCGAAAAACGATTTAAACGTATATTTGGATTATCTCCATATAAATGGATGAAGGACCAGAAAGCTAAAAGGA
>X355_Hoffmanns_Two_toed_Sloth__coassemble_2189_pt1 | contig 16345 bp, 8 predicted proteins | sample X355_Hoffmanns_Two_toed_Sloth__metabat2_low_PE_021 | metagenome-assembled genome bin X355_Hoffmanns_Two_toed_Sloth | reverse complement strand
CATCCGTATTATTTATGGTCGCCATGTAGTTTCCTAAAGAGAGATTCAGTTCATTAACCGGGATTTCCAAAGTATAATCAATAACGGCCTGTCCCGAATTATTCTTCACGGAAATGCTTTGCGCCGACAAGAAAACGTTTATCTGTAAGAACAAAAACAGACAAATAAAAAATGGCTTATTATACATACTAGAATAATTGTTCATTGGTCTTTTTTAAGGTTAGAAATTCTTATAAACGGTGTAAAAGTAAACATTATTCTGCTCCTATAGCAAATATAGGAGTAACGAATCAAATATAAAGGGGTATTTTTGACTTAATTAGTTTCACCCCGTATATTTACATTATTATGAACGATTTTTCAGGTTCTTATACTCGCTTGGAGTCATTCCATAAACGTTTTTGAAGCACTGCGAAAAATATTTCGTGTCTGATATGCCTATCATAAACGAAACTTCTTTTATTGTATATTGCTGCGTTTCTATCAATTTAGCGGCATGCTTTATTTTTATATCACGGATAAACTCGATAGGCGAAAGCCCTGTAAGGCTTTTCAATTTCTTAAAGAACACCGTCCGGCTCATAGCAATGGCATTAGCAAGATCATCCACGACAAAATCACCATTATCGATATTTTCTTCCACCACCTCTTTTATCTTCCTGATAAATAATTCGTCCTGAGGAGTAATCTTGTGCTCGGGTTCTTCTTTTTTCTCCGGTCCGGTGATATCCAAAGGCCTGCCCGCAGAATAAACGTCGTAAAGCCGTTTACGCTGGCGAATGATATTTTCGATTCTGGCGCGCAGATATTTTACACTGAACGGCTTGGTTATATAATCGTCAGCACCATAATCCAGACTATCGAGTTTACTTTCCATATCGGTCTTTGCAGTAAGCAGGATAACAGGGATATGACTGATTTCGGTAGTAGACCGTATCTTTTGTAATAGTTCGGTACCATCCATCTCCGGCATCATAATATCACTCACTATAAAATCAGGAACATTTGCCACGGCTTTATCATAACCCTCTTTTCCGTCCGGAGCATCCACTACATTATAATAAGGCTCCAGTATATTAACAATAAAACGCCTTAAATCGGAATCATCTTCTACGACCAGTATAGTCTCTTTCGGATTTTCTTTCTCTATCGCTCCGTCCGGTCTTCCGGGCATAATTTCTCCGGCTGATTTTTCTTTAGCATTATCGGATTCCGGCTTTTCTGTAACGGTATCTTTTGCAACAAAAGTAAAAGAAACATTCGTATCATCTTTCAGATGTTCAATCCCTGTAGGGAAAAATACGGTAAAGACAGAACCTTCATTTTCTTCGCTATCTACTACAATCTTAGCATGGTGTTTATCTGCTACTTCTTTAACAATGGACAGACCGATACCTGTACTCGGTTTGTTTTTATCTTTATTAAATGACGCAAAACGGGTAAACAATTTATTCAGGACATCTTTAGTCATCCCTCCGCCTTCATCTTTCACCTGAATGGCAACAGTATTATCTTTTTTATTACTAAAAACACTGACTTCTATCGTTTTGTCATCAGATGTATATTTGAACGCATTGGACAACAGATTAAATATTAGTTTTTCTACATTATCACGGTCTATCCAGATTTTTTCATCTCCGGCACGGTTATTAAATTCCAGTCTTATATTCTGGTATTCGGCCGTTTTCGAGAAGTTATTACAAATATCTGACACATAATCCCCAAACTGTGTCTCCTGGATATTGAGCTTCATTTTCTGTATTTTCCTGAAATCCAATATCTGATTCACCATACGCAGCATCCTGTTAGAGTTTTTCAATACCAGTTGCAATTGTGATTTTATATCGTCCGGAGTGCCTTCATTCTCTATTATATTCTCCACAGGCGATACAATCATAGTCAGCGGAGTGCGTATTTCATGTGAAATATCCGTAAAGAAGCGGGTTTTCATTTCGGTTTCTTCGTGCTCCAGCTTCACTTTATCCCGCAAACGGTAAAATACAAACAGGGTACGCAATATAGCGTACAGGACAGCAATAATGAGAATAACATACAGGAGATATGCCCAGCCTGTCTGCCAGAAAGACGGTGTTATTTCTATATTTAATATATGTTCATTGTCCATCCATATACCATCGCTATTTGTAGATTTCACCCGGAAAGTGTAATTCCCCGGCGACAGGTTTGTATAATTGGCAATCCGTTGTTTGGATGTAATAATCCACTCCTGATCAAAACCTTCCAGTTTGTAAGCGTAATTTATTCTTCTGGGTTCTATATAATCGAGGGCGACAAACTCTATATTGATAAAATTTTGTTTATGGTTCAGCTTTATATGATCCAGATCATCAATATTTGCTTTCAGTGGGGATTCTTCTCCGATAGGAACGTCTTTATTGGCAATCTGGAATTTTGTTAATGCAACATACGGAGTAAATGTGCTTTTATTAATATTCTCCGGATCGACAGACAATACGCCTTTCGAATAGCCGACATATACGATTCCCGACTGAGCTGTACACCTGGCCCCTTCCGAAAAATTCTGACCTTCTATCTGCCTGTTTATCTCGCTATAAGTTTCGAATGATTTCTTTTCCGGATCGAACTTGGTGAGATTGCCTTCCGATGTCACCCAGAGATTCCCTTTCTTATCTTCTGTAAGAGTCAATACGACATCCGAGGGTAACCCATCCTTAATAGTATATGACAGAAACTTAGCAGGGAAACCATTTTCATCTACAGCTTTAATCTCATTTACCCCGCCACCGAAAGTTGCGATATAAGTTTCACCTTTCCGGGTTGTATAAATATCGTAGACGTCATTTTCGCTAATACTTTCATTATCCCCCGGTATCCGTGTATAAAACTTGTAATCGATAGTATTCACCGAACCGAAACCAGACGAAAACATGATAAGTCCCAATGTTGTACCCACACATATATTCCCGTATTTATCGGCACTCATTGCCCTGATCTGTGAACCATATTGAAACGGATAATTCTGAAGGTCGTTCCTGTGGTTCAGGAAGTGATCTTTTGCTTCATCCAACAAGTTAAGTCCGCCACCGTACGTTCCCACCCAGATTCGCTTCTTATTATCCTGAAATATAGCATATACACTATTGTTGCTCAGGCTGTATATATTATCATCGGAATGTTTATATTGTATTATCCTGTATGTATTATTTACCGGGGTAAGCTTGTATATCCCCTCGCCTTTTGTTCCTATCCAGATATTCTTAGCGACATCTTCCATCATACAATACGCCACACCTTCCAGGGGCTTACCGTATCCTATCTTTCCATTGCTGCATATATATCCCTTCTGTGTTAATGATTGGTCATAGACAAATATTTTTCCTCCTTTTGTAGATACCCATAAATTTTTATTACTGTCTTCGAATATACTGCGTATATCATTATTTATCATGGAGTGGATATTCGGATCGACTATTATCGTCTTAAATACTTCATCGTTAAATATAACTTTATCCAATCCATGAGACCGTGTACTCAGCCAAAGGTTTCCCTGCTTGTCGGAAAAAGCAGTGTGCATTACATTCGAAAACCTCCAGGTTGGCGAATATGGCTCGTTAAAAAAGGGAATCAGGCTATCTTTTTGAGGATCATAACTGGAAAAGCCTCCCCCCCGGGGATGTACCCATAAGCGGTTTTCTATATCCTCAAAAATAAAAAAATTAGAAGGAAATACATTCGAGACAACACTTTCTATCTTCATCCGGAAGTGCTTTATTATCCCTGTTTCCGGGCTGAATTTTGAAACTCCCGCCTGGTCCGATTCAAACCATATATTCTTCGACCTGTCAATGTAACAGGATATAATATGATTAGTAGACATCCCGGCCAGAGTCGATACATCATATTTCTTCAAGTTCTTGGAATTACGGTTATAAATAAAGAAACCGTCACTCCTTGTAGCAATCAATACCTGATTATTATCAATATTCCGGATATGACTAATATATGAATCAGTGCCGGTCTGTAATAAATCCGACTGCCCATTCCCTCTATTATATATCCATATTTTTCCGTTGTCAGACCCGAACCATATTCTGCCCTCCTGCTCCATTACAGAATAAAAACTCTGAGCGGGCTTGGATTCTATATAAGTCTTATCCGAGAAAAAACTGGTTATCTTATTGTCTTTAGATAAGAGATAAAGTCCGTTGTCGGTAAGTATCCAGCTATTGAGGTCCGTATCTTCATATACTTCATATATCTTATTACTATTCAATTTGCCATTTTCCTTATTAAAAGTCTCTATCATAAATGTTGAGTCTGTAACACAAACACAGCCCATGTTATCGGACAACAGCCAGACTTTACCTGATTGCATCGTTTCTATCTTGGTAGCGATAAAAGTAAGGTTCTCATATCCTTTCAGCGACCTTATTCCCATAAAAGTTTCGGTATGAGGATCAAACCGGTGAGGCTCCCGGTCATATGGGAGCGCCCATATATACCCGTATTTGTCTTCGTATATATTATCTATGCGATTACTGCGCATATGATATTTGTCTCCCTGTTGAATCCTGTATGTATAAAAATTGTATCCGTCAAAACGACAAAGCCCATTCCATGTAGAAAACCACATAAAACCTTTTTTATCCTGTACAATACTCATTATGGTATGCTGCGGCAATCCATCTTCAGGCCCGTAATGTTCAAAGAAACATTTTTGCTGGGCAGAAGCAGATATAGCAACACACAGAACGAATAGAAAACAATAGAAGCGATTCAAATTCATGGCACCAACAGGTTTTGTACAAATATAATCAGTTTTAAATAAAATGCTGTAAGATACGGGAGCAAGTCAATTCATCCCCCTTAAAAAAATATTTTACCACCCCTTTGCTCCGGAAATGATATATACATTGCATTCGAAATCTAATAACATCATTTAAATAGAAAAACAAATATTTATCAATGGCTAAAAACATATAAACTATCTATTTAAAGAAAAGTATAACTAAATTTAATAAGGAAAAACTAGACTGATAAAACGACCTTATCCTTTCGGATGCAATTTTTAAAGAAATACAAATCATAAATCTAAACAACCATGCAAAAGACAATCAAAAGAATTTTGTCTCTTATTTGTATCTCAATGTTTCTGTTATGCGGACAAAACGTATATGCCCAGCAACGTGAGATAAAAGGGACAGTAACCGATACTCAGGGTGATCCTCTGGTTGGTGTTACGGTTTCAATCAAAGGTACGACCAAAGGCACAATGACCGATATCGATGGTAAGTACACACTTTCTGTCAGTAATACTGACAAAACCCTTTCGGCATCATATATCGGTATGAAACCGAATGAAAAACCAATTACAGGAAATATAATCGACTTTGTAATGGAAGACCTTAGTTCCGAACTGGATGAGGTGGTAGTTATCGGATATGGAACAGTTGCAAAAAAAGATCTGACAGGTTCTGTGGCTTCCATTGGCTCTAAAGATATCGGCTCTATTCCTGTATCCAGTGCTGTTGAGGCTATGACTGGCAGACTGGCGGGAGTAAACATTACTACCACAGAAGGCTCTCCCGACGCAGATATAAAAATCCGGGTGCGGGGTGGAGGCTCACTGTCTCAGGACAATTCTCCACTATATATTGTAGACGGATTTCAGGTTTCAAGTATCAGCGATATTGCACCCACTGAAATACAAAGCATCGATGTATTGAAAGATGCCTCTTCTACAGCCATATACGGTGCACGCGGCGCAAATGGTGTAATCATCATTACAACTAAAAGTGGCCATGAAGGAAAAACCAGAGTCGACTTCGGAGCATATTTCGGTATAAGAAAAGTTGCTAAAATGACTAAAGTGATGAGTCCGTATGACTTTGCTTACTACCAGTACGAATTAGGCAATACCGACTATGGAGATTTTCAGGATCTCGATATCTGGAAATCTATAGAAGGAAACGATTTTCAGGACGAAATTTTCGGACGCACCGGCAACCAGACACAATATAATGTAAATGTAAGCGGTGGGACTAAAGATATAAAGTACAGCGTAAGTTATGCCCATAACGAAGAAAAAAGCATCATGTTGGGCTCCGGCTTCAAGAAGGATAATATTAATGCAAAAATCAATACTAACCTGAACCAATGGTTGAGTCTGGACTTCAATGGACGCTTGAGTTATACATCTGTAGATGGCTTGAGTGGAGGTGCTGATACAAACGAATCGAATGCAGCTAATTCTATCGTTGCCAATTCGGCCCGTTTCCGTCCTGTTAATCCAATATCCAGCAATACGGACGATGAAGAAAACAATACCTCATCCCAGAAAAATCCATTGGAACGTTTACTGGCTACATACAAAAGACGTAACACATTCAATCAGAATTATAACGCAGAGTTGAACTGGAAACCGACAAAGGAACTTACTTTCCGTTCCGAATTTGGTTATGGCTGGAAATATGACGATACAGACCAAATCTGGTCTGCCGATGCTGTTCAAAACTCAAAACTGAAATATGACGGGCAACCTCAGGCTATATTGTTAAGAACTACAACCAAGAACTGGCGGAATGCAAATACAGTGACTTACGATAATAAGAAAATGTTTGACGGACGCGACCACTTGAATATATTATTAGGACATGAAGTCTCCAGCAGCCAGGCAAAATCAGTTGAAAACACATCTGTGGAATTTCCTGCTTCTATGACTATTGCTGAAGTGAAGGCTAACATGTCGGCGGGAACTCCACTACCTACAATTACGACAATAGGAGCAAAAGAGAATATGTTATCTTTCTTTGGCCGTGTAAATTATACAATGCTGGGTAGATATTTATTCACCGCGACAATGCGGGCCGATGGCTCCAGTAAGTTTGCCCAAGGTAACCAATGGGGTGTTTTCCCTTCTGCAGCATTGGCTTGGCGAATGTCTGACGAAGAATTCATGAGTAGTACCAATAGTTGGTTATCAAATATGAAATTCCGTCTGAGCTTTGGTACTGCAGGTAATAACCGTATTAAGTCAGGTTTGACAAATACCACTTATTCTATGGCCAGCAATACATCAAAAGCCCCTTTCTTTAATGATAACCGCACCAGTATGCTGGAGGTAGGTAAAACTTTATACAATCCCGACCTGAAATGGGAAACAACTGTTACCCGTAACTTCGGTATCGATTATGGCTTCCTGAACAATCGTGTTTCCGGTACTTTAGACTTATATTGGAATACAACCAGGGATTTGCTGATGCAAACGGTAATCCCGTCAAATACGGGCTACGACAATCAATTCCAGAATTTTGGACAGACATCGAACAAGGGCGTCGAACTAGCAGTGAATGCCGTATTGGTAGATCAAAAGAATTTCAATCTGAACTTTAACTTCAACATATCTTACAACAGGAGTAAAATTGACAAGCTACCTATAGAAAGTTCGTGGCAAAGCAGTAACTGGGCAGGCAGCACTCTTTACAAATACGAAGATTTCCGTGTGGAAGAGGGCGGACGCCTCGGTGAAATCTGGGGTTATAAGACCAATGGATACTTTACGGCATACGACCCGAATACTAACCCCAACGGCGAATTGGTATTGAATGGTACAAACTGGGTATTGAGAGATGGTATTGTTGACAACAGTAAAACCATAACCGGAGGTAACTACTATCCGGGTGCATTAAAAGTCGAATGTGACGAAAACGGAGAGCCTCTCAAACAGAGATTGGGCAACACCATAGCTCCTGTTACTGGTGGTTTTGGGTTCAACGGTAATATAGGTAATTTCGATTTCAACGTATTCTGTAACTATTCCATTGGAAACAAAATCATAAACGGGAACAAACTGGCATTAGCTTTCAACACTGGATCTGCAAAAGGTTATAACCTCAATGACGATTTTGCGATAAACAACCGTTATACATGGATTGACCCCGCAACAGGAATGAATCTTGGTAAAATAAGCAATTCTACGATATCTTATTACGGAAGTGCCGATGCTGTAGCTGCACGCCTGAATGAAATAAATGCAGGAGCCAGTATATACAACCCGGCTGCTGTTACCAATATGCAATTGATAGATTATGCCGTAGAGAATGCCTCCTTCCTGCGTATAAACAATGTGACTATAGGCTATAACTTTCCTAAGACATGGGTAAGAAAAGCCTTTATACAAGATGTAAGAATCTACTTAACAGGCTACAATCTTCTGTGTATCACAGATTATTCAGGATCTGACCCTGAAGTGGACACCAGTAGCAAGAGAAATCCTATGACTCCGGGTGTTGACTATGCATCATATCCAAAAAGCCGTTCTTTTGTAGCCGGTATAAATGTATCATTCTAATTTCTAAAGAAGAAAAACGATTATGAAAAATATAATTAAAACAATAGCATTGTCTGCCGGTATACTGGGCTTATCTGCCTGCTCCGATTTTTTAGACCAGAGTTCACCGTCAGAACTAACAAAAGACCTTGTTTTTGAATCGACATATTACACTGGGTTAACAATAAATAAACTCTATGGAGAGATGACCCTGGACCAAACTTACTCACAATATATTCCTATCGTATGGGGAACAAACACCGATTGTGAACTGATAGACGGATTAGGCGGGGATGCAACCAATACTGCTAACGAACGTGGTAATATGAATTACAATGCCAGCCCGGGTTGGGGGAATATTGCCAAACTATGGGACGCTATGTATGGTATGATCGAAAATGCCAACCTTACTATAGAAGGCATCAATAGCAGCACCCTGGCCCAATCGGGAGGTAGTGATGGTAACACAATGCTTCGTTTCAAAGGTGAAGCATTAACCATTCGTGCTATGCTGTATTTTGACCTGATTCGCTTCTTTGGAGACGTACCGTTGAAACTTGAATCTTCGAAATCCGATTTAAGTAATGCCTATCTCGAAAAAACAGACCGGGATGAGATCATGGACCGGTTGATTACAGATCTGGAGGAAGCCATCGGGCTTCTCCCCTGGGCCGGAGAGGTTTCTTCTTACACTACCGAACGTGTAACCAAAGGCTATGCACATACATTATTAGCTAATATCGCCCTGACACGTGGCGGATGGGCTATCCGTGAGAAATCTAAAAGTGGTTATATCACCGCCACTGAAAATAGCGATGGAACCTACCCCACTCAGCGTTGCGACGATGCTACCCGTAAATCCATGTATGAGTTGGCTTTGACTCATTTATCTGCTGTTATTACCAATAACACCCATAAATTGAACCCTTCGGTCGAAGACCAATGGTACTTACTCAACCAGAGCCGACTGGACCAGACTTATCGTGAGAATATATTCGAAATCCCAATGGGATTAGGAGTAAGCAGTGAACTTGGTTATACGATAGGGGTACGTATCAATGGAGCCAGTGCTCAATACGGAGAAAAAGGCAACTCATCCGGAAAGCAAAAAGTTACCGCTCCTTTCTTCTGGTCATTTGACAAAAACGACCTGCGCCGTGACATTACATGTGCCCATGTACAATTGAAAGAAACCAATGGAGTATTGGAAGAATCCACGATAGGCAATGCGCCGTTTGGCATTTACGTCGGGAAGTGGGATATCCGCAAAATGAGCGAAGAATGGCGTAATGTGGCAATCGCTACGGGCAATGCAAAATGGATGAGTGGTATCAATGTAGTAAGGATGCGCTATCCGCAAGTATTGCTAATGTATGCGGAAGTAATGAACGAATTGGCCGGCCCCGATGGAGGCTATACTAATTCGGCCGGGCTGACAGCCCGTCAGGCATTAGGCGAAGTACATTCCCGAGCGTTCAATGATACACATAAAAGTGTCGCGGAAGAATATGTTGCAAACATTCCTGCTGACAAAGATTCTTTCTTCAATGCAATAGTTGATGAAAATGCTTGGGAACTGGCTGGTGAAGGATTCCGCAAATTTGATTTGATCCGCTGGAATCTGTTAAGCAAAAAGATTGATGAATTCAAGGCTAACTATGAAGAACAACTGGCTAACAAATATCCTGAAAAAATCTATTTCAATTACACTGATGTATCAAAAACAGTCATCGACATGTCCAGTGTAACATGGTATGAAACGCCGGCCAACACAGGTAACTATGATGCTAATGCATCATTCTTCGGAGCCGAAAGGACTGCTGCTACCCAGACGCAGTTAAAAACCAATCTGCCGTCTATTTCATCCGGATTGAATTCAACGGTAAGAAACCGTTACTTATTGCCATTGGCTTCGACAACGATTTCGGCATCTAACGGAAAATTGCAAAATTCATATGGATACAGCAATTAATAGTGTACAAAAAAATAAAATGAGCAAGATGAAAAAAATAAAATATATAATCGGTCGGGGAGCATTCATGCTTCTGACCATATTTGCCACTGTGTCTTGTACAGATGGAAATGACTGGGATGTAGACAACTCATACGATCGTTTGTTCAGTGTCACATCTTCATCATTGAGCATTTCTCCCGAAGCTACAACAGCAGAATTCAAGTGGACGAAAACTCCGGGCACCGAATATTATATAATAGAAGTCAGCAAGGATACTTTATACAACGAGGTACCCATGAATAACGCTAATAGCATTGTTTTCGGTGAAGATAAAACTATCACTCAATCTCCTTATGTATTGACAGACCTGGATAGTGACAGTAAGTACTTTATCCGTATTAAAGCCATGTCTTCGGTAAAAACCGGATCAAAATGGACTTATCCTGAGAAATTTTCGTTCAAGACTAAATCTGAACAGATAATGAACTCTGTATCAAACAGTGACAAGACATCGAGCAGTATAAGGCTATCATGGACTGCCGGAGCAACCGTTACTAAAATAGAATTGCTGAAAAACAACCTGGTAGTTCAGGAAAAAACTTTGACTGCTGATGAAATCGCCGCCGGAGAAACTACTTTGACCGGTCTTGAACCGAATACTTCTTATCAGGCCAATCTGTATAATAACATTATCAGAAGAGGCTATGCTCTCTTTATTACTTTCCCGGAAGCACCTAACGCCGACATTATACTATACCTGGCCGCTGATGATGTCATCGACCAAACATATCTGGATGGTCTGGCAACACAGTATCCGGGTAAATCGATAACTCTGGCACTAGCTGCAGACGCAACCTATACGGTAGCTGAAAAAATAACGATACCAGATGGAATGTCAATCAACTTCTTCGGTATTCCGGGGAGTAATAAGACTGCACTAAGAATTCAGGGAACTGTAGATTATGCCGGAAGTCATGATTTCATCACATTCCAGAATTTAAATCTTGATTGCCTGAATAAAGGCTATATAATGAATCAGAGTAGTGCCGGACAGGTAAATAAGATTGAGTTTGATGACTGTCTTATTCAGAATATAGCGACAAGTTTTTTCCGTATGCAGAGTACGCCGATAAAAGTTGTCAACTCACTGGTTCTTAACAATTGTATCTTCCGTAATATAGGTAGCGGTTACTTCTTTATTCATATCGATGCTAATTCAGGAAGTGGCGTATTAAAGAATCTTACTATAAGCAATTCTACCTTCGATAAAGTATGTGCATCAGGCAAAGGATTTATTTACAGCAATAAGACCAATATGGAGAGTCTTACTATAAGCAATTGTACCTTGTATAAAGTAGCAGGAGCCAGCCAGCGTTTTATTGATTTTAACACTGGTTATGGAGCTACGACCTTCAGTATTAGCAATACGATATTAGGTATGACTGGTGATGCGACAACCTTAGGTATCCGTTCCGTACCTGCTCCATCTATAAACTCTACATATGCGACAAGTAATTGGGCTCAAACTAGTGACGCCGTTACTTACTCTACATATAGCGGTACTGCAGCCGACTTATTTACAGATCCTGAGAATGGCGATTTCTCAATTAAAGACGGCTCGTTCAACAATAATATCGGAGATCCCAGATGGCGTTAATAAATAATTAATATACAACATAGAGGAGGATATTATATCCTCCTCTATCTAAAAAAAAGTAATGATATGAATTTTTTGACAAAAATGTCTTTTGTCCTTCTATGTATTTTGCTTTCTGTAAGCACAGTAAAGGCTGAAAACAGATATAACTATCTCTATAAAGACCTGCCATTCAAAATGCCGGTCATCCAACGTCCGGTATTTTCAAACAATAAAGTATCGATTACCGACTTTGGCGGAGTCGCTGATGGAATAACCCTGAATACCGAAGCTTTTGCAAAAGCAATAGATGCTCTGTCGAATAAAGGAGGCGGAACTCTTCTCGTCCCTTCCGGAGTATGGTATACAGGTCCCATTGTTTTCAAATCAAATATAAATCTGCATTTAGAAAAAGGAGCGCTTATATTGTTTTCTGCCGATTTCAATCTGTATCCGCTTGTCAACACAGTTTTCGAAGGTCTGGATACACGCCGCTGCCAATCGCCAATATCAGGACGTAACCTTGAAAATATAGCCATAACAGGTAAAGGTTCCATCAACGGATCAGGCGAAGCCTGGCGTCCCCTGAAGAAAAGTAAAGTGACAGAAATCCATTGGAAAAAAGTAATCGCCTCCGGAGGTGTGGTGAAAGATGATAACTACTGGTTCCCATCAAAAGGTTCTCTGAAAGGACTTGAGATAAGCGACATGAATGTCCCCCGCCAAGACCTGACCGAAGCGGAATGGATGGAAATAAAAGACTTTCTCCGCCCGGTAATGGTGAGCTTCATCGAATGTAAAAATGTATTACTGGAAGGTGTTTTGTTCGAAAATTCGCCAAGCTGGAATATACATCCACTGATGTGCGAGAACGTTATTTTAGACAATGTAATGGTACGAAATCCGGGATATGCTCAGAATGGAGACGGTCTGGATCTGGAATCATGTAAGAATTCGATTATAGTAAATAGTATTTTCGACGTTGGTGACGATGCTATCTGTATCAAATCGGGAAAAGATGAAGACGGTCGCCGACGTAACCGCCCGACCGAAAATGTGTTGATAGATAATTGCAAAGTTTTCCAGGGACACGGAGGCTTTGTTGTAGGCAGTGAAATGTCGGGTAGTGTCAGGAATATATCGGTGTCCAACTGCCAGTTCCTCGGAACAGACGTAGGTCTGAGATTTAAAAGCTGCCGTGGCCGTGGCGGTGTGGTGGAAAATATTTATATTAGAGACATAAATATGTTTGACATTGCAACCGAATCATTCCTTTTCGACCTTTATTATGGAGGCAAATCGGCAGTAGAATCGCTTGAAGATGGTGATACCATACCTGTAACATCTACCATCCTGGCGGTGGACGAAACGACTCCCGCGTTCAAAAATATTTATGTAAAGAATCTTGTGTCGCGAAATGCACGCCGGGCTATGTTTTTTAACGGTCTGCCGGAAATGAAGATTGAAAATATAAATGTGGAAGATGTTACTATCACGGCAAACATCGGAGCCGAACTTGTGGAATCAAAAGATATTCATTTCAAAAATGTAAAAATCGTGCCGGCACAGGGGGCGGCTCTTATTCTCCGGAATGTAGAGAATGTGACCGTTTCGGATTTTAAATTCCCTGCATCTCTAAAAGAAGTGGTAAATATAAGCGGCGATAATAAAGATATACATTTGCCAAAAACGATAGATAAGACTCTTATTAAAGAAACAAAATAAAAGAAAGGTGAAACAGGCATGAATATTAAACTACTTATTTGCTTATTGTCTATAGCTTCCATCGCATCAATGGAAGCCCAGACAAAATATTATGTCCGCCTGACCGATTCGGAAATCAAGCGAAACCCCGAATCGTGGATGCTTGATTTTTCCAAAGCTCCCAAATGGAACTATTGCCACGGACTTGAGTTGCAAGCCATATTCCAAACATGGCAAAAGACGTTCGACCAAACATATTACGACTATGTATATAGTTTTGCCGACCTCATGGTTGAGCCTGACGGGCAGATCAAGACCTACAAACCTTTGGAGTATAATATAGACCGGGTAAATTCAGGTAAGTTTCTCTTCCCTGTGTATGCGCTTACCAAACAGGAACGCTTCAGAAAAGCTCTGGATCTGATGCGCGACCAGATGCGGACACATCCGCGGACAGCCGATGGCAGTTTCTGGCACAAGAAAATATATCCGCATCAGGTATGGCTCGACGGATTATATATGGCAGGGCCATTTCTGGCAGAATATGCCAGTACTTTCAATGAGCCGGAATTATTTGATGACGTTGTTGTTCAAATATTGGATGTACATAAATACATGTATGATGCTAAAACAGGCCTTTATTATCATGGCTGGGACGAAAGCCGGCAACAACGGTGGGCAGATAAGAAAACAGGCCTATCTCCTAATTTCTGGTCGAGAAGTATTGGCTGGTATATGATGGCGATGGTAGATGTACTCGACTATCTCCCCGAAAATCATGAAAAGCGGGGCGATGTAATCAAGTTATTGCAAGACCTGTCGTCCTCTATCGAAAAATACAGGGATGAAGAAAGCGGTATGTGGTATCAGGTAACCGACCAGACAGGGCGCGAAGGTAACTATATAGAATCGAGTGCGTCGGCTATGTTCATCTATACATGGGTGAAAGGCGCTCAGAAAGGATATCTGGATAAAAGTTATCTCGAAAAAGGGAAAATAGCCTATAACCAGTTTGTAAAAAGATTTATAAAAGACAATGGAGACGGTACCATTTCACTCACAGATGGTTGTAGCGTTGCCGGACTAGGCGGCGAAAAGAATTATCGCGACGGAAGCTACGAATACTATATCAATGAACCTGTAAGAGATAACGACCCTAAAGCTGTAGGACCATTCATTATGCTTAGTGTATTATTGGATAAATAATTTTAATCTCAAGATTTCAGGTTTCAAAATTTCAAGATTAAATATAAATATAGGAGTAAGAAACAATCTTGAAACCTGAAATTTTGAAATTTTGAAATCAAATATGAAAAAACTTATACTACTTCTCTTCTTTTCACTTTGTCTGGCCTTTGCTTATAGCCAGACTCCCGCATTCCCCGGTGCAGAAGGTGGCGGAATGTACACCTCCGGAGGCAGGGGAGGCAAAGTATATTACGTAAACTCTCTCGAAGATACAATAACGGGTAATAAGAAAACTCAGGAAGGAACACTTCGCTGGTGCCTGAAAAGACCGGGGGCAAAAACAATCCTTTTTAAAGTTGCCGGTATTATCCGCTTAAAATCGAAACTGCAAATATCCGACAGTACCACTATTGCGGGACAGAGTGCACCCGGTGATGGTATCTGTATCGCGGATTACCCGGTAAGGGTAGAAGGTAATAATGTTATAATACGTTATATGCGTTTCCGGCTCGGAGACTTACAAAAAGTACAGGATGATGCGTTATATGGTTTCCGCAACAAGGATATTATCATAGATCACTGTTCTATGAGCTGGAGTACGGATGAATGTTCCTCGTTTTATGACAACGAGAATTTCACCATGCAATGGTGTATCATCTCCGAAAGTTTACGGGGGTCGGTTCATCAGAAAGGGAGTCATGGCTATGGAGCAATATGGGGTGGAAAAAAAGCATCGTATCATCACAATCTGCTGGCACATCACGACAGCCGCAATCCGCGTATGTGCGGAAGCCGTTACAGTAACCAGCCTGAGCTGGAACTGGTAGATTTCAGAAACAATGTAATATATAACTGGGGAAGTAACAGCGGATATGCAGGGGAAGGCGGCAGGTATAATTTTGTCAACAACTACTACAAACCTTCTCCCACTTCCTCAAACCCCGACAGGATATTTTCACCGAATGCCGATAACGGAACAAACAAACAGGTCAAAGGGATATGGGGTAAGTTCTTCCTTGAGGGAAATTATTTCCCTGAAAATGAAAAAGTAAACAAAAACAATCTGATAGGTTTACAACCTAATCCATCATCTAAGGATATTAAGGATATCGTAGTGGACAGACCTTTCGATGTACCTTATACAACAACAGATAATGCAAAGGATGCTTATAAAAAAGTATTGGCAAATGCCGGAGCCAGTCACATACGGGATAAAACAGATACAAGAGTAGTGAACGAGACTGCCAGAGGATTAACTCCTGTCAGAGCCTCGGGTAGACTTGGAACCAAACCGGGCCTGATTGATTCACAAAATGATGTGGGCGGATGGGAAACATATATCTATGACCCTGCAACCGTGCCCGTCGATTCAAATATAGATGGCATTCCGGACGGATGGCTGGAAAAACATTATCCGGGCAAATTGGCAAATGATACAGACGAAGAAGGCTATACCTATCTGGAAGTTTACCTGAATAGCCTTTTAAAAGTGAAAAGTGAAAAGTGAAAAGTGAAAAGTGTAAAATAATTGTCACCTTGTAACTATTATACC
>X355_Hoffmanns_Two_toed_Sloth__coassemble_2179_pt1 | contig 16575 bp, 8 predicted proteins | sample X355_Hoffmanns_Two_toed_Sloth__metabat2_low_PE_021 | metagenome-assembled genome bin X355_Hoffmanns_Two_toed_Sloth | reverse complement strand
GCTCAAACACGTTTCCGTTTTTTCTTCTTTTAATCCTACGGGTACCCCGTCCTTGAAGCTAACGGCTCGAGCTGACGCGTATTTATTCATCAAAGGGCTTGGCTTACTAAGGCGTCAGCGGATGCGCATTAGTGACGCAGGCGGGCACCTGTCCGGTGCAGCCGGCGTGGAATTAACAATCGCCGAAGCGAAGGTGAGGCAAAGGGACGGGGCGATAGCCCGTTTATCACTTTCAGCCGGCAAACCGTTGACAGGTCGCCGAGGAACGGGGCGCTAGCCTTTTGGTTCGTTTTGGGCAATGCCAAAATGAACATTCTGACGAAACGAAGTGAAGTCGATAAGAATAGAACGTTTCTATACTACAATAATCACTCCAATTACCGATTGGCATTATTATCTAATTAAAAGCATTCAACTTTTGTTCCAGACTGTATTCGTCAGCAATAAGCACATCGCGTGCTTTGCTGCCCTGTGTAGGGCCGACGATACCTGCAGCTTCCAGCTGGTCCATAAGGCGTCCGGCACGGTTGTATCCGATAGAGAATTTCCGTTGAATAAGTGAAGTTGAGCCCTGTTGGTGTACGACTATCAGGCGCGCGGCCTCATCGAACAACGGGTCGCGGTCGTTAAGATCAATATTGCCGATTTTATCATCGCCGCCTTCACCCACATATTCAGGTAGCTCGAACGCGTGCGAATATCCTTGCTGGTTCCCTATATACTGGGCTATTCCTTCCACCTCCGGAGTATCTACAAAGGCGCATTGGATGCGGACCAGATCACTCCCCTGTGAGAATAGTAAGTCTCCCCGTCCTATCAATTGGTTTGCACCGGACATATCCAGAATCGTGCGTGAGTCTATCTGTGATGTTACACGGAAGGCCATACGGGCAGGGAAGTTGGCCTTTATCGTACCCGTGATGATATTTGTAGTAGGGCGCTGTGTGGCGATAACCATATGCATACCTACTGCACGTGCTTTCTGTGCTATACGGGCGATAGGCATTTCTATTTCTTTTCCGGCGGTCATAATGAGGTCGCCAAACTCGTCTATGATGATAACGAGATATGGCAGGAAGCGGTGGCCTTTCAACGGGTTCAAACGGCGCTTCCTGAATTTTTCGTTATACTCTTTTATGTTACGCACTCCGGCATTCATCAGCAATTCGTAACGGTCGTCCATCTCCTTTGTCAGGGAGTTGAGAGTCTGGGTTACTTTGGTTACATCTGTGATAATGGCTTTTTCCGCATCGGGCAGTTTTGCCAGATAATGCTTTTCTATTGTAGAATAGATATTGAACTCCACCATCTTGGGGTCTACCAGTACCATCTTCATCTCAGCCGGATGCTTTTTATAAAGCAGGGATGTAATGATGGCATTCAGTCCCACCGATTTTCCTTGTCCTGTAGCCCCGGCAACGAGTAAGTGTGGCATCTTGCAAAGGTCGAACATGAATATTTCGTTCGTGATGGTCTTACCCAGAGCAACAGGCAGGTCGTAAGCACATTCCTGAAATCTGCGGGAGGCAATCACCGACTGCATGGATACGATCTGCGGGTCTTTGTTCGGCACTTCTATCCCGATTGTCCCCTTGCCCGGCATAGGAGCTATGATACGGATACCCAGAGCTGATAGGCTCAGGGCAATATCGTCTTCCAGATTACGGATTTTGGAAATTCGTACTCCTGCTTTCGGTACTATTTCATATAATGTGATTGTAGGTCCTACGGTTGCTTTGATAGATGTAATTTCTATACCGTAATTTTGCAGGGTAGTTATAATTTTACTCTTATTGGCATTTTGCTCTTCCATATCAACCCCTTTGCCCGTGGTGTCATATATTTTCAGCAGTTCGGTAGATGGAAAGTGGAAGTTGGACAGGTCTTTGGTAGGATCGTAATCTTCCATTTCTTCACCTTCCGGCAATATATCAGTCTCTCCGCCGAGAGCAGGTAGAACCGGCCCGGCTGGTATTAGTGGCTGTGTCTCTGTATTTCTTACAGGTTGGATAAATTCTTCATCTTTCGGTACAACAATTTCAAAATCCTGATCCACTTTTAATGTTGTCGGAGTTTTTCTTGTCTTTGTATTTTCTGCCGGAGATATTTCCATATCTTCTTCAAGAGTATCTCTATTGTTCTCTTCTTCGATATCTTTGTCCTCCTTCTTCCGTTTAAAGAAGCTGAACCAGCTTCTCTTTTCTTTCACAGGTTCTTCTTCCTCTATTTCTTCTTCATAGAAATTCTCAAGTTCGGGATCTATATCCTGCGCCGAATTATTTTTCAACGGATTTTTGAATAGCCCGCGGAAAAATTCCATGGATGCCTTTTTGGTAATAATCAGGAATATAATCAGTAACAAGACGATAATCATCAGCACGCCGGGTATTCCCAGTGCGGCTTCCAAGGTTTGCTCAATATACTGTCCGTGGGCGCCTCCCCATATAATATGACTGTCGGGAAAGATCCGGGATAAGGTAAAAGCGCTTGTTATAGAACCCCATATCATAGCAAAAGCCAGGAGCAGGAATGTGCGGATAGCGGATATATTTATTACCCGCATCATTTTTAGTCCCATCAGTATAAAATAGACAGGGATTAGTAATGAAAAAATGCCGAACCATTGGTTTATAAATTTCTCCGCTATAAAAGCGCCTGCAACACCCGTCCAGTTAGCTATCTGTTGTTTATGGGATATGAGGTCGAAGAAATATCTGTTTACAACCTTGCTCTGGTCGGCGGCTCCGGTAACGAAGAACGATACCTGCCCCAGTAATATATATGCTCCGATGAATGCAAGGCATACACCTAGCAAAAACCGGGTGCGTTCTTTTTTTATAAACTCTAAGAATGCAGAGCCTTTATTTGGGGTTTTCTTTTTCTGGACTGTCTTTTTAGCCATATGATGAAGTGAGACGGATACTCTTTATCTCTTTAATTTTGTAATAATATAAAACACAAATATAACGCTTTTTTAGAAAGGAACGGCGCAGGCTTTTTTTATCTTTTGTAAAAGAATTTAAAAAATGAGAGAATACAAAATTTATGATATGTGTGACTTTTTTATTAAAAAAGCGAATTTGAATTAAACCTTTTCTAATTAATCGAGTCAGAATTGTCAGGTAAATAAAAATTAGATTATAAAGGAAACAATGAAAAGGAATATTCCCCTGCTTCTTTTTTTGTGCATATTCTTTCAGTTAAGTGCACAATCCCAGACGGTAAATATAACAGGAACTGTATTTGATGACGGTACCAAAGAAGGAATTGAGTTGGCTAGTATTCGTGTTCTGAATGCTAAAGATAGCGCATATGTCACAGGTGCTGCAACGAATGAGACAGGTAAGTTCAGTGTTGCTGTAAAACCCGGGAATTATCTCGTGCATGTCTCGTTTCTTGGTTATCTGGAACAATATTTTGCTGTGAATACGAGGACGAAAACCGCAATTGGAAATGTATATCTGAAAGAGGATGGCATTTTGCTGAGTGAAGCCACAGTAGAAGCTAAAGCACCTGAAATAATTATAAAAGGGGACACAGCAGAATATAATGCTGCAGCCTATAAAGTACAGGAAAGTGCGGTATTGGGAGACCTTATAAAGAAGATCCCCGGAGCGGAAATCGACTCGGACGGTAAAATAACCGTAAACGGAAAGGATATCTCTAAGATTCTTGTGGATGGGAAAGAGTTTTTCAGTGACGATCCTAAGACCGCATCCGAGAATTTACCGGCCAAGATGGTAGAGAAATTGCAGGTGCTGGATCAAAAATCAGACATGGCTCTTCTTACGGGCTTCGATGACGGAGAAGAACAAACCGTGATAAATCTGGTAGTAAAGCCCGGCATGAAAGAAGGGGTTATGGGTACAGTATCAGGAGGATATGGAAATAAAGACCGTTACGAAGCAAACGGATTTGTCAATATCGCCAGAGGAGACAATCGTCTTTCTGCATTGGGCAATTTCAACAATAATAACAATGCCGGCGGTGGCGGTAGCGGCGGACGAGGTTGGGGAAACAACAGAGGACTCACCGAAACGGCAATGGGAGGAGTGAATGTTGCCATGGAACCTTCCAAGAAATTTAAGTATGATGGAGATGCCCAATACAGGGGTACCGATAATAATGTGGAAACGACAAGCAGCACAACATATACAAGCAGTGATATGATTGAAAATAAGACTTCGTCGCAGAACAATAATAATAAGAATATGAATGGCCGGTTCAAATTCGAATGGACGCCCGACAGTCTGACTAATATCATATTTCGTCCCAATCTTTCATATTCGAAGTCAAATCAGTTTTCGATGAGTGAGTCGGAGCGTACGACCGCTTCCAGCGAAAAAGATAACTTTTTGGCTAATTCGGAATCGTCATCGGATGGACATACACTTCGGTTGGATGGAAATTTATTGGTAAGCAGAAAATTGAGTAGTAAAGGGCGATCTGTTACAGTAGAATTGTCCGGCGGATTGTCTGATGGAAATACCGATGGTATAACTTATTCAATAACGGATTATTATAATAGAGACGAATCAAGAATACAAGATCAGATATATAATCAAAAAAATAATAGTTATAACTGGCGTGCCCGGTTATCTTATCTGGAGCCTATCGGACGTAATAATTTCCTGGAACTGGCCTATAACATAAGGAATACCCATTCCGAAACAGATAAAAAAACATATGAGAAGGATGCTTCAGGGAAATATACGGTTATAGCAGAAGATTATACCCGTAATACAAAAAATGACTTCCTGAATCAGAATATATCCTTAAATTTTCAGGCCCGCCGTCAGAAGTATAATTATACTATTGGTGTAGGGTTGGAGCCGTCTCGCTCCCAAACTTCCGTTACGCAGCCGAATATGGTGGAAAATAAAGACCGGGCAAGGAATTTTGTGAATTTCGCTCCACGACTGGAACTAAATTACTTGTGGGATAAACGCCATAACCTTAGGATAAGATATAACGGACAAACCAGTCAGGCATCGACAGATCAGCTCTATGATGGTATCATCTCACAGAGTGCGACCGATACTACACGGGGTAATCCTAATCTGAAACCAAGTTTCGAACACAGGTTGAATATACGTTATCAAAAATACACTCCGGAAAAAGCATCGTCCATAATGAGTTTTGCAGACGTGAGGTATACAACGAATGCCATAGCAAGTATTACACGCATCGGAGAAGGTAATAGCCGGAATACTACCTATGAGAATATCGATGGAAATATGACGGGACGACTCATGTTTATGTATAATACTCCGTTGAGGAACAAGCGTTTTTCTATTAACACACGTACATTCGGTAACTATAACCGTGATAATACATTCATATCGGACCGTGACGGGGGAGATCCTCAAAAGAATACGGCCAATACATATAGTATCAGTGAAGGTCTTGGGTTAAAGTTTAACTCTGATAAATTCCAGTTCAATATCAGGGGGAACATTTCTTATGAGAATACCAGAAACTCCCTGTCATCTACTCAGAATGAATCACTTAAAAATCAGGAAATTTATAACTATGGCGGTGGTGGTGATTTTTCTTGGTATCTGCCATACAATTTTGTCCTTGAAAGCGATCTGAACTATTCATCCAATTCGGGATATACCGGAGGTTATCAGGAAAATTCATGGATATGGAATGCTTCTCTGGCCAAAGAGTTTAATATAAAAATAAAGAAAGAGTCAGGAGCTGTCAGCCTTCCGGCTACTTTACGCTTCAAGATATATGATATACTTCAGGACCAGAGTAATATTTCTCGTAGTTCGAATGCCAACAATATAACTTATAGTACTTATAATACCATCAGCAGTTATTTCATGGTAGGGCTTACTATTCGTTTCCAATCCTTTAAAGGCGGAGCGAAGAGCAGCGATATGGAAGGTCCTGGTGGTGGACGCAGATTTGGTCCTCCCGGCGGAGGAGGCAGAGGCCCCGGCGGTCCGATGTTCTGACGATATAATTGAATCCGTAACAAATGTTGCGGATTTTTTAGTTATAATATTTTTCTATTATATATAAACAATACCTATATCTAGGTATTGTTGCTTTTATTTATACCTAGTAATAGTGATTGTTGAAAAAGTCTTATTTCTTTAGCTTTGCACCTCAACTAAAAAGCTATTTATTATTATACCGCAAATTAATGCGTAACAGTTATTCGTTAGCAATCAGTAAGTTTGGTTTATTGATTGTGACGGTCTTATATCTGGGATCTATAAATTTCTTTCATCATATCCATAAGATTGATGATACTATGATCCTCCATTCGCATCCCTATAAAAAAGGGTGTGATGGAAAACCGGCGCATACTCATACAAAAACAGAATTACAATTAATACAACATTTATCGGCATTTGAAGTAATAGACTTATCGGCATCTATTATTGATTTAAATATCCCGGCTGTTAAGCCTGTTGTACTTCTTGCAAATTCGAGTGCTGTACTCCATTTTCAGTATCAACGAGGATGTTTTCTGCTGCGTCCTCCACCTTTCTTATAATCCGGCATCCGGAACCAGACTTTACTTTTACAGATACTGATTAATTAAAAATAAAAAATGAAAAAACATATAATAGTATTATTTATATTAATACTGTCTGCAGGAGTAATGCAGGCTAATCTGGTGCGTACCGACGCCAATATTTTCGGACATGTGGTTAATAGTAAGACGGGTCAACATATTTCGTATATTAATATTATCCTTAAAAATACAACAATAGGAGTTGCTACAGATGCAACCGGGCATTATGCACTAAAAAACTTACCCGAAGGAACGTTTACGGTTGTTGCTGAAGGTATCGGATTCAAACCTCAGGAGAAAGAAGTAGACCTGAAACGCGGGAAATCGATAGAGGTGAACTTTGAAGTAGAAGAAGATGCACTGAATCTTAATGAAGTTGTTGTTACGGCAGGACGTACTTCTCAAAAAAGGGCCGAAGCCCCTGTGATAGTAAATACCATCAGTACCAAAATGCTGGAAACAACCCAGTCGGTCGTATTAGGTGAAGGTTTGAATTACTGTACCGGCTTACGTTATGAGAACGATTGCCAGAATTGTGGTTTTTCCCAAATACGTATGAATGGTATGGAAGGCCCTTATTCGCAGATACTGATAAACAGCCGCCCTATATTTAGCGGGCTTGCCGGAGTTTATGGTTTGGAACTGATTCCGGCTAATATGCTGGAACGGATAGAAGTTGTACGTGGTGGTGGTTCGGTACTTTACGGATCGAATGCTATTGCCGGAACTATTAACCTGATACTGAAGGACCCGAAAACGAATTCATTCGAAGCAGGATTTAGTACTTCATTGATAGGTGCGGGGCTAAGTGGTTCTAATGGCCCGGCAGCCGATTATAATGCAACAATGAATGCAACTCTGGTTACAGAAGATCATAAGACCGGAATTTCGGTATTCGGTAATATGCGCGACCGCAAGATGTTTGATGCTAATGGTGATAGTTTCTCCGAGATAGCACCAATGAAAAACACCGTTATCGGCACCCGGATATTTCATCGTCCTGCATACAGGAGCAAAATAAGCCTCGACTTCTTCAATATCCGTGAACAGCGCAAGGGTGGTAATAAGCAGGACTATCCTGACCATGAGCGGGATATATCGGAATCGGTAAAACATGATATGGTGACAGGGGCATTGACTTATGAACAATATCTGCGGGAGAGCGACCTGCTTACCGTATTTGCTTCGGGACAATATCTTGACCGCGATTCATACTACGGAGCCAGGCAATCGTTAAGCGATTACGGTAATACAAAAGATAAAACATTTAATATCGGTACCCAATATAAGGCTTCGATAAATGATATTTCAACTCTTATAGGAGGTGTAGAACATACCGGATCACATTTGACAGACAAAAAGCTGGGATATCCTGAATACAAGGTGAATGATGATGGTGAAATAGAAACAACGCATATTCCTAATCGTATCGTATCCGACCAGTCACTTTCTACTACCGGAGCATTTGCTCAATATGAAATTAAGGTTGGTAAAGCCAAGTTTCTTGCGGGAGCTCGTGTAGAGCATTATTCTATCAACGATAAACAGACAGATAGCGACAAATCGGGAACTGTACTTGTGCCCCGGGCAAGTATAATGTATGATCTTACGGATTATCTGCAAACGCGTCTTGGTTTTTCGAGAGGCTATCGTGCTCCGCAAATATTCGATGAGGATCTTCATATAGAGACATCGGGTTCGCGTCAGGTGATAAATAAGAATGATCCGGATCTGAAGCAAGAAAACAGTTCCAGTTTCACCTTGTCTTTCGATTTCAATAAGAAACTGGGAGGTATCAATACGAATATCCTGATAGAAGGCTTTTACAATAAATTGCATAATCCCTTCAGAAATGAAATAGGTGAACCTGATGAGAATGGTACAGTGATCTATACCCGTATCAATTCAAAAGACGGGGCGTCGGTACAAGGTTTGAATCTGGAATTGAAAATAATGCCATCAGATAAACTGAGTGCGAGTGCCGGATTTACTGTTCAGTCCAGTAAGTATAAGACTGCTGAGGAGACTTTTGGAGAAAAGAACTTCTTCAGGACTCCGGATACATATGGTTTCTTTACTGTGGACTGGGAGTTTGCACGTAATTTCGGTGTGTCAGGAACAGGCAATTATACAGGTAAGATGTTAGTGCCTTATTTTGGAGTTGATTTGCCGGAGGGAAATGTACGTGATGCCGGGGAACTACGCAAGTCAAAAACATTTTTCGATGCAGGCCTGAAGTTTCATTACGATATGAGGATAACCGGTGGTGTAACGGTTGAGTGGTTTGCCGGTATGAAGAATATATTCAATTCTTATCAGAAAGATTTTGATAAAGGTATTGACAGGGACCCTTCTTATATTTACGGACCAAGTTTACCCCGTACTGTGTTTCTCGGATTTAAAATAGGCAATCTGCTATAATTATAATTGTGCCAATCAGTAGTTGAAGCGATTATTGTAGTATAGGAGCGTTCGATTGTTTTAATCATATAAGCGTTCTTTGTAAAAACTTCTATCTTTCAGTTCGTGTCTGTCGCGTCCTCCCGGGTTTGCCCTCACTTTTGGCATTGCCCAAAAGGGACACAGCAATCTGTGATTGCGCGTAGCAGAAAACAATCGAACGTTAAAACTCAACTACTGATTCGCATTATTTATTAGTTGTTATAATTGCTATATTTATTTCTGAGAAATTAAGTTGAAGACGGTCTTGGTCTCTACCTGAATCTGCTTTGTAGTCAAAAATTCGTCTTTATCATCATATATATGAACAGTAATATCGGATTTTTCAGACCATCTTGCATTGTCTTTGTCCCATTTTGTATATGCTACATAAGCCACTTTGTTTGCATTTCCGTATTGATAAGCATATGTTGCGAGATTTTCCCATCCGGTATTATCATTCCATATGCTTATTGTCTTTTCTACGATGTTACCGTTTTGGTCATAGTGGTAATATTCTTTGCTTTCGGGTTTTGAAGTTTCTTTATTGATAGAAACATATTCTTTCTTTACTCCAAACTCTCCGTTTTCTACATTACTGTAAGTCATTACATTTCTCGCACTAAGATTCATTGTTGAAACTAATACTGCAAATACTGAAGTTAGGATTGTTGCTTTCATAATTGTATGTTTTAAGTTATTTGTTTATTGTTTTATTAGTGTATTAGATTACTAGTACACTGCAAATCTAAGTTGTATTTTTGAACTGACAAAATTTTTTGATAACTTTTTTTATTTAAAATGAAAAATATTTCTCAATTATCTAATAATTAGAATGTTGTGTGTTGTGTTTCCCAGTAGCTTAAATGTTTTATAAGTTGCTAATGAAAAATAGGGGAGAGAGGCTTTATTACAGGCGGGTAATATATTGATGTGAATTAGTAGTCGGGCTATTATGATACTCAAAGAATTAGTTGCATTCCTTTGAAGCATAAATCAAAAGGGCAGCATACTTCATTCTCCGCCCCATTTATTGTGTGCCGGTTGAATACAGTGTAATCTATAACCTTTTATAGATTGCAACGAACTGTAATGGATGTTGAAGATTTTCTGAAATTAGTATGCAGTTTGCATTATCATTGCAAGTCCTGTATTTCCTGATTGCGGGCTTGTACTTCCAACGGAGGAATTTGTCGTTGCAATTGCTCCTGTTTCTTTTCCAAATCGGTGATTTCTGTAGCCATCGTGCGTCTGGCTTCCTGCGAAGACTTACTGTATGTACTTCTCAGATTATCCAGCTTTTCGGATACAGACCTCAAGTCCGATTTCATCTGCACCACTCTGAAATATGTATCGCGGGCGGTTTTATTTTTAAAGTCGGCAAGTTTGTAATATGTATTTCCGTCATTGATTACAAATTCAAAGTCACGTACTACTTTGACCTCCTCTTTAGGCGCCTTACGGGCAAGAGCGATTAGTTGCGAATAATTTTGGCCTTTCAGCCATGTATCTTTTATAGATGTTATACGGGCCCTGCCGGCCATATATTTTTCATCATCGCTTTCTACGATTTTCACGGTCTTATTCGGAATAAAGGTGTAAATACATACTTTACCTTCGGGTTGGAACCTGTCGGAAGCAAACCATCCTATTCCTTTTTCTTCGTCAACAACCATCATATAATCATTGTAAAGCGAGTTGAATGGCATATTCAGGCGTTCGGGCGCAAGATAGGTATCGTTATTCATATTGTAACGCGAGACAAACAGGTCATATCCTCCCAGGCTATCATAATCCTTTGCTGCGAAATAAATAGTAACTCCATCAGCCATTACATAAGGATAGTTAAGATCACCCGTCAGGTTAAAGTTAGTAGCCGAGAGTTTCTTCTCATTGCCATACTTATCCAATAGTTTCTCCATTGAATATAAAGTATACGAGCCGTTCTTTTCCGGTTGCGCATAATATATCTTCGTTTCCTTTTCATTAAAATAGACAGTAGATTCTACCCGTTTGTTGGAAGTAAAAACCTTATCAAAATAATCAAGGCGTCCCGAGCTATGGCTCAACTTGTAGGCTGACAGGAAAGTAGTTTTATCCACTACCAAACTGTCTATTATCTGTATATCCTCAGTGTTGGATACCACACGGTTCAGTCGTGACATCTCTTTGCGTTTCTCTTCGAGCCGGGCACGTGCGTCATCATCTTTCTTTTTCAACATGGATTCATACTTATTGAAAGCTTCGGTAGCTTCGGCAAACCGAAACTCGTCTGTGTACAGTTGTCCCAGATAATAAAACGAATCCTGTATTCTTTTTTGTGATGCAAACAACAGGCTTTTCTCTGCCTGTACCCTGTCGCCTCCTGTCTCGAAAAGGCATACCCCGTACCAGTGGTTAATATTCGCATCATTAGGCTTAGTCGCATATTCTGTCTCAAATACAGGGAGAGCCTTTGCGTATTCCCCTTTCAGATAGAGGTCTTTTGCTTCCGCCAATGTTTGAGAAAATGCAACTGGTAAGCAACAGAAGGAAAGTACTATATAAATAAATACCGGTTTCATAAATTGATTGCTGATTATTAATGGTTTCAAAGATAAGAATTTAAAATTATAAGATATTACAAGTGATGTATAGAATTTAACAACATGTCCTGAAAGCGTATCTTGCTTTCATCACTTTAATTGCCGAAATAATAAATAGATATGTGATCTTTGTTGTCAAAATTTGAGTTACTTTTGCGTCGCAAAATATTAACGCTATTACAATTATGAATCTTGCCGGTTTATATACAATATTATTATTAGTTGTATCCAATGTGTTTATGACTTTCGCCTGGTACGGACATCTGAAAATGAAAGAATATTCATGGTTTGCCGCACTTCCTCTCTTGGGTGTGATACTTATCAGCTGGGGTATTGCATTTTTCGAATATTGTTTTCAGGTTCCGGCAAACCGTTTGGGCTTCCAGGGCAACGGAGGACCTTTTTCCCTGATGCAGCTTAAAATTATACAGGAAGTTATTACCCTTACCGTTTTCGTCCTTTTCAGTACGCTGGCGTTTAAGACCGAAACTTTCAGATGGAACCATGTACTTGCTTTTGTCTTCCTTGTTGCGGCAGTATATCTCGTTTTTAAGAAGTAGATTTAATCCGATCTCTTATTACGCAGGATAGTACAACTACAACACCCATAACAGTTAACAGTTAACAGTCATCAGTCAACAACCGGTAAGATGTAAAAACTTTGCGCCTTTGCGTCTTTGCGTGAAACAAACAAGGTACCAGCCAACTCGTAACTATTTCAAAAAAGTTACAAAAGTTACACTTTTTACAGTTAACAGTCAACAGTTAGCAGTTAACAATATTTCACGCAGAGACGCTAAGACGCAAAAGGTAACAAAGGTCACACTTTTTCCCTCTCTGTAAGTCCCCTTTGGGACAGTGCTGTAAAGTACTGGATTCTTATATCCTCTGTGTCATGTTGAACGGAGTGAAACATCTCCTTAATCGAAAGAGATCCTTCGTTCCACTCAGAAACAACGTTCGGCAGAGCGAAGCGGAGTTATTTTCTGCTGTCATTCTGAACGAAGTGAAGAATCTCGACTCAGAGAAACGAGATGTTTCACTCCGTTCAACATGACAAAGAGGATATAAGAACTCACTCCGCTGGCGCATCCGTCCCGTCTGTGTGTTGCATATCAAATATTTTTGCCCTGTAAGAACACACGTAACTGGAAGTCCGCGCCAGCGGGGGAGCTAATCATTATTTCAAAGAGCTATAAGCTAACAGCTAAAGGCTACCGGCTCTAATTATATAGATAAACTTTTTCAAAAAAGTCTATGCCGTTTATTGTTTTATACACCTGACTGAAAAACCATACGCTTTGTTTAATTGCCTAGCCTCAACTTTGCCACTGGATATTTCTAAAAAATAAGCTGACGTGCTGACAGTACCAGAATCAGTACTCCAGTATCTACCGTAAAGGCCTCTCATATCTACAGTCTTTTGACTTGGATCGACAGAGCCGCTTGCCGGTAAAAACAGGTCGTTACCGAACTTTTTGCCACTGCTGAAGTTTGTAGTACTGCTACCCCAACTTCCCACATTAGTAACTGTATTATTTGAGGCAATGCCTGATAATTCCCCTATTGACGGCACGCGATATCCCTCCGGGCATGGATCGTAGGAGGTTTTGGAAGTGCTCCATGTAATATAACTAATCGTCTTTTGCCAGACGTTTATTCTATTCGGTGTAGCGGCGTTCGGGCCATAGTATCCTATTTCTTTTTGTCCGTATTGATAATAATCGCCATTTAATTCCTTGCTTGGTGTAAACGGGTTGGAGGTCATATCGGCTCCGAGGTTATGGCACATAAATACCTTCCATGTGTTTTTGGCAGTATACGCGCCGCAGCCACACATACAGTCCTGCACCTTTATATTTACTTCCAGCCTGCTGTTATTTCCACCCGCGTCTTTGAAGAGCGCGTAAACGGTCAGTTTCAGCGCGCTTGCTTTGTCCTTTCCTTTGGCTTTGTCCAATACAGATTTGTCGAAAGTAAGGGTAAACGTGGTACCGGTAGGCTTATTGGTCGTCTTGAGCAATACATTGGGGTCGTCGGTAATAAATTGCAGTTCCGTGTAGGCGCCTGTTGCGGTAAAGGTGTATGTAAACGTCCTGTTCTCGACCCAATTGCGGTTGCCGTCGAGGAAGTCGCCCGGACGGTTTGCCTGCGTGCCGCAGGTCGTGTTAAAGTTATCCTGCGCTACGTCGTAGCAATCCTTACCCGTCAGTTTATAGTTGCCGCTCGTATTCGGTGTAAAGCTAGCAGGGTTGGGGGTTACATTCAGCGTCACTTCCTGTGATTTCAACGGGGTGGTGGTACATTCGTTGGTTACCTCCACCGATATCTTATAGCTTCCTGTTGCCGTTGGTTTATATTCGAATGTGTTGGTTGGAGAAGCAGCGCCTTGACCTGTACCATTCACTTTCCACTGGTATTGCAGGTCGTTTTTGTTGTTTGAGGCATTGGTTCCCGCCGTGAATTTATACGTTTCGCCTTCCTTTATTGTCACCGTCGTACTTGGCGTTATTGTTACCGATGTGGCTTTGGTACAACCGTCCCCCACTTTGGTGGTTCCGCTCAGGGCTACATCCCCGCAGGGGTGGCCTACCGTCTTTACCCGAATGGTTACATTGGTGCTCGTGGCGGCAGGATCGCCGTAAACCACCACCGCCGAACTGCCGTCGCCGATAGGCTTGATGGAAACGACCGCGCCCGTGGCGTCTGTGTCCCCGTCCTTATACATCTGGTCGGGGGTAGCCGAATCGGGATAAGAATAGAACCATTCGAACCCACCGGCGGGATACGGCGACGCGCTGACGCTGTATGTGTGCGTTTCTTTCCTTACCGTTTCGGCTGCCGGAGCCGCTTTCCATTCCATACTGATAGGCGCGCTCTGTACCACGTCTATCTTACCCGATACCCTGCTCCAGCAGCCATTGGCATCCTGATAGCGCACCGAGTAGCTTCCGGGTTGCGAAACCAGCAGGGTCTGGCCGTTCTGGTTCGGCACCGTAAATTCGTTCTGCATCCATTCGTAGCTTTGCGCTCCCGAGAAGTCGGCTGTCAGGCTGGCGGGTGTTCCTCCGCAGATGGGCGCGGACAATGCCCCGTTGTTGATACTGGTAGTAGCGGGAGAGGTAAAGCTTACATTGACGTTCTGCGACACGGCAGTGTTCGGGCAACTGCCGCTCTGGTCGCTGGCCGTTACCGACAGCACCATATTGCTGGCGTTGGAGGCGACGAGGTACATGACCGGGGCTGTTCCCTTGCCGATGCTGAACCCGTTGTTGAACCATTCGTATTCTGTTCCGGCAGGATAGGCGGCGGCGTTCTTCACTTCCAGTTTCAGTGTCCCGTCCTTGCATACAATAAGGCTGCCGCCGGTCAATGACTGCCCGTTGACTTCCGCGTCGGGTGCGGGTAACGCCGCCACGCCATTGCCCGTGTTGTCGAGCAGGATGAGTACATTGCTTGAAGCCGAGGAGCATGCACCGTCCAGAACGACTGCAAACCATTCTCCGGCCGAGCCTGCTCCCGTGAGGGTCAGGGGATTGTCGTTCTTGTTTGTTGCCGTTAGTGGCACGCCGTTGTGATACCAGAGTACGGTTCCGGTGGTATTGGCGGTAAGGATCACATTGCCGCCGTCGCAGATCATTCCCCCGTTGGTGGCGGAGATAGTCACGTTGGCGGGCGCCGTCGAAGAGTTGTTGTCCGCTACGGTGAGGGTGGCTGCGCTGCCGCAACCCAACAGCCCTGCATATACTTTATATGTGCCCGCGCGTTTGATTTCATACCAGTTACCTGTATTAACGATTACTCCGCCATATGTCCATATATAATCCACATCGTCCTGCGCATTTTTTACGTGTGCGAACACACTGCCTCCCGCACAAAGGGATAGGCTGGTGCTGTTCAGTTCCGGATTGTCCGCTCCGGGGCAAACGGCGCCCTCTTGCGGAACGATAAAGTCTTTGAACTCGCCTGTGCAGTTGTTTACTATCCTCACTACGGCATTGCGTTGCAGGCTGCTGTTGTTAGGCTGGAATTCGACGGTAAAGGCCGAAGTGAGCGGGTCTGCCGTAAGGACGGCGTAAGCGCTTCCTGCGGTGAGGTAGACTTCGTATGCCTTACCTGCGGAGACAATACAGGCGGGCTTGTCTTCGGGCGTGTATGTATTTCCCGAGAAGTTGCCGTCGGCAGTTTCGGCGGGTACGCTCAGGGGGTCGGAATATTTGTCGCCTGCCTGCGATGTAAGCACGATATCCGCTGTGCCGAGGCTGAGGCATACCCATTTGTATCCGTTCCAGTACTCGGTACTGTTGGTGTCGGTATTGTAGATGGTCAGTCCCAGCGCCAGCCCGGGATTTTTTGCTGTGGGCTTGGCATTCTTGTCGCCACGGTGCTTTTCGTCCTCGAAATCTTGGATTTTCATCACGGCATCGCGTTCTTTTGTTGTCAGATGCGGCAGGCGCATACCGCCGGTTTTATTGGATACCATCTCCAGAATGGAAAAATCTTTCGGGGGAGTACCGGCCCCTATTGTCACCTGAGCCGTAAGGTTATTTACTGCAAAAAAGCAAGCTGCAATTAATATCGCGCGCGTTTTTAAGTTTTTTAAAATTCGATTCATTTTTAATAGACTTAACTTCATATATTTTAAATTTACTTATACTTGGCAGAATGATGAAAAAACAATGTATCCGGTTTAATAGAAGTTGCCTGTTATAACAGGCAACTTCATTATTACCGTTTGTTCTACCGATAATAAAGCACTGAAAATGAGTAAAGCACCCCCATTATTGAGTGTCTGTAAAATTTCTCTACAAAAGTGAAATAAAAAATAAAAGCTGTCAATAGTGATTTATCACTGTTTTTTGAGGAGACGGCATAGTGCATGACAAAAATTTCTTATTTTCTATGTGTCCTTTGTTTTTGATATGGTATATAAGTTTTATTTATACAGGGGCGAAAATAAAAAAGACTGTTGTCACGACAGACTGTTATAAACTTAACATAATAAATAGACCAATA
>X355_Hoffmanns_Two_toed_Sloth__coassemble_2151_pt1 | contig 17265 bp, 12 predicted proteins | sample X355_Hoffmanns_Two_toed_Sloth__metabat2_low_PE_021 | metagenome-assembled genome bin X355_Hoffmanns_Two_toed_Sloth | reverse complement strand
TACGCTCCTGTGACCGTTGGTTGTCATGTTGAACGGAGTGAAACATCTCGTTTCTCTGGGTCGAGATCCTTCGTTACACTCAGAAACAACGTTCGGCAGAGCGAAGCGGAGCCAATGACAAAGAGGGTAGCACATTGATAGTACTGTGCCCCTTTTGACACACCCTCATTTATAAAATAAAAATTCAGTAGTATGAAGTACAACCTATTACTTTCCCTATTATTACTTATTACCACACATATTATCTCCCAACCCAATTATAACTATTCCAGGCTCAAGAGGGAGAAGTTAGGGAGAGGACTCGTTGCGGTAAAGAAGAATAGCAATACAAATTCTATAAGTTGGCGTTATCTTTCATCGGATGCTTCAGACGCTTCTTTTAATATATACAGAAACGGGAAAAAGATAAATTCAGAACCTGTTTCGGGTAAAACATACTTTGAGGACAAGATACAACCGGATGGGGCGCTTACCTACCAGTTAAAACAAATATTAAGAGAGACAGAGATTGACGAACAATCTTACACATTACCGGCTGATGCACCTGTTGGCTGCTTAAATATTCCATTGGACATACCCTCGTCGGGCATAACTCCCGACGGACAAACATATACCTATGCACCCAATGATGCTTCGGTAGGAGATGTCGATGGCGACGGAGAATATGAAGTTATATTGAAGTGGGACCCTTCAAATGCCCATGACAACTCACATAACGGTTATACCGGAAATGTATATATAGACTGCTACAAGTTGAGCGGTGAAAAATTATGGCGCATAGACCTCGGACAGAATATCCGTGCAGGCGCGCATTATACACAATTTATGGTCTACGATCTGGACAATGACGGTAAGGCCGAGATTGTTATGAAAACAGCTGACGGGACTGTCGACGGAAAAGGAAATATCATAGGTAAGGCTGATGCCGACTACCGAAATAAATACGGTTTTATAATAGAAGGGCCTGAATATCTTACAGTCTTCAATGGGCAAACAGGCGAAGCAATGTCTACAATCGATTATATTCCGCAGAGAGGAGATGTAAGTGCATGGGGCGATACCAGAGGCAATCGGGTAGACCGTTTCCTTGCTTGTGTCGCTTATCTCGATGGAGAGTACCCGAGTGTGGTTATGTGTCGTGGATATTATACACGCACAGTGCTGGCTGCCTTTGACTGGCGAAAGGGCAAGCTGACAAACCGCTGGGTGTTTGACTCCGATCAGCCCGGAAACGGGAAATATGCCGGGCAGGGCAATCACAACCTTAGGGTAGGAGATGTCGACGGGGACGGATGCGATGAGATTATATATGGTTCTTGTGCGATAGATCATGATGGAACAGGCCTGTATAGCACACAGATGGGGCATGGCGATGCGATGCATATGACTGTGTTCGATCCCCGCAGAAAAGGAATGCAGGTTTGGGATTGCCACGAAAACAGGCGCGATGGTTCCAGTTACCGTGATGCTGCAACAGGGGAAGTTCTTTTCCAGATAAAAGCATCAGAGGATGTCGGGCGCTGTATGGCTGCCGATATTGACCCTGAGCATACCGGAGTGGAGATGTGGTCGCATTTCAGTAATGGGATTTACAATGTGGACGGACAATGTATTAATCCTTCTATAGAAAATGTATCGGTAAATATGGCTTGCTGGTGGGATGGAGACCTGCTGAGAGAGTTGTTGGATAAAGTAAGTATTACAAAGTACGATTATAAAAACAAGATCTCTAAGGTCATTTTCTCTGCCGATGAATGCCTTTCCAACAATGGAACAAAAGCTACTCCGTGCCTGCAAGGCGATATTATCGGTGATTGGCGTGAAGAGGTGCTTTTCAGGACAAAAGACAATAAGAATCTGAGATTATATGTATCTACACATGATACCGGTTATAGGTTCCATTCGTTCCTCGAGGACCCTGTTTACAGGATTAGCATCGCTACTCAGAATGTGGCTTATAACCAGCCTACCCAATCCGGGTTTTATTTCGGAGCCGATTTGGGCAAATGTTTTCCCGTAAAGGATATTGTTGTAGATAAAGATTATATAGAACTGGATGCCGGGATGGATTATGATTCATATAGCTGGTCGGTAGGAGGAAACGGGAGAATAAGAAAAATAACAACAAAAGATATTCCCAGAGGTAAGAAAACAAAAGTTGAACTGACTATAACTTATCGCGGATACGAGTTTAAAGATTATATTAATATCACTTTTAGGTAATGAATAAATATACCATAATCTTAATAGTACTCCTTTGCCTGTCACTTTTTACCCGGGCTTCGGATATCGGCAAGCGTTTTCCTTCTGAGAAATTTGTGATGGTAGATACCCGTACCGGATATACAATAACGGCACTTACAAACGGTACGTATAGTGATGCTAAATTATATCCGACGCATCCGCAATGGACTTCGGATGGGAGGTATATCGTTTTCAGGTCTTCCGACCGTTCGGCAGATAAGCATTCACAGGCGTTTGCCGTGTCGGAAGCGACCGGGGAGATTATCCAACTGACAGATGGTGAGGGTACAGGTACAGGCAGTCTGAATGTGGCGCGTCTTTCCAATAAATTATATTATTTCAGAACGGAGAATAATGTAAAAACACTGATAGAACTAAATCTCGATTCATTACTTAATGATAGCTACAGAAATACGATAAAGCAAAAAGAAGCCTACGAGCGTGCTATTACAGTATTGCCTTCCCACTTAGCGGAGTCTGGTGGTTTTACACTCGATGCCGGTGAAACGAAAGCATATGTTGGCGTACGGCTTATTGGTGCAAAAGTAGAAAAAGCAGAAGATGATAATGAGTTCCGTATAGCACAAGTGCCTTCCGGCATAAGGGCTATTGACCTGGAAACGGGAGATATATCTGCTGTTATAGATGTACCTTTTACAATGGGACATGTACAGGCAAATCCTTTTCTGGCAGGAGAAATCCTATATTGTCAGGAAACAGGGGGGGATGCTCCGCAGCGCATGTGGATTACAAAAGCGGATGGCTCGGATAACCGTCCCCTATTTGTAGAAGATGCTGACGATTGGGTAACACACGAAACATGGGTAGACAGGGATCATGTATATTTTAATGTGATGGGACATCTACCCCCTTTGCGCAAAAGACCGACCGGCTTATTTCGCATTAATGTCCGCACAGATGAAGTTCAGCTACTCGGACAACTCGATTACGGCTCCGGATTCTGGCATTGCGGAGGTACTTCGGATGGAAAGTGGGGAGCATCGGATAATTTCGAAGGGGAAGTTTATCTTATAAACAGTATGACCGGAGAACGGAAGTTGTTAACTGCAAATCACCGGATGAAGCCGGATCATACACATCCGTCGTTCAGTCCGGATAATACCCGGATATTGATTCAGTCCGGTTATCTTACCGATGGAAAGAAGTTAAGTTTGATGATCGTAAATATAAATCAAGCCGTAAATAAGTAGGAATAGAACCATATTTCTATCTATTTGAATGATTTTACATACTCTCTATCTGTAGAAAAAGCTTTATTTGTAATAAAAAATCTCATGAAAAAGGACATATTTATATTGGGCGTATTATTATTTAATTGTTTCATTTCATCTGCTCAAAAGAAGCAGGATAAAGTAAATGATTTCAATACGCCATTACATCTTTTGACTCCCGATTATAATACTCCATACAGGGAACTGACCGAAAAGGATATAAAAGCATCCTTGGACAGAGTTCTGAAATATCTGGATGAAGCTACTCCGGCACGGGTTGTAGATAAAGATAGCCATAAGGTAATTACCGACTTATCCAAAGTGGACAAAAATGCGATTCTGGAACGGGGTAATTTCCGCCTTGCGAGTTATGAATGGGGGGTAACCTACTCCGGAATGCTTGAAGTGGCGAAGGCTACCGGCGATAAGGCATATTATAAGTATGTGGACGACAGATTCAGATTATTGTCGGATGCCGCTCCTCATTTCAAAAGACTGATGAACGATTACGGGGTTATCGACCCGCAGATGAAACAGATGCTTACTCCTCATGCGCTCGATGACGCAGGCGCTATGTGCGCCGCGATGATAAAGCTGCAACAGGACAAACCTGACTATGAGCTGAGAAGTATTATAGACAACTATATGAACTACATCATGTATAAGGAATACCGCCTGAGCGACGGCACATTTGCCCGTAAGCGCCCGCAAATGAACACGCTCTGGCTCGACGACATGTATATGAGTATCCCTGCGATAGTACAAATGGGAAAACTGACAGGAGACGCCAAATATTATAATGAAGCGACGAAGCAAATCAAACAATTCTCGGAACGTATGTTTGTGAAAGAAAAAGGATTGTATATGCATGGCTGGGTAGAGTCTATGACAGACCATCCTGCGTTTTTCTGGGGACGTGCCAACGGATGGGCTGTGCTGACTATGACTGAAGTACTGGATGTATTACCCGAAAACCATCCTGAACGGCAACGCATACTGGAACAACTGCGTGCGCATATCAAAGGAATAGCTTCGTATCAGTCGGGAGAAGGATTCTGGCATCAGTTACTGGATAGAAACGATTCGTATCCGGAGACTTCGGCTACAGCGATATATGTATATTGTATCGCCCGTGCCATAAATAAAGGCTGGATAGATCCCCTGGCTTATGGTCCGGTGGCGCAACTGGGCTGGAACGCGGTTTCTACCAAGATAAACAATGCCGGAGAGGTAGAAGGTACTTGTGTAGGTACAGGCATGGCATTTGATCCGGCATTCTATTACTATCGTCCGGTGAATGTATATGCGGCGCATGGTTACGGGCCTGTATTACTGGCAGGAGCGGAAATGATAAACCTGTTGAAAAAATTCTACCCGCGCATGAATGACAGTGCCATACAATATTATACTTCTCCACAGACAACCAAGTCCCCTATATTCGGGATAGAAGACACTACACGTCCCGATGCGGTCGCCTCGGGCAGCTCACGGGTAAACGATAAAGCACCGGTGATATTCCTTATCGGCGACTCTACCGTAAAGAATGGCCGGGGGAAAGGTGACGGCGGTCAGTGGGGCTGGGGAAGCTTCTTTCAGCAATTTTTCGATACAACACGTATATCAGTAGAAAATCATGCATTAGGCGGACGCAGTAGCCGGACATTCTTTACCGAAGATCTCTGGAATAAGGTATTGCCGGGTATCCGAAAAGGCGATTATCTGTTTATACAGTTCGGACATAACGATGGAGGCCCTCTGAATACAGGGCGTGCGCGTGCTTCACTCAATGGTATGGGGGATGAGTCTCAGGTGGTAATAATGGAACGTAACGGCGGCCCCGAAGAAGTGTTCACTTTTGGTCACTATCTGCGTATCTATATCCGTCAGGCAAAAGCGGTCGGAGCCATACCGGTTGTGCTGTCCCCTACACCCGGCAACAGATGGACAAACGGAAAAATGAACCGTATGGCCGAAACATATACCAAATGGGCAAAAGAAGTGGCCCGGCAGGAAGGCGTGGAATTTATCGACCTCAATGATCGCACGGCTGATAAATGCGATGCCATGGGTGAAGAAAAAGGAAAGCAACTGTTCGTTGACAGTGTGCATACAACATACGACGGGGCTATCATAAACGGGCAGTCGGTAATAGAAGGCTTACAAAGTCTGAATGGTTTTTCTTTGAACCAGTATATATTGAAATAATAACATATCATGAAAAGACAAGCTTTTAAAATGTATTTGAAACCGGGATTCGAAGCAGAGTATGAGAAAAGACACAACGCTATCTGGCCGGAACTGAAGCAATTACTCAAAGATACGGGTGTATCCGATTATACGATTTTCTGGGATAAGGAAACGAATCTATTGTTTGGTTATCAGGTTATTGATGGCGATAGTTCCTCTCAGGACTTAGGCGGTAATCCGATTGTGCAGAAATGGTGGGCTTATATGGCTGATATTATGGATACGAATCCGGATAACTCGCCCGTATCCATTCCGTTGCAGGAAGTTTTTCATATGGATTAAACAGTATATCAAATGAGAAAAACCTGTTACATCTTTCTGCTTCTTTTAAGTTCGATAACTGTCCTCGGACAGCAGACGGCTTATAAATTCAACTTTACGGATAAACTTGTAAAAGGTTATACATCTGTGCCGTCGAATACTATCTATGGCGAAAATCCGGTATACGGTTATGATTTGAATACAAATCCGATAGACGGGGATCCATTTTTCTTTTCCGTAGATGTACCCGAAGGCAATTATAAAGTAACGGTTGTATTAGGCAGCGATAAAGGTGAAAGCAACACAACCGTGAAAGCCGAGTCGCGCAGGCTGATGCTTGCCAATATCAAAACCTCAAAGGGTAAATATTCGGCTCATACTTTTGCCGTGAATATTCGTAATACAAAAATCGGAGATACGGATTCGGTGCGGGTAAAGAAGCGTGAAACAGGAAAACTTGTTTGGGACGATAAACTTACGTTGGAGTTTAACGGGAAGAATCCGGCGGTAGCAAAGATAGAAATAGAAAAGGCTGATAATATTCCGACCATATTCCTTGCAGGAAATTCTACGGTGGTGGATGAAGCCGAAGAGCCGTGGTGCGGTTGGGGGCAGATTTTCCCGGGATTCTTTACCTCTGATATTGCGATAGCCAATTATGCAGAATCGGGTGAAGCGGCCAATACATTCGTTACCTCAAAAAGATTTGCCAAACTCCTTTCTAAAATGAGAAAAGGCGATTACCTGTTCATCGAGTTCGGGCATAACGACCAGAAACAGAAAGGAGAGGGGAAAGGCCCCTATACAAGTTATAAAAGCGATTTGAAATATCTTGCTAGTAAGACCCGCGAAAAAGGAGCGATTCCCGTATTGGTAACATCTATGCACCGCCGCTTCTTTGATGATAACGGGAAAGTGAAAAATACGCATGGCGATTATCCCGACGCTGTAAGGCAATTGGCAAAAGAAGAAAATATTACACTCATCGACCTCAATAATATGAGTGCGACATTATATGAAGCATGGGGCGTGGAAGGGTCAAAACGAGCTTTTGTCTATTATCCCGCAGGTACTTTCCCGAATCAGAAAGAACCGCTGGCTGATAATACACATTTCAATCCTTATGGAGGAACCGAAATAGCCAGGTGCATACTAAAAGGCATGATCGATAATAACCTGCCTGTAAAAAAATACATCAGAAAAGATGTCAGGCCTTTCGATCCGGCTCATCCCGATGACCCTGATAAATTCGGTATTCCGGCCACTCCATTCTCTTCGATGGTAAAACCGGACGGTAACTGATATGGAATAGAACAAAATTGACAGATACATAAAATCTTGAAATAAAAACTTTTATAATTATATGAAACGAACTGCATCAATCATTCTCGGAGTATTCTCTTTATTATCAATCCCGGTATTCGGACAACAACGTACCGATGAAGAATGTATAAGGGCTGTCGCCGACAATATATTGAAACAACCTGTGACACAGTTTGTAGGAGTCACCACCGGAGTTACATACAACAGTACAAAGGAGATACCAAAAGGTGAAGACGTCAGGTTTAAAAGTCCGCTTACAGAGTGGCATTATTCCAATGGAGTGCTGGATATGAGTATGATGCATCTGGGTGAATACCTCAATGAGCCGAAATATACGGACTATGCGAAAAATCATGTCGCTTTTGGCTTTGCCAATTACGGGTATTTCAAAAATACATTCCGTAATGACCGGAAACATTGGCACTGGCCTTTCGGACAATTATGGAATACAAAGGAACTGGATGATTGCGGGGCAATGGGCGCGGCGGTGATTGATGTATATATGCTGGATAAGAGAGCGGAATATAAGACATATATAGAAACGGCAGCCGATCATATAATGAATGGGCAGGTACGCTTATCGGACGGTACGCTTTGCCGGACATTTCCCCGTGAGATGACGGTCTGGGCCGACGACGTTTATATGAGTGTCTCCTTTTTGTCGCAAATGGCAAAGATGACAGGGGAAGCGAAATACTATGATGAGGCAGCACGCCAGATTATCAATATTGCCGGTTACCTGTGGTGCTCCGAAAAGCAACTGTTTTACCATTGCTATTATGCTGATATGAAACGCAATGGTGTGGCATTCTGGGGACGGGCGAACGGTTGGATAACTGTCTCCTTAGTGATGCTTCTGGATGTAATGCCGGAGACTCACCCGAGGCGTGGGGAACTTATAGCCCTGCTTGAAAAACAGATTGTCGGTGCATCCCGGTACCAGAATGCGAATGGCATGTGGAATCAGTTGCTGGATAAGCCTGAATCATATGACGAGTCATCTGTTACAGCCATGTATATCTATGGTATTGCTAAGGCTGTGAACAATAAATGGATAGATCCGGCTTATACCGCTATAGCCCAGATTGCATGGAAGGCCTTGAAAGAAAAGCAGATAACAGCAGACGGGCATTTCAGGAATGTATGTGTCGGTACGGGAATCACCGACGATTTGCCTTTCTATTATAACCGTCCGGTGGGCGAGAACGAAAAGCATGGACTGGGGCTTATCATCGATACGGGTATAGAAATGATGAAACTGGCAAAGTCTCAGAGCCGGAAAAAATAATGTGATCGGAAAGTAACAATTTTATCTATACAGTGTTGTCAAAGTGTTGATAATGAGTGAAAGGTTACAGGTTTTAAAATATGTAATATGTGTTACCTTTGTTACCTTTTAACAGTTACAAGTTACAAGTTACGAGTAAACAAGATACGAGATACAAGATACAAGTTGTTAACTGATGACTGTTCACTGTTAACTGTAAAGGTTGTTACCTTTGTTACTTTTTAACAAGTTACAAGTTACGGAAAAGGCAGCCTGTTTATTTTGTTTCACGCAAAGAGGTAAAGGCGCAAAGGTTTTTTACATCTTACGAGTTGTTGACTGTTAACTGTTAACTGTTCACTGTAAAAGCTGTTACATGTGTTACCTTTTTAGCGCTGCTCCTTTTGGAAAGCCACAAAGAGAATACAGCTGTATTAAAAGTTCCCCCTATGGGGGTTAGGGGGCTAATAAATATAATTATGATAAATAGTATTCGTTTTTTCATTTTAATAATCTGTTTATATGTGACTTGCATGACTTATGCGAGCCGTATCCCCGAATTGAACTGGGTAGGGAAAACGGGTGCGAGAAATTTACCGAAAAATAACAGGTCGTATAATGTAACCGACTATGGTGCGGTGGGCGATGGTATTGCAATGAATACAAAAGCTATTCAGAAGGCCATCGACGAATGTGCCGGAAATGGTGGCGGAACTGTTACCTTTTCTCCGGGAAAATATCTTACAGGCTCTGTTTATCTGAAAGAAGGAGTTCATTTTATTATTCCTAAGCGTACCACTCTACTCGGCAGTACCGATCTGAAAGATTATCCCGAGATGGATACACGGGTTGCGGGGATAGAGATGCAGTGGCCATCGGCGTTAATAAATATTCTGGGACAAAAAAACGTGATGGTGAGCGGAGAAGGTGTGGTACATGCACAAGGTAAAGTATTTTGGGATTCCTACTGGGCGATGCGCAAGGATTACGAAGCTAAGGGGTTAAGGTGGATTGTGGATTACGATTGTAAACGTCCGCGTACACTTTTGGTTTCCGAATCGTCGGATGTAACGGTAAAGGGACTTACTTTTCGTCAGGCGGGATTCTGGACTATACAGATTCTCTATTCGTCTTATTGCACTGTAGACGGGGTTATTATCCAAAACAACGTGGGAGGGCATGGGCCGAGTACGGATGGGGTGGATATAGATTCATCATCCTATATATTAGTAGAAAACTGCGATATAGATTGTAATGATGATAATTTTTGTCTCAAATCGGGGCGTGATGCCGATGGTCTACGGGTAAACCGTCCTACCGAATATATCGTGATACGCAATTGTATATCGCGTGCAGGCGGAGGATTACTGACATGCGGCAGTGAGACTTCGGGCGGTATCCGTCACGTGCTTGCCGAAGGCTTGAAAGCGAAGGGGACAACGGTAGGTATCCGCCTTAAATCAGCGATGAACAGGGGTGGCACTACCGAGCATATCTATATCAGGGATGTAGAAATGGATAATGTGAGAACGGTGTTTGAAGCGACAATGAACTGGAATCCATCATATAGTTATTCTACTTTGCCCAAAGAATATGCAAACAAAGAAATACCTGACCACTGGAGGAAAATGCTTGAAGAAGTGGAACCGGACAAAGGGATGCCCTACTTCAATGATATATATCTATCCGGTTTTAAGGTACGGAATTCGAAAACGTTTATGAGTGTGGAAGGGAGTGAAACTTCTCTGATGAAGAATTTCAACTTCAGTGATATAGATGCCAATGTAGACAGGATAGGCGATGTCAGATATGCAAGAGACTGGAAATTTGACAATATAAATATAAAAGCAAAGAACCGGGAGCCTGTTATAATCAAAAATAGTGAAAATGTTCATTTCCCGTCAGGTGTTGAGGCTATAGAAACGGATTTTCCTTATACCTTGAATGGAGTAAATAAAGAGGCGAAAATAAAAGGCGCCGCACATCCCGAATTTTCCTTCCTTTTACCCGAAATGGCGGGAAATTTAAAGTTCGGAATCGTGCAAGGGCAGAGCAGTATATGGCTAGGAGATTTCAAAGTAAAAAATGTAAAGCAGTCCGGCAGGCAATTGACATACAGGCTTTCCGATCCGGTATTGAAAGGAGGAGAGATTACTGTAAATGCGGTCGCGTTGAGTTCTTCGAACGGACTTATCATAGAGGTCTCCGCTGTAAAAATACCGGATGATATTTTCCTGTTCTGGTCGTACGGAGGAGCTTATGGAGAAGTATTGGAAAAGACAGGTAATGGTAGTTTAAGGCCGGTTTACTGTAAGTATAATGTGTTCAGTGTGGAGTGCACAGCCTTTACTTTGTATTATGGGCAAAGTATGAAGCTGAAAACGATCAATGCTGTCATGCCGGTTTCTTCCGAAATCCGTTTGTCGGATGCCTATATGCAACAGTCTCCACTCTCTTTCTTCGAATCGGGGAAAAAGACGGATGCTCCGGCTTTAGCGGCTGTTTTGCCTCTGAAAAGCGGACAGAAAGAGTACTTCTGTATATACCGGCAAAACGAAAAGGCTGATTATAACCATTATATGTTACCTGCACTCTTCCGGAAAGAGACGGCCGGTATAATTAAAAGTGAATGATATGAAAAAGAGTATTGCTGTATTTATACTCTTCATACAATATGTGTTTATCAGTCCTCTATGGGGGCAGACCGATACGGTGTTCAGTGTCTTTTGTTTCCCGTCAGACAAAATTCCACGGATAGACGGAAACACCGATGACTGGGATATTGTGCCCGATAGCTATACTATAGGCATGGAATCTATGACCGAGGACGAAGGGAAGCACAGCCGGCCTGATAAGGCGAATCTGGACATAAAAGTGAAAGTAGGATGGGTGAAAGGCCTGAACAGGCTATACTTCCTTTACGAAGCTTATGACGATTACTGGTCTTTTACGCGTGACGATCTTATGGTCGATATATTCGAAGTTGTAATAGACGGCGACCGGTCGGGTGGTCCCTTTATCGATAAGTTTTATCCGTTCCGGGATGTAAGTAAAGAAGATGCCTGGCAATTGTTTCACGGGCGGCATGCTCAGAATTACCATATATACACACCGGCCAAAAACGGTGATTGGTGTATGTATTGGGGCCCACAGCAGTGGCTCAGGGAGAAGCCTTATTCCGGTTATGCATACAACTATAATTTCAAAGAGGGCGAAAGCGGTAAGCTTATACTTGAGTTTTATATAACTCCGTTCGATTATGCTTCACCCAAAGGAGTGGATCATTCGGTCGCTTCCGAATTGTGGGAAGATAAACTGATCGGCCTTTGCTGGGCTGTTATTGATTATGATAATAGTCAGGGAAAAGAGAAAGATGGATTCTGGAATCTGTCGAGACATCATACAATGTACGGGAATGCTTCCGAATTGCGGACATTCCGTTTAATGCCATTAGAATGAATGTTATGAAATATGTATTTTTTATATTGTTGATTTTCAGTTGTTTGAATTTGAGTGCATCCGTTTTTTATAATGTAAAAGATTACGGGGCAAAGGGCGATGGCATACAAATAGATTCGCCGGCTATAAACCGGGCTATTGAAGATGCCGCAAGGAACGGGGGAGGAACAATATTCTTTCCGGCAGGTACATACCTGAGTTATTCAGTTCGTCTGCAAAGTAATATAACGCTTTATCTGGATGCCGGGTCTGTATTATTGGCCGCTTATCCCGGAGAAGCATCAGGATACGATCTCGCAGAGGATAATGAGCATAACCGTTTTCAGGATTTCGGCCATAGCCATTGGAAGAATAGCCTGATATGGGGGATAGAACTTGAGAACATAACGGTTTGTGGTCAGGGTATGATAGACGGCCGCGGGCTTACCCGCGAAGAAAGCCGATTGCCCGGAGTGGGGAATAAGGCGCTGAGCCTGAAACTATGCCGCAATGTAATCCTTAAAGACGTGACGATGGTCAACTGCGGACATTTTGCGCTATTGGCTACAGGCGTGGATAATATGACCATCCACAATGTAAAAGTGGATACAAACAGGGATGGCTTCGATATAGATTGCTGCCGCAATGTCCGTATATCGGATTGTTCGGTAAATTCACCGTGGGATGATGCTATCGTACTGAAAAGCAGCTATGGCTTAGGATTTTTCCGGAATACGGAGAATATAACCATAACTAATTGCTATGTAGGCGGATACGACAAGGGTTCGCTAATAGATGGTACATTCCGGCGGGATGAGCCACAAGCCCCGGATCAGGGGTATGTAACCGGACGTATAAAATTGGGCACCGAGTCGAGTGGGGGATTCAGGAATATCAGCATATCCAATTGTGTATTCGAACGTTGCCGTGGTCTTGCCCTCGAAACAGTGGACGGAGGCTTTCTGGAGGATATCGTTATCAGCAATATTACAATGCGGGATATAGTGAACGCTCCTATCTTTCTTCGTCTGGGCTCGCGTATGAGAAGTCCGAAAGGTACTCCTATGGGGCGCATGTCGAGGATAACGATCAGTAATGTCAATGTCTATAATGCCGATTCGCGCTATGCCTCTATTATTAGCGGTGTGCCTGATTATCATATCGAAGATGTGACCCTGTCGGATATCCGCATATTATATAAGGGTGGCGGCATGGCGGAGGATGCGAAGCTTACTCCTCCCGAAAATGAGAGCTTATATCCGGAGCCGTGGATGTTCGGAACCATACCTGCGTCGGGCTTCTTTATCCGCCATGCACGTAATATAGAACTCAATAATGTGCAGGTAGATTTTATGACGCCGGATTACCGTCCTTCCCTCTGGATGGAAGATGTGGATGGTTGCCGTTTGATTAACTACCGGGCTAAAGTAGCCAAAGGTGTAGAGCCGTATGTATTATCGGATGTAAAGGGATTCAAGACCGAATTGAGTGAGATATCAGAGTTTTAAAAGCCATTTATACAAGGAGGGAGAGGCAATGAGTAGTAGTTGCCTCCACCTCCCAATAAAACCTAAAAACAATCTGAACTAAAGAACATTTATTCAGTAATCCTGAACCAATCTATATCGACACGCCCTCCATCATTCTTTAGAACAGGGCGTGTACAGAATGTACCGATTTTTGATCCAATCCATTTACCTTCTTTTGCTTTAAAGCTTTTACCCAAGTCTGTATATCTCTTGTTATCGGTACTGTAGCTAAAGATGCAGGTAGCATCGGCTACGACCTTCACTCTCAGGTATATTGTAGAATCTTTCATCGTAATGGACTCATTGACAACCTCTTTATTCCCTTTCTCAGCATTTATGCATTCATTCTGCGACAGGATGAAGCCATTTTCTGTGTTCTCAAAGGAGAGTAGTCCATAATCTATTCCCATCACTACCAGTCCTGTACGTTCGCCATAGAAGCGTGCATCTGGCCTGAATGTAAGTTTCATCGTTGCTGTAAAAGCAGGAGCTGGTGTTTTTTGCAACAGCAGGTTCGGCACATCCCACAGGCTCTTATAGTCATCAGCTACCGGAACCGAATACAGGCTAAGACAGCCTTTTTCCTGATTGGTGAAATACCACCATGACTGAGGGTTTGCATGCCATTGCCATTGCAAACCCAGTGTGTTTGAGTTAAATTCATCGCTCTCGGGAGGAGTGGCAACCGGATATGCTTGTCCTACATTTGGCTTTTTATAAGTCAGTACCGGGTTACCGCAGCCGTCGCCATCCTTATCTTCGCCAATTACAGGCCAGTCATTTTTCCAGATCATCGGTTGCAGATGCATAACACGCCCGAATGCTCCTACATCCTGAAAATGAAGAAACCAGTCTTCGCCTGTTTTCGTGTCTATCCATGCACCCTGATGCGGTCCGTTTATTACAGTTTTACCCTGATCCATTACTACCTTTCTTTCATATGGGCCGAATATATTTCCCGAACGCATGGCTAATTGCCATCCGGTAGCAACACCCCCCGCAGGGGCGAATATATAATAATAGCCATTCCTTTTATAGAACTTAGGGCCTTCTATTGTGGGGTCTATATCGTGTCCGTCATATATTATCTTCGATTCACCTACTGCCTTTTTGCCGTCGGGTGTCAGGCGGGTAACGGCCAGCAGGCTCTTTATTCCTGCGCGGCTTCCTGCATAGGCATGCGCCAGATATACTTGTCCGTCATCGTCGAATAGAGGACAGGCGTCGATTAATCCTTTACCTTCTTTTACTAATGTTAATGGTTCCCATTCTCCTGCCGGGTCTTTGGCTTTAGTCATAAATATCCCTAAATCGGGATCGCCGTAGTAAATATAAAATTCGCCTTTATGATAGCGGATAGCCGGAGCCCATACACTACCTCCATGATTCACGCCTTTTCCGAACGAAGCATCTTTGGGCATCTTATTTATAGCATAACCGATAATAGTCCAGTTTACCAAATCTTTTGAATGCAGAACCGGTAGCCCCGGTATACAGTTGAAGCTGGAGGCAGTCATATAATAATCATCTCCTACACGGCAGGCGTCGGGATCGGAATAATCAGCATATAAAACCGGATTCTTGTAGTTACCATTTCCTAAGTCAGATATCCATACCTTAGATACATAGTCTTGCGCCGAAATACCAAGAGGTATAATGCAAAACAAAAAGCCTATAATCGTTTTTTTTGTTACATTCATTACTTTAACTCTTTAACTAAATCCTCTATATTTTGTTCTTTAAGCCCTTCTACAAACAAGGCTGCCATTGCTGTAGCTCCTTTTTCGTTGAAGTGCGTATTATCGGTGTTTCCTTTCGGGAAGTTTCTGTTTTCTCCCGGCTTCAAATGCAGAAATAACGGCCTGGAGCCTTCGTCACCTAGCCCGGTGATTAAAGCTTTGCTCTTTTCATACATATCTATCATCGGTATCTTTTCCTTTTTGGCTACACCCCGTGCCAAATCGAGATATTCACCATGCGAATCCCGGAATGCTCCACTCTTATCGAATCTTCGTCTTACCACCGATGTGCAGATGATCGGTTTTGCTCCTTTAGCTTTGGCTTTTTCTACAAACATTGTAAAGTTTTTCACATATTCCTCCGGAGTCGTATAACGTTCTTTCTTCTCTATAGAAGCATCATTATGTCCGAACTGTATAATCAGATAATCTCCTTTACTTATATTATCTATGACTTGCCGCCACAGGCCTTCGGCAATAAAAGAACGCGAACTACGGCCGTTTTTTGCATAATTCTTTATTTCAACATTATCATTGAAAAAGGCCGGAAGAAGTTGTCCCCACCCCTTTTCAGGAAAAGGTTCACATATGGAATCACCCGATATGCTGTCGGTAACTGTTTTAAATAAAACTTTATCGGCCATAGTGGAGTCACCGATCATAAAAATACGCTTCTGTGCAACCGCCGAAAGGCTTAACAGGCAAAGTGTAATTGTCAGAAGTACAGATGTCTTGTTCATGGTTATTTTAATTATGTCAATTCAATTAGCAAATTGGTAAATTAGCATATTAGCAAATGGCGCGAAGCGACTTTTCAGTTAACAGTCATCAGTCAACAGTTAACAACCTGTAACTTGTAACTGCTCGCAGGGCGAAGTAACTCGTAACTGTTAAAAGGTAACAAAAGTAACAACCTTTTCAAAGTTTTTCATTCTGTCACCTTTTGTAATATAACACGCTTGTTATCCTTATATACAGATAAAGTTATATGAATAAAGTAACACCTGTCCTTTAACTACTGATATGTTTTGGTTAATGGATTCCAGTTGTCGCAGCCATTCAGTACATTTTCAATAGTGTATTCTTTTGCTTCGCCGGAAGATAATATTTTAGCCCATTTTACACGGCCTGATGTATTTGCTCCCTCGCCTTTGTTGTTATATTCCATATAGCGGACTGTCTTTTCATTGTCAGCATTGCGCCAATTGTCCCATCCGGTCGTCTTTATTCCTTTTGGAAGGGTACAGTTCATAAACAAAGTCATGGAATAAGCCCTCCAGGGACGGCCAAGATAGACAGCGTTAATGTCGTTGGCCATCGTGATTGTACAATTGTTGAATATATATCCGTATCTGATATTTTCCGGTGTATTGGCTGCTGTAATATATGAGTTCCTTTTGCAATGAATAGTACACTTTTCGAACCAGGCAGTAGACGGGCCGAAAATGAAATCGGTAGTACCTTCGATGTAGCAATTCTCAAAATATTGCCTTGCTCCGTCTCTACCCGCGTAGAGCGTATCCTGATGACCGAGCAGACGGCAATTGCGGAGTACTACACGGTCGCCTTCGATGTGCAGGGCAACGGCCTGTCCGAGTTCTGCCGAAGAGTTTTCTATTGTGAGATTTTCCACTGTAATATCATTCCCACTCAGTAGGAAAGTATATGTTTTGAAAGTACCCATCTTGTTTATATTCGCATGATCGTCATGGTTGATAACAGTTCTATCCTTGTCTTCTCCGATTAAATGTATATTGGTGATATGCGGAGGAACGATTAACTTCTCTTTGTAAACTCCGTTCTTGATGAATATAGTTATTGTTCCTCTGGGATCGGCTGTGCGGACAGAATTAATCGCTTCCTGTATATTCCTGAAATCACCGGTTCCGTTGCGGTCAACGGTTATTTCGGTTTTCTCCTGAGCATAAAAGCAGGTGGAAAATAATAACAAGCAAGCTAAAATGAGTTTTTTCATGGGGTATAAT